>JABAOF010010725.1_pt1 | contig 27350 bp, 26 predicted proteins | sample 7062171 | NCBI WGS metagenome assembly JABAOF01 (sample SAMN14538628, study PRJNA623070) | marine sediment metagenome | biome: marine biome [ENVO:00000428]; feature: marine pelagic biome [ENVO:01000023]; material: deep marine sediment [ENVO:00002113] | place: India: Gulf of Khambhat ...
GGATTATGGAAAGGCGGACAAGTCAGGAGAAAAATCGGGATGATTTTTTAAAATACGAATAGCATTTATTTCTGAATCAATGGCCTGGTCTTTATTTTTTGCTAACCAATAAAATTCAGTCATTTCATGGTAATATTTTAGTGTATGAACTAAATCAGGGTAAATTATATGCTTAATGTAGATTTCATAGGCTTCAGCACCAATTGCATTCATTTCTTGTGAAAATTTATATTTTGACTGGTTATTTTTTAATACTAATATAATAGCACTAGCCGGAACCTTATCAGGCGGCAAGTTCAATATTTCTTTAGCATATTCTAATGCCTCCTGCATATTAATTTTTATTAAGGCTTGTAATTTTTTCATAACTATGTATTCATCATATTTTATACCAGGTTCTTGTTGAATAAATTTATTCATATAGAATAATACTTTATCAGGCTTTTTTGAATTAGCAAATAAATTAGTAACATGGTATTGATTTTGTAAAACATTAATTTCACTATCATTAAAAGCTTGGGCATAATCAAAAAAAGCGGTCTGAATTGAATCTATAAATTTGTTCAAATGACGCTGCATTTTTACTTCAGCGGAAGCCTTTTGTATATCCCATTGATGGTTCATGATTTTGGCCACCACTGAATCTAAATAATAAGGATGTCCAAACCATGCAATCTGTCCATGTTCATTAATAATAAAAATTTTAGGAATGGCGGTATTTCCGGTTGCTTGTAACCAGTTCTCTACCATTTGTTGATTTTTATCAACGGCCACTGAAAAATCCATGCGATTACCCATACTATCAACAAATTTTTGTATTTTATTTAAGGGCATATTTTTTTCATAAACTGCTATTGATATGACACTAATTTCATTAGCGTGGTTTCTTGCAAATTCTGAAAGATGTGGCATTGAAGCAATACAAGGTTTGCACCAGGTTGGCCAAAATTCAATTACATACAGCTTACCGGGTTCAAAACTATGTAAAGGAGTACATTTTAACCATTTACTTATTTCAATTTTGGGTGCGGCGTCACCAATATTTAAGGTAAAAGAATCAACCACTTGACCTTTACTTTGAATACTTGTTAAAAAAACAATTAAAATAACAGATATTAAAAGAATGAAGTGTTTAGTAAACATAATTCACAGTTTCTAGTTAATACACATAATTAATATAATGTAGCAAAAAAAACTTAAAAAATATAATAAGTTCTTTCAATAAAATAAAAAACCATAGTGTTCAATTGAAAAACACTATGGTAATAATTAAACAATAAAAGTTTAGTAAACTGCTACACAGTAGCATTTACCTGCACTAGAAGCATAACAAGTACCAGACGTTGGGTTTGAATCATTAGTAATACAACTAGTTCCTGAACAGTCTTGACCACAACCTGAATTACTAATAGCAACATAACCTCCTAAAATTTGTTTCATTTCTTCTTTAGTCAAAGGTTTCATTTTTAAAAAGTTAAAAGTTAAAAAATATACCTATGCACCTCCACAGGCAACCCTTGCGCTTAGGTAACCTAAAATATAAACAATTTTTGAATAGTATGTGTAGGGGAAGCCCTACAATTTTTAAATTAGCAGTAAGTTAAAACTATATCAGTTTTAAAGAGATGTATCGCCAATTCGAATGAACTTTCTACTGATACAATAAATCAGCAATCCCATTCGACCTCCTTCTATGTTTAGCTTTTTACATATGCGTTGTATATATACTTCTATAGTTTTCTCTTCTTTGTTTAAAATAAGGCCTATTTCTTTATAGCTTAACGTGCCGGGTAATAAACTAATAATAGAACGCTCGGTGGCCGTTAAACGAAGGCTTTTCATATTCAATTGCTCTGCCCACCGTTCTTCTCTAAGCAACTTACTTACATCGGCAGTAATGACAAATTGTTCAGAAAAATAAGGTTGATGATTCAATAAAGCTGCTATGGCTTTCGGTAATTCTTGTGGTATACTATTTAACATTACCACACTGCTAACACCGAGGGCTACCGCATCTTTCACCTGTTTTATGCCCACTTCAGGTACTAGTAGCAAAACGGTTAAGCCCGAATAATGTGTACAAATAAATTCTATTAATGTTAATGATTCTATTTTTTTGGATGGCAAACCCAACACAATGAAATGGGGCAACGGTTTGGCAAAATGAAGTTGCTGTAAAAAATGTACCGCGTTGTTAAACAAAGCAATTGATAAGGATGGAAAGCAACGTTGTATGTGATGCCTTACCAAAATTGCTACATCAGATTGACTGTGGTAAATAAAAACTTTCATTCAAAATGTTTTTGTAAATATAGTATATATATATATATATATAGCTTAATTTTTTTAAGTAGGGAATTCCCTACAAAATTCAATTTTTAGTAAATTGTAGGGATTCCCCTACATAGTGCATATTACTAAAATTATTAAGTTTACAAAAAAAATATATTTATGGTATATAGTTTTAACACATCCTTAGATGCGGTAGCTATAAAATACGCTAAATTGAAAAGGATACCAATAACAGCATCGCAAATAAAACTATCACTTTTAGAACATCCATTTTATCCCAGTTTATTAAGCCTAAGCGATACCTTTTCAAAATTTAAAATAAACAATGCGGCTTTTAAATTAAAAGCAACACAAGTAGAAAGCTTAGAAACACCATTTATTGCCTTTCATCAGGTAGAAAATGTGGGTAAAGATTTTATTTTAGTACAAGACATCAACAAAAATGACGTTACTTTTTATCATAACAGGTTTAATGAAAAAACCATATCGAAAGAACAGTTTTTACAATCATTTCAACAAATTGTTTGGGTAACAGAAAATGCTACTCAAAAAAATAATCAGCAATATAAGGAATATAAAAAAGAAGAAATGTACGCAAGGTTAAAGCAGTGGATAGCCATTGTTGCAGGCATTGCAGCCATTGCAGGATTAATGGTACTTAACCTATCAATACATTTCAATAGCTATATTCCATATATAGCCATTGTATGTATTAAGCTAATTGGCATTTTAGCAACCATCCTATTGTTGGTATATGAAATTGACCAAAATAATCCATTTATAAAAAATTTATGCGGTATAGGTAAAAAAACAAATTGTGGCGCTATTCTACATAGTAAAGCTTCAAAAATTGCCGGAATATCCTGGAGTGAATTAGGCTTTATTTATTTTTCAGCCACATGTATTTTTTTACTGCTACCCGGCTTAAATTTAGATAATAAATTTTCTATTATAGCCTTATTGAGTGTCTGTGTAAGCCCTTATATTATTTTTAGTATTTATTATCAATGGAAAGTGATGAAACAATGGTGCCCTTTGTGTTTAATAGTTCAATCAGCACTTTTACTGGAACTGCTTTGGTCGGTTATTTATGTTGGCATATTTACAAAAATATCTGATTTAACAATTTTCAACTTAAATATGCTGGCTTCATTTTTTATTGCAATCGTTTTACCAACAAATTACTTATTCTTTTTAAAACCAGTATTTCAAGATGCCAAAAAATATCAGTTATATTATCAGGCTTATAGAAGAACTCATTTTAATCCCGACGTATTCAATGGTTTGTTAGTACTTCAGCCAACTGCACTTGATGGCTGGCAAAATATTGGCATAACAATCGGCAATCCGGAAGGTAAAATCATCATCATCAAAGTTTGCAATCCCTATTGTAACCCCTGCTCAAAAGCACATCCCGTTCTGGAAGAACTCATCCATTCAAATAAGGATATTCAGGTTAAAATAATTTTTTTATCCAGTTCTAAAGGAGAAATAGTTGTAAACCATTTAATGGGTATATATGCAGAAGGTGATGAGTTAAAGACAAAAAATGCATTAGATGCCTGGTACTTATCGCCGGAAAAAGATTATGAACAATTTGCCTCCAAATTTCCTGTAAAAGTGTCTTTAAAAGACCAGCAGGAAAAAGTAAATGCGATGAATCAATGGGTTCGTGAGGCAGCCATTGCATTTACACCCACACTATTTATCAATGGTTACAGATTGCCGGAAGATTATTCCATTGAAGATTTAAAAAATATCATCAATTAAATAAAGTTATGAAAGCTTTTCTTTTGGTTACGTTCGCTAAAAGAAAATATCCGGTGGAACGCCTGCTGCGAAGTACAAGCAGCATACCGGATAAGCCAACGCCGGGTGATGCGTTAATCTCCCGGCAAACATTCAATCACTTTAAAATTTAAAAAAATGCAAACAAAAAAAATGAGCCTTGCCGACTTACAACAGCAATTGAGCAGGGCAGAAATGAAATAAATTAAAGCGGGTGGTAACTTAGATCAGGGCTTATCTGGCACACAGGGATATATGTGTTGCTGGACCGGCACTTCCAACTGTAGTATTTGCCAACCTGCTGCACGTCCGGATTGTGCCTCTGGCGCAACTGCAGTTGAATGTTAAATAATACTAACAGTTGAAGCTTTTATTTTTTACCAGAGGGAAATATAGATTTCCTTCTGGTTTATACACCTAAACTTAAGGTTATGAAATATACATTCGTATGGTTACTTATTTATTTTTTTTATGGATGTACGTCACCCAATAAAAATGCTATTGCTATTGTGAATGCCCCAGACATTGAAAAAAATATCATGAGTTGGTTGTATTATGAACGTGATTACATGAATTGGTCGGCAGACTGCATTGCTTTCAATGAAAAAGACAGCCTGATTACCAAAAAAGAATTTTTAAAACAGTTAGTGACGGGTCAATATATACCAGTGAGATTAAAAAGCAAAGACAGTACTATTCAATATCAATTAGCCATAGCCCATAATGCGGAAGTTGGGAATCTGATTCGCAATAAAGCTATTGTTGAATCACATTATGATTCTATGCGCGGTATGTCACTACCTAACTTTAATTTCAAAACGATAAACGGAGTCATCGTTGGTAACAATAGTACACCACGGAGAACCTATGCAGTAAATTGCTGGTTTATTCATTGTAAATCCTGTGTTGCTGAATTTCCTCAATTGAATGAATTGGTAGATGCATACAACAACAGACTTGATATTGGTTTTTTAGGTCTAGCATTTGATAGTGCAGATAGCATCAAAGCATTTTTACCTAATCATCCGTTTAAATATACCATCATCCCTAATAAAGAAAAATATTTAATGGACACATTACAAATCATGGGTTTTCCAACGCAGTTAATAGTAGATAGTACAGGCCATATCATGAATGTATATTCTAATTTAAATGAAATGAAAGCGGCACTAAAACATTTGTAGGCTATTAAAATGTAAAAAATAGAAATTTTATGAGTAGGCATACATACTATCTTCTTTTGATTGCATTCCCTAAAAAAATATCCGGTGGAAAGCCTGCTGCGAAGTACAAGCAGCATACCGGGTAAGCCAACGCCGGGTGATGCTTTAAGCTCACGGCAAACATTCAATCACTTTTAAATGTAAAAAAATGACAACAGAAAAAATTAGTCTTGCTGATTTGCAGCAGCAATTGAGCTGGGCAGAAATGAAACAAATTAAAGCGGGAGAAGATTTTGGCTGTGGCACCAGCATTTCTTGTGATGGGAAAGCATCTGGTGATGCATGTGGAACAAAATCCTGTATTTGCGAAGTGCATTCTGGCGGTCTTTGGTGTACCTCTCAGTTAGCCAGCCTTATGTAATAAGATTTATTTTCTCATTCCCTTTTTATCAGCATACATTTTTTAAATGTATGCTGAGTTTTAAAACGATCTATTTATGATAAGATTAATTTTTCAGCTCCCATTGATTTGTTCTTTAAGCATAGCATCTGCTCAAACCAATTGCCACATTAGTGGAACCATCAATAAAATAGAAAAAGGATATTTAAAATTAGTGAAAAATATAGAAAATAATGAGTTGGCTACATCTGTACTATATCAGGGTAATCAGTTTCCCGATACCATACAAGTAAACAAACATCATTTTACCATTAGCGGGTATATTCTGCAACCGGCTTTGTACAGATTAATCAATGTTGAAAATGATTTTATTACTGAACCGTTTTTTATTGACACAGGATACCAAAATATTACTTTTCAACAAGCCGCCAACCACAATCCTTTTGATGTAGGTTGGGGTGTTGAGATAAGTAATAATTCAATTCAAGATACATTCATACATTATTTGAGTTTGTTTGATATTGTAAATAAAAACATTTTAACGCTTTACGATACCACCAATTGCAATGTCATAGAAAATATCGCAGATAGAAAAGTATGTACTATGCATTTTGAATTACAAAGAAACAATTACAGAAACCAACGGGATAGTATTTTAGTAGATTATATAAAAGCGCATCCAAATGCTAATATTAACCCATGGATATTGTATTGGAATATGAACAAAATGGGCTATCGAGTTGCTTATGAAAAATTATTACAACAAAATGGACTATTTCCCACGCCAATTCAGCAGATATTAATTACCTTCTTAGAGCAATTGCGTACAAAAACCATTGGAGAACCTTTTCCATTATTGCATTTTATTCAGGCAAAAGTGCCTGGATGGAAGCGTGACATACCTGCATACACATTAGTTGATTTTTGGTACAGCAGTTGCAGCCCGTGTATTGGGCAATTTGAATTATTGAAACCTATTTACAAACAATACCATACCAAAGGATTTGAAATAATAGCTATTACAACCGATGGAGCTTCTACATTACAACAATATAAAGCAGTTTTAGCACAAAAACAATATCCCTGGAGGCAATGTATTGATACAGCCGGCAAACAGGCACAATCCATTTATATTCAGAGTTATCCCAGTAACTTTTTAATTAACCAACAGGGAAAAATTGTAGCAATAAATATTACACCTGAACGATTAGCTACTTTTTTAAAAAACAAATTGTTGTAAAAAATTTAGGTAAAACCGGCATGCTAATTTCAATTCCATCAAAAAGGTAAATACAGACATTGGATCCCGTGTTAATTTTCACTAATTGAGAAAATTGTAGGGATTCCCCTACTATAGTTTTCAAAATAAAACATATATTTTTATGCTGCATTTGCCGGTTATCATCCGGAAAATAAATATTGATGCTTTCAATGGCCATTGAATAGGTGTAATCTTCTCCTTACCAGAATAAATAGGAATAATTAATTACTTCTAAATCTAAAAAAATGCAAACAAAAAAAATTAGCCTTGCAGATTTACAACAGCAATTGAGCAGGGCAGAAATGAAAAAAATTAAAGCGGGGAGTACAGTCGGATTCAATGACAAATGTCCGGCTACCTGCAACAGTAATTGCAATGCCCCCTATTGCAAATGTGACCCCAATGGCAGTAATGTTTGTGATAAAAACTATTGATATCATTAATATTTCTTAAATGCATAGAATAGGTATTGAATAATACTTAATGCCTATTCTTAAACTGCGCAATATGAAAAAATTAATTTGTTTTTTTGGATTTTTAACTGTTGGCATTTTACATGCACAAAGCGTTGAAAAGCCCTTCACATTGAATGGTTACATAAATAGTGATACCGGGACTGTTCGGTTAATATTGACCGGCGATAGTTCCAATTATCCTCCAATTCATTATTTAACCATTGGCAAGGTAAAAAATGGCCAATTTTCATTCAGTGGTGTCTTATCATACCCATTATCATTTCGCCTTTTATTTCTGGGAAATAAGGAATACGTTTCAGACCTGTTTTATATTGATGCCGGTTCACAAAACATAACATGCCATATTGATTCCATGCGTGAAATTCCAGATATGAATAATGAAACGATGCAGGAGTTATACCAATTTAAGCAACACCATTATACACCTGAAACTATTCAAGAATATACTAAAAAGCATCCTGATTCTTATATGGCTATGTGGCAACTGGCAAGAATGCTTTCTTTCAATTACAATCCCAATTTAGATACTGCATACGCTTATTTGTCTGATGCCGTTAAAATGAGTTATACAGGAACCCGTTTAGGTGAAAAATTAAAAGCTGCCTGTGTATTAAGCCTGAATCATGTTTTTCCAAATTTAAAATTATTAGACAGGTCTAATTATCCTACAAAACTTTTTAAACATGAAAAATCGAATCACTATACCCTCATTGATTTTTGGTTCAGTCATTGTAACCCTTGTATTGGGCAGTTTCCACAATTCAAACAAATATATCAGCAATACAAAAATGTTAATTTTGATATGATTGGTATATCCATTGATGACAACCAAAATATAGTAAACTGGCAAAAAGTGATTGATGAACATCAACTACCCTGGAAACAATTATTGGATAAAAACGGCGTGCAGGCCAACCAGTTAGCCATAGATACTTATCCCAGAAATTTTCTTTTAGATAATAATCATGTTATTATTCAGAAAGATATTACGCCGGAGGCTTTAAATAGTTTTTTAGCAGAAAAAATGCATAAACAAAAATCTTCTTTTAGTAACGTTCCCTAAAAGAAAATATCCGGTGGAACGCCTGCTGCGAAGTACAAGCAGCATACCGGGTAAGCCAACCCCGGATGATGCGCAAAGCTCCCGGAAAATATTTAATCACTTTTAAATGTAAAAAAAATGCAAACAAAAAAATTAAGCCTTGCCGACTTACAACAGCAATTGAGCAGGGCAGAAATGAAACAAATTAAAGCGGGTGACGGACAAACATTATTGAATGGAGATGGTTGCAATTGCAACAATAGCGACTGTGGCCCGGGAAAAGGGCCTGGCGATAGTTGCACAATCTATGGCACACCTGGCAAATGTGTGTACTCTGCGTGTACCGGATGTGGGTATTCTTACTATCAATGCATGAATTGAGATTCCATTTATTTAAATGACGATGATTAAATTACTAACCCATTAATAACGCTACCCATGAAATGGCTACTCCAATTAATGTTTATACTATGTGTACATAACGCTGAAGGGCAACAAAACATCCACAATAATTTTTCTATATCGGGTTATATAAAAGGATTAGACAGTGGATGGTTGTATTTAAACTACATACCCATACCCAATGAAAAAGGAATTTTAGACAGTTGCAAAATTAAAAATGGGCACTTTCAATTTAAGGGTAAAATACAAGAACCAATGTTAGCAAACCTAACCACATTTAACTTTCAGGAGAAAGTTGACCCATTAAATATTGCACAGTTCTATCTGGAAGCCTCCAACATACAGATTCAAGTTGAATATAATCATCTTAAAAAAATTTTAGTTTCGGGTTCGTTTACTGATAAAGATTATAGAGATTACATAAGATTAAAAAGTGATAATTTTCAATTATTGAATTCAATAACAGATAGCATTATTTCCTATCGTGAAAAAATACGTTCAGCAGAAAAAAGTAACATGACTGAAAATATTTTAGATAGTATGCATAAAAAAATAAATCAATTAGAAGTAAAGAGAAATCTTGAATTTAATAATGGCATTAAAATAGATAAGGCATTTATAACCTTTCACAAAAACTCAATACTATCAGCCATCTTATTATATAATTTTAGAAATGAATGGATTTCATTAACAGAAATCAGGCATTTATTCAACCAGCTTTCTAATAAAATTAAATTAACATCAGTTGGTAAAAAAATTGAAAAAAAAATCACAATGGCATTGAATGACCAACTTATCCCTGCTAAATTATTTACGGCCATTCAGAGAAATGGAGATACTATACATTTATCAGATTTTAAATATAAATATATATTATTAGACTTCAATGCCTCATGGTGTATCCCCTGCAGGCAAATAATACCTAAACTCAAAAAATTGTATGAAAAATATAATGACAAACTGGTAATACTGAGCATATCAAATCAAACAGATAAAAAAGATTGGATAAAAGCAATTCAAGAAGATAAGATAAGCTGGCCCTGCATATTGGAGAATGATGAAAATCCAATCCTATCTCCCATTGGCCAAAGCATCACAAAAATGTATGGAATACAAACAATTCCATCGTTGATTTTAATTAATGATGATTTAAAGATTGTTGGTTGGTATGGTAATTTTTATCAGTCAAAACAAGACTTTTTATTAGAGCTTAAAAATAAATTAAGGTCCAGTTTTGGTTATTAGCATAACACTTATTATTGTATGTCATAATATTGAATAATTGAAGGTAACGATGGTGAAAAAAGATATAAGATAACTATTTGGGATCTAGTAAAAAATTTAAAAGCCCCAAAAAAAAATGTAGCATACATTGATAATATTAATAAAATAAAAGTTGCATGTAAAAAAGTTATAAATAATTAAGATGGTATCAATACAAATTATCTTATTAATATTATTTTCTTTTGGTTACGTTCCCTAAAAGAAAATATCCGGTGGAACGCCTGCTGCGAAGTACAAGCAGCATACCGGGTAAGCCAACGCCGGGTGATGCGCTAAGCTCCCGGCAAACATTCAATCACTTTTAAATGTAAAAAAAATGACAAAAAAAAAATTTAGTCTTGCAGATTTGCAGCAGCAATTGAGCAGGGCAGAAATGAAACAAATTAAAGCAGGATCTGGTTTTGGAAATTCTTGCAATGTTTATTGTGGAAATGATCCAAGTTTATGTAAAGATACTTGTACAACTTGTTCTCCGGCAGGAAATGCAACTAACCCAAATGTACCTGGGGGTAGCAAAATTTGTGTAAGATAAAATAAAAATTAATTTTAAATTAAATACTATTCATTATAGATTAATATAGTATATAATATAATGAATAGTATTTTTAAGATTTAATCTTATGAGCAAATTAATAATTACACTCTTATTTTTGTTTTTATTTCTATTAGATTGTGGATCACAAAAGAACAATTATTTTAAAGATAGTTTCTATTTATCCGGTAAAATAATAGGAAGAGATACCGGAATTATTGTATTGCTATATCCAACCACAAATAACCAATGGAAGCGTGACACCTGCCAAATAAAAAATGGCCAATTCCTGTTTACCGGGATAGTAAATCAACCCACCTTTTGTCATTTAATAGGACCTAATATTTCTAACAACTATTCAGACATATATATAGATAAAGGAAAACAATCAATACAATTAAATGACACCAATTTTAATAATTACAATTTAACTGGTAGCAAAATTGCAAAAGAATTAAAAAAATGGAATCAAAAAAAAGAAGACATTTTATTAAAATATCCGGTTGTAAAAAAATATGAAGTAATGTTGAAATTATACAATGCTGAAAAAGATGATTCATTAAAATTACAATTAAATCAGCAGCCACACAACTTTCGGGATAGTATTGAAAGTTATAACCGTGCATTAAAACTTGCAACCATTCAATGGATAGAAACAATGCCCCATTCTTATATCAGCGCAACAGAGTTATATGGTTTAATAATGAATCAACAATTAGGCACATTAGAAGCCAACCGTTTATTTCATCATTTAACTGATCCGGTCCAACAAAGTATGGTTGGCCAATTAATTGCAGCAACACTTCAAAAAAGCATGGTAAATATACAGGCGCCTGATTTTACGGCAAAGGATTTCGAACAGGAAAATTTTCAACTCAATAGTCTAATCGGTAAATATATTGTAATCAGTTTTTGGGCCAGTTGGTGTATTCCATGCATTCAGGAAATACCATATTTAAAACAAATGTATAGAAGATACCATTCAAAAGGATTGGAAATTGTATCCATTTCAATTGATGGAGATTCGCTTGCCTGGCACAATGCTGTAAAAAATTGGAATGTAGAGAATTGGAAAAATATTTTATGTAATACAGACATTAAAAAAAGTTACATCAATCCCAATATGCCTATTCCAAGCCTACTACTTATTAATGAAAAAGGGATGATTATTTGGAATTCAATCAATACACCCCAAGTAGATAGAATAAAGGAATTGGAAAAAGAACTAAGCAATCTTTTGGATATAAAAAAGTGAATCAATGAAAATGATACAAACTTTTTATTTAGACCCGTCCAAGAATATCACAAAAACTTCTATGGGGTGGAATTTACCCTTTTACAATATAATTAGTTGGACATTAAGCTGTTTACAATTGCATAAATATTATAATGCTATAGCGCTATATACAAACACTAGTTCAGCAAAGTTTTTTAGTGATATACTGCAACTACCCTATAAAAATATTTACACATTGCATGATGATTTTATTATGTACCATCATGATTTATGGGCATTACCAAAAATATATACCTATTCATTACAAGAGGAACCATTTTTACACATAGATGGGGATGTGTTTATTTTTAGGCCATTTAGCAATAGCTTTCTAAAAAAAGGTTTAATAGCACAAAATGAAGAAAAAGCAACTGAATATTATACATCTACTCAAAAGGGTTTAATAAAATATTTTAGCTACTTTCCAATATCAGTGGAAATTGACTTCAATAAAAAAATTCCTATAAAAGCAATAAATGCCGGCATTATTGGTGGCTCAGATGTTGAATTTATTCATCAGTTTTCAAAAACGGCTTTTGAATACGTGAAAAGAAACATAATGCACTTAAACAAAATAAATACAGAACGATTTAATGTTTTCTTTGAGCAGCATTTATTTCTAACGATGGCGAAAGAAAAAAACAAAAAAATTTCATACTTATTTAATGAAAAGATAAACGATAATGAATATCAAAAAATTGGGAATATTCATGAAGTTCCTTGCCATCAAAATTATATACATCTATTAGGACATTTCAAACGAGATGAAAAAACCTGTTTAACTATGACTTTGAAATTACAGGAGTTATACCCTGACTATTTTTGTAAGATAATAAGATATTTTCATGACAATCATTTAAATCATCCTTATTCAAATTTATTGCATGATACTTCAGTTACATTTTTTTTAAAACCGAATAAAAATATTAACTACTCAAAATGTACTCAAAATTCAGATTATTTTTTAAAACAGATTTATAAAATTAATCAAATCCCCAGTTTCATTATACTGAAAAATTATATTTCCAATATTAGTAAAAGTAAAGCCAGAAAATGCATAATCATGCAAAACGATTTTACATATTTTTCAAATTACATTCTTAGTAAAATAAATCAATCTAACTGTACTAAAAAAGATTTATTTGTACGTGATTTAAATGCTCAAAAATGGTATTGTGCATTATTTTCAGATTATGACAATTTTGATTGTAAACAATTAATTTCTACAAATACAAGTTTTATTTTTAAAAATAAATTTAATTGGGCAGAAATTTATAATGCACAAGTGCGATTTGGAATTAATTATTATGAAAATATTAAACTTAAAAGTGGAAAGTTTATAAATCTTGTAGTTCAGGAAATAGACAATAATATAATTTCAATTTATGATATAGATGAAATTGAATACTGCATTTATAAATTATTAAAAACAAAAAGGTCTATTCAATCTATTCTTAATGAGTGCAAGAAATACTTTAATGAACAAGTGGTAAATGAATATTATGATTTATACCAGGAACTAATCATAACCAATATCAAACAGCTGGTTATAAAAAAGGCAATTAGGCCATTTTAAAAGAGTATGAAAAGAAATTTTCCATTTTACAAACAATTAGATGCAATGGATTGTGGGCCTACCTGCCTTAGAATGATTGCTAGATATTATGGAAAAAATATCAGTTTAGATTATTTTAGACAGAAAACACAATATGGCAAAGAGGGCGCTTCTTTATTGGGCTTAGCAGATGCAGCAGAATCAATAGGCTTTAATGCTATTGGTGCAAAGTTAAATTTCCAACAAATAATGGAAGATATTACCTTACCAGCAATCTTACATTGGGAACAAGCGCATTTTGTAGTGTTACTACCAAAATCAAAGAAAAATAAAATCTATATTGCGGATCCAGCCAAAGGTATTATAAGCTTAAAGAAAGAAGACTTTTTACATGCCTGGTTGTCAACAAATGAAGCAGGAAATGAAAAAGGGATTGCACTCATCTTAACACCTTCAGTACAATGGGACAGTATATCCGAAAACGAAAAATCAAAAGAGAAAATAATTAGTTGGTACACGCTTTTACAATATACAAAAAAACATCAATCCTCAATCATCCAATTATTAATAGGGCTATTCATGGGAAGCATGATTCAATTGATATTTCCCTACTTAACCCAAAGCATTGTAGATACTGGCATCAATACAAGAAATCTTAATTTTATTCAAATTATTTTAGGTGCACAACTTATGTTGCTATTTTCACAAACAATTGTTGAATTCATTAGAAATAAAATTTTATTACACATTAGTACAAATATAAATGTATTTTTACTTTCTGCCTATTGGGCTAAATTATTGAAATTACCAATGTCATTTTTTGACAGCAAACATCCGGGCGATATTTTACAAAGAATTAATGACCATCACAGAATTGAAAGCTTTTTAACCGGAACCGCATTAAATACCCTTTTTAGTATTATTAATTTATTTATATTTTCAATTGTTTTACTCACTTACAATACAACTGTATTTGTGGTGTTTGCTTTCAGCAGTGTATTGTATTTACTATGGATAAAGCTTTTCTTAAAATTTAGAAGATCATTAGATTACAAAAGGTTCGCAATTGCTGCTAAAGAAAACAATGCTACTATGCAATTGGTATATGGTATGCAGGAAATAAAACTAAACAATGCTGAAAATAATTTTAGATGGGCATGGGAAGGTTTACAAGCCGGTTTATTTAAAATTAATTTTAAATCACTATCGCTAAACCAGACACAGCAAATAGGTGCATTTTTTATTAATCAGGGTAAAAACATCATTATAACATTTTTAGTTGCAAAATTAGTTATTGAAGGCAATTTAACATTGGGTGCTATGCTGGCAATACAATATATTCTTGGCCAGCTAAACAGTCCTATTGAACAATTAATAGGATTTACACAACAGGCTCAGGATGCCAAAATTTCACTAGAAAGATTGAATGATATACATCAATTGGAAGATGAAGAACCTACACAAAAAAATTATATTAATTACTTACCTGTAAATCATGATATAATTTTAAAAAATTTATCTTTCACTTATCCGGGAGCCGGTAATGAACCAGTACTTAACAATATTTCATTAACCATTCCAAAAGGAAAAATTACAGCTATTGTGGGAATGAGTGGCAGCGGAAAAACCACCTTAATAAAATTATTACTTAAATTTTATGAGAATTATAATGGGGATATATATCTGGGGGATATGAATTTTAAAAATATTAGTGCTAAATTATGGAGGAGGAATTGTGGTGGAGTAATGCAAGAAAATTTTTTATTTAATGATACTATCAGAAAAAACATAACTATCACTGATGAAAATATACAATTCAATCAATTAACGCAAGCCTGTAAATCGGCCAATATTCTCTCTTTTATAGAATCTCTTCCATTAGGATTTTATACGAAATTAGGGGCAGAAGGTACTAATATTAGTGGAGGACAAAGACAAAGAATTGCTATAGCCCGTGTTATCTATAAAGATCCAAAAATTATTTTTTTTGATGAAGCGACTAATGCCTTAGATGCCAATAACGAAAAAGAAATTTTAGAAAACCTGCAAAGATTTTTTAAAAACAAAACTGTAATTATTGTTGCACATAGGCTAAGCACAGTTAAAAATGCAGATAAAATTATTGTACTAAATAAAGGTGAAATTGTTGAAGAAGGGAATCACGAAGCATTATCAGCTTTGAAAGGCTACTATTTTGAACTTGTAAAAAATCAGTTAGAACTTGGAAAATAATCAATCAAATTCTTTCCAAAATAACGGAAACAAAATTGAAGCTTACAACAATAAGCTTTTGGCTATTGAAGAAAATAATTCATTAATCGATGAAATTATATCAGAAAAACCATCATTTTTAGTTAGATGGGGAACACTTTTATTTCTTTTCATGTTAATTATATTTTTTATTATTTGTTGGTTTATCCAATATCCAGATGTTATAACAACACCAGCAAAGCTAACATCAATCAATGCACCTAAAACTATTGTTAGTTTAAGCAGTGGAAAACTGATTAAACTACTAAAAAAAGAGGAAAACTATGTTAAAAAGGGAGACATAATAGCTTATATTGAAGCAATAGGGAAACACGAGGAAGTTTTGTATGTGAAAAATGAAATAGAAGAGGCACTTACTGCAATTAATTCAAATGAATTTACCAAAGCAGTTCAATCCTTTAAAATTGATATGGAAAATCTTGGTGAATTACAAATTAGTTATCAAAATTTTGTGCAGTCAAATTTGAGTTTTAAAGCCTATTTACCTAATGGGTTTTATACAAAAAAATATGAAATGTTGGAAAAAGACCTGATTAATATAGAACGTTTACACAATATCTTATTAGACCAAAAAAAATTAATGGAACAAGATTTACAACTCTCCGAAAAAACTTTTCATGCAAATGAATCCCTGAAAAAAGAAAAAGTAATTTCTGATTTTGACTATCGTACTGAATCTAGTAAATTAATAAATAAACAACTAACACTACCTCAAATAAATTCAGCTATTGTTTCAAATGAGTCTTTAAAAATTGATAAACAAAAAGAGTTAGCAGAATTAAGCAATACAATTCAGCAACAAAAAATTTTATACCTACAAACATTAAATACGCTTAAAAGCCAGGTTGATGATTGGATAAAGAAATATATTTTAGTTGCTTCTGAAAATGGTATCTTATCTTTTGCATCATTGACTGAAGAAAATCAGCAAATACAAGCCGGACAAGTAATTTGTTACATTAACCACAATAATAGCAAGTATTATGCCATTATTAATATTCCACAAACAAATTTTGGGAAAGTAAAAACCCGGCAAAAGGTTTTATTGAAGTTAAATGCTTATCCCTATCAGGAATATGGTTATGTAGAGGGTAGAATCTCTTTTATTTCAGCCATTCCAACCGATAGTGGCTATATGGCGAAAGTAAATTTAGTAAATGGCTTAGCAACGAATTACCATGAGGCCTTGCAGTATAGAGAAGGTTTAACTGCACAAGCTTCTATTATAACAGCTGACAAACGCTTGTTACAACGTTTTTATGAAAATTTTTTTAAAATAATCAGTAGAAATTAAAATTGTAGGGCTTCCCCTACACATACTATTCAAAAATTGTTTATATTTTTATGTTACCTATTGCGCAAGGGTTGCCTGTAGAACTATCAGGTATATTGTTAACTTCAAAAATTTTAAAATTATGAAAAAATTGAGTCTCACAGATCTCAGAGGTAAACTCTCAAAAAATGAAATGAAACAAATTAAAGCTGGAAGCGGACCTAGAAAATGTGATGTTTGTTATGGTTATATGGTAGCTTGTTGCTATTCAACAAACAATTGCTGCTATGATAGCGCGGGTAGATGCTGCAGCAATTAATGAAATACAATACAGGTAGCGAAATAGTTAAGCTACCTGTATTTGTATACTATTTTTCAATATTGTCCGTCTAAAATTGTAAACTAATTGTTTAAACCCTTTAAAGAACCATATTTCAGTCGATTTCAAAAAAGGGGTACTCCCTCAAATTTTGAAACAATCATTTTTTAGCCTGTAATTCTTTACAGCAATTTTTATTTTAAGTTTTGCCGGACAAGAATGATTTTTAATCAAAAAATACAGATAACAAATTAACATAAAATGAAAATTTTTTATTATATTTTATTGATATTGATTAACCCTACGTTTTTGTTTGCACAAGTAAAATTCAAAATTGAGCTTGAAGCGCCAACATTTATAAATGATAAATTAATCATTTCACCTCAAATTATCAGAAAGGGGTATGAAGATTTTTATAAATACCATTTAGATACCAATCAATACATTAAGGATTTTGGAAAACAATTTGGCTTTGAACAGTCTGCCTATCAAATCATCATAAAAAACAAAAATTTACTGGAAGGTGAATTTCAATACCCTATCCCATTATCATTTCAATATTTTAACACCAAAACAAAACAGGTATATGTAACTTCTACATTTTTTTTAGATAGTGGTTTCCATAAAATACAATTACCAGATTGCTTTAATGCCTATGAAGTGAATATGCATTCATCGATTAACGATGAATATGCCCATTTTAAAAAATTATTTTCAGATTTATATATTCACATAAACAGAAATAACCTTGACAGTTTAACAGATTTACAAAAAAAAGAAGAGATAATTGGCAATTATATAAAATATAATACCAACTCATATGTTGCATTTTGGGAAATAGTTTATGATTATACGCTATATAATTTTAACCACATCTATTTAGATAACTTATCATTATTCTCTGATAATTTCAAAAAAACCGAACTTTTTAAAGCATTCGAAAAAAAGCTTAGAAACGAAGATTCAACGTTGATTGGCAAAAAGTTTCCTAATATAAATTTTGACGGAAAAAATATTTTAACAAAAAAATATTTTAACAACTATCTATTAACATTCATAGATTATTGGTCTACCACCTGCCTGCCATGTATTAAAGCAATGCCAACAATTGTTGCTATGTATCATCAATATAAAGACAAGGGTATACATTTCATTTCAGTTACTGACGAAAATAAACCGGAAAGAATAAAATTAGCAAAAAATATTTTAATTAAAAATAATGCAAAATGGCCAAATTATTTTGACTACAACAAAAATTTTCGAAATAAAATGAATGCCACCAGTTATCCATTACATTTTTTGATTGATAGAGATGGAAATATACTTTTTAGAAATTCAGGAAACTTAGAAGAAGTTAAGAAATTTATCAATAATTATTTGGAATAATTTCGAATACATCACCAATTATATTCAATGAAACAATTTATTATAACTTTATTGAATGCTTTATGCTGCTTTCAAACAAACATTGCCCAAAAAGCATTTACCATTCGGTATATATATACCTTATCGCCTGAACTAAAAGACTCTATGGCATTTGATATTTTAAAACCGGCCTATTCAGGTTTAATGACCACACCTGATCAATATTTTTAGAAAGACTATTACACAATATGTTACCATCGATAGCATAGCTGCCACTACTTGCAGTTATACTTGTACTGACACATGCAGTGGGTATATTTTTGATGGTAAGGGGCATTACTGTTTCATTATGCCCGGTGATTCTTTAACCATATATATAAAAAATAAGACAAACATATCGTCCCAACAATACAATTTCTATACCTAGCATTTATAATATGCAGGAAAACATGCCCCTGTATATGCCATTATTAATATTCCACAAACAAATTTTGGGAAAGTAAAAACCCGGCAAAAGGTTTTATTGAAGTTAAATGCTTATCCCTATCAGGAATATGGTTATGTAGAGGGTAGAATCTCTTTTATTTCAGCCATTCCAACCGATAGTGGCTATATGGCGAAAGTAAATTTAGTAAATGGCTTAGCAACGAATTACTATGAGGCCTTGCAGTATAGAGAAGGTTTAACTGCACAAGCTTCTATTATAACAGCTGACAAACGCTTGTTACAACGTTTTTATGAAAATTTTTTAAAAATTATCAATAGAAATTAAAATTGTAGGGCTTCCCCTACACATACTATTCAAAAATTGTTTATATTTTTATGTTACCTATTGCGCAAGGGTTGCCTGTAGAACTAACAGGCATATTTTTAACTTCAAAAATTTAAAATTATAAAAAAAATGAGTCTCACAGATCTGAAAGGTAAACTTTCAAAAAATGAAATGAAACAAATTAAAGGTGGAAGCAATGATGCATCAGGTTGTGCAGCAAATTGCATGGGTAGTTGCATGATTGGAAAGCTTGCAGGCACTTGACACTCAAGTCCGTCTACCGGAAAATGCTATTGTGTTTCAGTATATTAATGATTTAAATATTTGCCATAGTATGCAACAAATTGATACTGTGGCATTATATACCTTTGTAAAAGGTAAGTGTATTTTTCCCAAGTTGTTTGAATCAGTAACTGATATTTTCTCAAATCAGTTATACAACTAACCCATGAATTATGCAACTGAAGTTTAATTACCTATCAACAATTATATTATTCATCATGCTGTGGTTCATAAGTGTGAACAGCAGGGCACAAAATATGGATTCAGTTACCCTGAATATTGGCGACCCTGCACCGCCACTTCAAGTAAGTACATGGCTAAAAGGAACTCCGTTTCAAACTTTTGAAACCGGTAAGCTATATGCCATTGAATTTTGGGCAACTTGGTGTAAACCTTGTATAGCTGCTATGCCAAAATTAACTGCATTTGCCAGAAAACACAGGGGTGATATAGAAATTGTATCCATTGCTGTTTATGAAGCCAAAACACCTATAGAAAAAATAAAAAAAATTGTGGATAGCATGGGTAACCGTATGGATTATTCGGTAGCTGTAGATGAAGATGCACAAATTGAAAATAAATGGCTAAAAGCATGTGGTGATGGCAGTATTCCTAAAATTATGGTGGTGAACGGAAGAGGAGCAATTGCCTGGATTGGAGATCCGCAATATTTTGAGCAGGTGGCTACTAAAATCATCCACCAACAATGGAATATTCATCAGGCTCTATATGAAAGAAATATATCCTTTCATATAAAAAGACTAACCGATTCTCTTTACCATGAATTAAGAAATTTTATGGGCAATGAAGATATAGTGAATGAAAATAAAGATTTGAATATTCCACTCAGGAAAGAACAGCCCGACTCTATACTTGCTTATATCAATCATTTCATTGAGAAAGAACCGCAATTAAAATATGAACCGTTGGTGGTAGATTACACATTGTATGTACTGCTACAAACCAATGTTCCGGCTGCCTTAGAGTATGGGAAAAAAGCATTACAAAGTGCAAATGCAGCTGCTATTGCAAGTAGTATTGTGTACAATATTAAAAATTACAAAACGCCGAAAAAATTGCCAACAGCCATGTATGCATTGGGGGCAGAGGCCTATCAATTATACGTTCATCAGTTTCCTTATCCGGAATTAGCGTCCCTACCCAAATATTATGAAGAGATGGCAGAATGGTATTGGCGGGCAAAAAATAAAACAAAGTCCATAGCGTCAGCAGAGAAAGCCATTACATCTTTAAAAGAGCATCCTGATTTTTCACCTGCTGTTTTACATACTTATGAATCAAAGCTGGAATGGTATCAAAAAGCAGTGGTTCAGTAAAGTAACGGTATTCAATTAACAAATTATATTTAAAGTAAATGTAAAAAATTATACAATGGAATCGCTCAACGAATGTTTTGCTTTTGAACATGAATTGGGTGCACATCGGCTAATTCATACACGAAGTAAATAGCAAAAATTCTAAGGATTCCCTAATTGCCGTTTCCAAAAAAAACGTATATTATTGTACTGCATTATTTATTGATCGTCCGGAAGGTTTGGCAAATTGCTTTCATTGGCCATTGAACCGGTTACACTTTCCTTACCGGAATAAAAAAGGAATATTTAATCACATTAAAAAAAGTTAACAAATGAAATCTTTAACAAAGGATGAAATGAAACAAATTGTGGGTGGTTATGAAACTGTTTGCCCGTATGTACCGGACCAACTAATCCGAGTATTTGCGGATCGAGCAAAAACTGCACCGCAGAAAACAACGTAGGATTAACTTGTAATGGCAACTTAACTCCTTGCCCAGGTATCAAGTAGTACTATTTTAAATAGGTGATTTAAGTCAACATTAAATAACCTATTTACATTTAAATTTTAAGAACATGAACTTGTATCATCAAAAATGGATAATGTTATGCATAAATTGCTTTTTAATTTATAGTTGCAGTTTGTGGAAGGTCAACTACGCTGTCGCACTAAAACAAGTGCAAATACCCTTTAATCAGTATAACATTCAAACAATTTATCATAGAGGCAACCCATGCAAGGATAAACTTTTATTAAATGAATTAGGTATTGACTCTGCCATTATTTTTACAGAAGTATATAATTTTTTTCCTAAATTAACTATTAATAAAAATTGGAATCAGCATTTACAAAAGCAGATTAAATATGAAATAGAAAAAAATGACTCAACCACTTTTGAAAAGTTACATATCTTATTAGGGAAAAAAATAAATGGAAATTATATTTTAGTAATTGACGCCAACAACAACCAGCAATTTACAGATGACAGAATAATTGACTTATCAGAAAACTATACAAGCCCACTCAATAACAATGTAAATTATTTTACCATACAAAAAATAATAACGCAAACAACAAACATCCCCAACCTTCATCCAATTTATGGTGCTGTTAATATAAAAATGTATGATCGGAATTTGCTACATACCATTATTTCATTGGGCTTCGGAATGGGCTATAGTGGCATATTTAAATATAAAAAAGAAAATTTGAATTTATTATTTGTGAGAGGTTGTTGCACTGACAGCTTTTTAAATACAGGTTATACTACCATCTATATCAACAATAAAAAATCTTTTACCAACCATTTTATTGGCGATACGCTATTACTTGGCCATAGGCATTTTTTAGTGAAATCATTTAATGACAATAAACCCGAAATAAAATTAAAACTATTACGAGGTAAAGTCAATAATAACACTGAAATACAACAAGATAGTGTACCTCAAAACAAAATAGCAGATGGCTCCATTTTTCACACCATGCAGCAGGTTTCCGCAAAAGATACCAAAGACAAAGTTATTTTTGCCAATTATTGGTTTGCTAATTGTCCCCCTTGTATTGCAGAATTTCCGGCATTGAACAAATTATATGCTACCCTACAGGGCAATAAAAACATTCAGTTTTTTTCATTTGCCAGCGAATCAGTAGATACCATAAAAGCATTTATTAAAAGATACAACATACAATTTCCTGTGTATGCTATTGATAGTACTCAAACGGATATTTTATTAAAAGGTATGCCCGTTTATCCAACCAATATTATTTACAATAAAAAAGGTGAAGAAATTTATTTAAAGCGTGGAGGTTCAACCATGCCAATTTATGCAGAGAAAAATATGATGGGAACAATTTTACCCTTGCTTTTAAAAGCCGCTGAAACCGATAGTATTGAAACAAAAAATGAATAATGCTATTGCGGTATTTCATTACTAAATATTTTTCTTCGTATATAAATGGAGTAATATCAAAAAAAGCCATCCCTACTAATGCAATAACAATAAATAAAGGCAAAGCACCATTTCGGCACTTCGCCCTTGTTGAATAGAATGGTTGCCGTACAAGTGTGCGACGCAACGAAAGCTATATAGTAGTAATGCAGCCGGGTACAAAAACATTACCAACCCAATATCCAGGCAAACATCAATGGGGCTACGATAGTGGCATCACTTTCTACAATAAACTTAGGCGTATGTATATCTAATTTACCCCATGTAATTTTTTCGTTGGGAACGGCACCGGAATAAGAACCGTAAGAGGTAGTAGAATCGCTGATTTGGCAGAAATAGCTCCAGAAGGGCACATCGTGCCATGCTAAATCCTGGTACATCATGGGTACCACACAAATAGGGAAATCGCCTGCAATACCCCCGCCAATTTGAAAGAACCCTACCCCTTTGCCGCTACTGTTTACGCGATACCATTGGCTTAATGTTACCATGTACTCAATACCGGTTTTCATAGTAGCTGCCTTTAGTTCGCCTTTTATTACATAACTGGCAAAAATATTGCCCATGGTACTATCTTCCCAACCGGGCACAACAATGGGAATATTTTTTTGTGCGGCTGCCAGCATCCAACTGTCTTTCGGATCAATTTCATAATACTGCTCTAATACGCCACTGAGCAGCATTTGATACATGTATTCGTGCGGAAAATAACGTTCGCCTTTTGCATCGGCATCTTTCCATAGTTTAAAAATATGTTGTTGTAAACGGCGGAAGGCTTCTTCTTCCGGTATGCAGGTATCGGTAACGCGGTTGTAATGGTTTTCAAGTAAATCCCATTCTTCCTGCGGACTTAAATCGCGGTAGTTGGGTACCCGTTTGTAATGGCTGTGTGCCACCAAGTTCATAATATCTTCCTCTAAATTAGCGCCGGTGCAACTAATTATCTGCACTTTATCCTGCCGAATCATTTCGGCCAATGAAATGCCCAATTCGGCAGTACTCATGGCGCCGGCTAAAGTAATCATCATTTTACCGCCTTCTAACATGTGCGCTTCGTATGCTTTGGCTGCATCCATTAAAGCGGCAGCATTAAAATGCCGGTAATGGTGTTCTATAAACTGAGAAACGGGTCCTTTTTGCATGATTTGTTATTTTGAGCGGCAAAAATAAATTTTTTGGGTGGTTTTAACTGCGATAATTTACCCGGTGTTGCAGTGTGTAATAAAATCATATACTTTTGGTAACCCTTACCCTACATGAATATGCTGATTAGTGTTATTATCCCGGTGTTTAATGAGGAATTGAATATTCCCATCATCAGCAACAGCATTGCTGCTATTTTTGAACAGCTCCCTTTTGAATATGAGATTATTTTTGTAAATGATGGCAGTGCGGATAATAGTTTACAAGCACTGAAGGAGGCAGAAAAAACAAACAAAAATATTTTCTATATTTCGTTTTCCAGAAACTTCGGGAAAGATAATGCCTTATTGGCCGGTTTTGATTATGCCAAAGGAGATGCGGTTATTACAATGGATGCCGATATGCAGCACCCGCCTGAATTGATTCCGAAATTAATTGAACTTTGGCAGCAAGGCAATGCCGTTGTATACACTTACCGGGAAGAAAAGAACGAGCATGCCAGGAAAATGAATCAAATTTCTTCTACAATGTTTTATCGCTTAATTAATCATTTGTCGGATGTAGAATTAGAAGATGGTATTGCTGATTATCGGCTATTAGATAAAAAAGTAGTGGCTATTTTAAATAACCTGCATGAAGACAGGCCATTTTTTAGAGGATTGGTAAAATGGGTGGGCTTTCAACAAACAGGCATACCCTACACCCCTAATGCCAGGGCAGCTGGAGATACTAAATATAACCACAAAGCGTTGGTAAGGCTGGCTTTACAGGGTTTAACCTCGTTTAGTGTAAAACCCTTAAATATTGCGATTTATTTGGGATTTAGTTTTTCGGCTTTGTCAATTTGTTATGTTCCCTATGTCGTGTATAGTTTATTGTATGGCAAAGCTATATCGGGCTGGGCTTCTACCATTGTAACCATTGTATTTTTTGGCGGCTTACAATTAATGATTTTAGGAATTATGGGAATTTATTTGGGTAAACTGTTTATACAAAGTAAACAAAGGCCTAAATATATTGTAGATGAAACGAATATTCGATAAACATGCAGGCAGAAATACAAAAAAATAAACATCCATATTTTGGGAAACCCTATCAATGGCTAACTGATACAAAGGTAGCCATAGTGCTTTGGTTTGGATTATCGCTCACCTCCGTTATTATTCAGGCCATAGGCCATGACCGCTTTAATAACTTTGTTATTTTTCGTTATGTATTTTTTCATACCCTGCAACAAACTAATTTATACCTTGAATATCCACAAACCTATGCCGATGTTAATTTATATGGCCCTTTTTTCAGCATTGTAATTGCGCCTTTTGCAGTATTACCTAAAACCTGGGGTGCTATTGCATGGGTATTATTTAATACAGGAATTTTATATGTTGCCATTAGAAAATTGCCCATTCAAAAAACGGGTCAGAATTTAATACTAATTTTTTCTTCCGTTGAAATGTTGAATGCATCATCATGGGTACAAAGTAATGCTTTGATAGCTGCCTGCATTATTTTTGGTTTTTCTTTTATTTGGGAAGGGAAAGACAAATGGGGATTATTTTTTATTTTAATTGCCGTATTTATCAAAATTTATGGCATTGTTGGTTTTGCTTTCTTCTTTTTCAGTAAAAATAAAATGCGGTTTATACTTTGGAGTGTAATTTGGTCAGTAATATTTTTTATAGCACCCATGTTGATTGCACCACCACATTTTATTATAAAAAGTTATGCCGACTGGTATCATGGTTTGCAGAAAAAATCGGCTAAAAATATTCGGTTAGATATTCATAATGATTATCAGGACATTTCTGCAATGGGTATTTTACGCCGCTTATTTGGATTGAAATATTTGAAAGATATATGGGTATTGGTACCGGCGGCCCTATTGTTTGTATCGCAATACCTGCCATACCGTTATTTTAAAGATGCACGATTTGGTTTGTACTTATTGTGTTCGGTATTGTTGTTTCCGGTTATTTTTAGTACCGGCTCTGAATCGCCAACTTACATCATTGCATTTCCGGCAGTTTGCCTTTGGTATTGGTTACAACCCAAAAATATTTTCATTCATGTATTATTCATTACCGCATTCCTAATTACCAGTTTCTCCTATTCTGATATACTAACACCATGGTTTCGTGATCATATTGCAAGACCTTATGCCATTAAGGCATTGCCCAACGTTATCATTTGGTGTGTGATTGTAGCACAAATATGGACCCGGCAATTTTTAAAAGTATCTACTTCCAAATTGTGGCAACCTAATAACTTTGCAGTATGAGGGATGAAAAATTTATTTTATTAAGTTTTGATGTGGAAGAGTTTGATATGCCCCTGGAATACGGACAGCCTATATCACCGGAAGAACAAATGAATGTTGGTAAAAAAGGGACCGATGTGCTCGAAACCATATTGCAGCAACACAATATTTCCTGTACATTATTTACCACTGCAAATTATGCCATCCATTTTCCGAAACAAATACAACAATTAGCTGGTACACAAGAAATTGCTTCGCATACTTTTTACCATAGTCGTTTTGAAGAGGCAGATTTATTATTATCGAAACAAAGATTAGCAGTCATTTCCGGGCAAACCATTGCCGGATTAAGAATGCCTAGAATGCAGCAGGTAAATATAGCTGCGTTAAAAGCTGCAGGTTACCTGTACGATGCTTCTGTAAACCCCACCTGGATTCCGGGAAGATACAACAACCGCCATTTACCGAGAACATGGTATACAGAACAACACATAGTGCGTATTCCTGCATCAGTTACACCCAACCTGCGAATTCCTTTATTTTGGTTGGCATTTAAAAACATGCCGCTATCATTGTTTGTAAAATTTACCTTACAAACCTTGCGGCAAGACGGGTACGTTTCTTTATACCTGCATCCCTGGGAATTTACAGAACTATCCAACTATCAAATTCCGAACTACACCAAAAGATATTCAGGCAAAAGGCTCGAAGACAGATTACATCAGTTCATAGAAACAATGAAACAGGAAGGTCAGTTTATAACAATGCAACAATTTATGGATAAAAAATGCAAGCCAAAACTATAATCAGCCTGCTTTCATAAACACTATAAAGATAACCTTTTAAACTCACTTACATTTCCGTTAGGAGAAATTTCTAAAACAATATTTTCTCTATCAGTTAATAACAATAGTCCGGTAGTTAATTAAGC
>JABAOF010006029.1_pt2 | contig 27348 bp, 32 predicted proteins | sample 7062171 | NCBI WGS metagenome assembly JABAOF01 (sample SAMN14538628, study PRJNA623070) | marine sediment metagenome | biome: marine biome [ENVO:00000428]; feature: marine pelagic biome [ENVO:01000023]; material: deep marine sediment [ENVO:00002113] | place: India: Gulf of Khambhat ...
CGTAAGGGTCAGAATGAGCCTATCTTACCGAAGGGTATGAGTAGTGGGATGATGATAGATGAGAGCTAATGGCCGGAAAGCCTAAGAGAAGGATAGAGAAGGCAAGGGCGATGGGAAACCACGCTCTTGCTGATTGGATAGAGCGTCGGGAGAAGGCCAGGGAGGAAGGGACTCCGCTGTATAAGTGGGAGGAGATGAATCCTAAGCCGCCCGAGAATCCTGATAACCCAGAAGGGGATGAGGGCAGAAACCCTAGGGTACCTGCTGCCCATAATTTGTGGCAGGAAGATGTAAAAAAAAACGAGGAAGAGCCGACAGGTGAAAAAGGGGAATCTGAGGAATCCGAGGGAAATATAGAAGAAAAAGAACTGATTCCTGCGTTTGAGCGTGAGTTGATCGAGCGTATTCGGGAGAAGAAGAGTGTCCTGAAGAACAAGGCCCGCGACTCTAGGACGAACGACAAGGAATTGAAGACTATATATAAGATGATGAAGCGTTTAGACGCTGAGGAGAAGCGGATTATATATAGGTATGATTTCAAGAGGTTTGACGAGGATTGTTTCCAGGAGTTGCAGGATAGGGTAGAGACGGCGCCTTTTCATTTTGAGATGTTTGGGTTGTATCAGGATAGTAGGCGAGCTTGTGTTGTGTGCCCCAGGGGTCACGCGAAGAGTACGACTGCGAGGAAGTATATATTGCATCAGATACTTTATCAGGAGACTCAGTACACCATAATTGTTGGAGCCAGTGAGGATATGGCGGCCCAGAATTTGAGGTGGGTGCGAGACCAGTTGGTGGATAATGCGGCGATAACGTCGGTGTATGGTTATTTGAAGAACAAGGATAAGTGGGCGGATACTGAGTTCCAGACGAATACGGGGATAAAGGTGAGTGCTAAGGGAGCGGGTCAGAAGATACGGGGAGCGAATGAGAAGGGGAGACCTGACCTTATATATATGGATGATATGGAGGAAGATGAGCAGGTTAGTTCCAAAGACCGTAGAGAGAAGTTAAGGAAGTGGATGACGCAGGCGGTAATGCCAGCGCTTTCACGGAATGGGAGAATAATTATAACGGGGACGATTCTTCATTTAGATAGCTTACTCAAGAATATAAGTAGGAACTTAATAAAAGACCATATAGATTGGGATGTATTGTGGTATCAGGCGATAACAACCCGAGAGGGTAAGGAAGAGGCGTTGTGGCCTGAGCATAAGCCACTTGATGTCCTCAAGAAGGATTCGTGAGAACGACCCTGAGACATTTGCTCAGGAGTATCAGAACAACCCTGCATCTGGAGGGATGGGAGTCTTCCGTAGGGAAGAGTATAAGTATGTGACCGAGGATGATATTAAGGTTGACCACGATGGGAAGGTTTATGTGAAGAACCGCCTTGTGAATCCGTTGGTGACGACTGATTTTGCGTTATCTGAGAAGGAAGGCGCGGATTATACGGTGTTGATGGCAACGGGTATGGATGCTGAGAGTAATCTTTATGTATTAGAGTATGAGCGTTTCCGCTCCAGTGACCCGTTTGAGCAGATGGATATGTTATTTGAGATGATGTTGAAGTGGGGAGCTGATACGGCTGTGATGGAGACGGTGGCTTTTCAGAAGGTATTCCAGAGGTATTTGGAGATAGAGATGGAGAAGAGGGGTTTTCATTTTTATATTCACGAGTTGACCCGACATAATATGAGGAAGATATTTAGGATAAAGGGTTTGAAGGCACCTATAAGGGGTGGGAAGATTTATTGGCAGCATCACCACGACGAGATAGAGGAAGAGTTGGGTCAGGTGACTGTGACAAGCCTGGGCACACACGACGATGTGATAGACTGTTTATCAGATGCGTGGGAGGTTCAGGTAGAGATGTTTGAGGATAATGGGGGAAAGAGCGAGGCTGTGAATACGGTAGGTTGGGCCATTGAGCAGGGGCTATTTCCGATGGCAGCAGAGGTTGAAGAGATGGCTTTATATGATTAAGAAGGGAGATTAAGATGGCACCAAGAAAAAATGATAAGCCTAGTGAGTTAGAGGATTTGTATGATTCGGATTTAGTATCTGACAACTTCGCATCTAGGAAGGTAGTGGCTCAGAAGGCTGTGAAGCACGTCACTGATTTGTATGACCATTATCGTCAGTTGAGACGATTCCGTCGTGGGGGCAAGGACGTTGATTTGGTTGAGGAGTGGAACCAGAGGTACCGTATGTATAAGGGTATCTATTTGCAGTCCGACCATAACTATAAGGGTACGGCCAAGACGTTCAACCCGATTTTGAGGAAAGTTGCGAATGTCGTAGAAAGTGAAGGGTCGAATGCCGTTTTGGGTAGAAGTGACTATTATTCTGTAGAGGCGAAAGGTTCGGATGAGGTTAATGAGCAGATGGCTCGTGAGGCATTCGGGACGATTAAGTATTATTCTGACAAAGAGGATTATCCCTCACAGTTCCAGTTGGCGATGAAGCAAGCGATTATTTACGATTCGACGGCAGTGGAGACTGTATATACTAAGGAGAAGGTAACGGGCGTGTATCGTCAGTTGGTTGAGAAGCCGATTTTGGATACGGAGACGCGAGAGCCTTTGATAAATCCGGATACAGGCGAGCCTGTAACGGAGAAAACGTTCGAGATTCGTACGATAGATGAGGATAAGCCTACGGTACGAGTTGAGGTACGAGATATATATAGGTTGTATATCAACCATTTGAGTAATAACCCTGAGAAGGACGACATTATATATAGGGATGCCAAGACCAAGCAGGAGTTAATTGAGTTGGCCGAGCGTAATGTCTATTATCCTGCGGCGGTTAAGAAGTTATTGAAGCGTAACCCTTCGTATGGGATGCGTTCTGACTGGGACGAGGACAGTTCTGGTGAGGGGAAGACGACTTTTGCTGATGACACGACATCTGGAGAGCAGTTTGACAGTTATGAGGTGTTACGTTTTCAGGGGTTGTTTACTGAGGAGAACGAGGAGACAGGCGAGAAGTTGCGACGCCAGTTTTGGATAGACATTGGTGAGCGTGACACGTGTTTGATGTGTCGTGTTTCGCCTGTAATTGGTGGTCATAAGACGTTTTCGTTGTGTAATTATGATGATATGCCAGGTGAGTTTAACTCGGATTCTGTGATTAGTCCGTTTAAGGGGTTGCAGTTCGAGATAAATGATAAGGAGAACCAGTCATTGGACGGGTTGACCTTTAACCTTAATGGGCCGATTGAGGTAATGAAGGGCTCTGGTATTCAGGCAAGCGACATTTTGGCAGCTAGGAAGCAGCCGAATAAGGTGTTGTTTAGTAAGGTTAAGGACGCGGTTAAGAAGATTCAGGTTGATGTTCCGTTGAATCATTTGAACCAAGAGCAGATACGACTGGCGAATATGATTGAGCAAGGTTCGGGAGCTACAAGTTTAGTTGGCGGCTCACCTACAGGTACACAAGTTGACCGCTCGGGTAAGGCATTGGGAACACTACTTAATCAGTCACGTTCACAATTTTCTAAGTTTGTTAGGAAGTTTGAGAAGCAACTTATAGAAAAGTCTCTGCAAAAAGTGTGGGATATGATTATCCAGTTCTTTGATGATGAGATACCGATTGAGGTATTAGATGATAGAGGTGGTTCTATTGCTAGGATGCAGAACCCTGCTGAGATTGTTGGTCAGTTCAATATTAGTGTTGCTGCTGGTTCTCAGTTTTTGAGGGAGAGAGAGTATCGGGATGCGATCCTTGAGTTCTTTTCTATTGCGTCTACTTCTGACGAGTTTATGGCAATGATTGATAAGCCGCCTATTTTGAGAACAGTGGCTAGAACGTTATCGCCTAAGTTGGAGAAGTTCATTAATGAAGAAGGCTTCATTCAGCAGTTACAAGGTATGATTCAGCAATTGCAGCAAGCGTTGCAGCAGTCAGGTGAGATGAATAAAGACTTGGCGGCTGAGGCGAATAGGCTTAGGGGAGTTGTGAAGCAGACCGATAGAGCTGCGGAGTCGAATCCTAGCATCTTGGATAAGCAGAAAATGGCTGAGAACTAATGATAGATATAGAAGAGCAAAACGAGTTAGAAAAAGAGCAAGATGAGGGTGAGGAAGTCCGTAAGATGGCGACTTCCAAGGGCTGGCAGATAGTTGATAGGGCCTTAGATGAGGCGCTTGAGCGACTTGATATGAACAGGCGTATATCTGATGACCCGCACGTTGTACTTTCTTGCTCTAAGAAATCTGATGGTATAATGTTAGTTAAAGAGACAATTGGGGAATTGATTAAGGCAGGGGAAGAAGCTTCCTTAGAACTTACCCGATTACACCAATAGTCTTTTAAAAAATCCTACGTGGACGTCACCCACGTAAAAAAGGCGTAAAGGAGAACAAAATGGCTATAGAAGATATTCAACTGAAAGACCCTGAAGTTGCAACCAAGGAGATGACAGACAATATGTTTGACTCTCTATTTGGAGCGGAAGGGGATTCCAGGGAGGCTAAATCTCAAGGCGAGCCTCAGCCTGAGACGCAAGAACCGAAAGCGAAAGAGGAAAGCTCTGAGCCAAACGTTGATATTCGTTTGAAGAAATTCAAGGAACAGCGTGACCAAGAACGAGCTGAGAATCAGAGGTTAAAGGAAGAACTTGCACGACTTAAGGGACGTGAAGAGGTTCTTACCAAAAAAGATGATGCTGACGAAGTTGACCCTACAGAATATATGAGTGACACGGAGAAAGCTCTTTATGAGCGGAACCAAGAACTCACGAATACTGTTAAGCAACTTGCTGATGTTGTAAATGGAATAAAAAAGAACGAGTCACAGCAAAAGATTCAGAATGATGAAGATTCATTTTTCGAGAGTCATCCTGAGTTAAAAGAGAAGCGAGAACAGGTGACAGAAGAGCTTTTGGAGTTCCTTCAAGAGAAGCCCGAGTTAAAGAAACTTGTAGTTAACCGCAGTGTTAACATCAATCAAGTTTATGCGATGATGGAGGCTGGAAAGCCGAAGGAATTGAAGAAAAGACCAACCAATGAGCCTGCCGCTTTCAGTGGGTCTACCAAAACGGCCCCTTCTGGCTCAGATGTGGCGAGCGACTTGGATACTCAGTTAAAAAAGGCTAGTGAAATTCTTAGCAATCCAGAATCAACAAATAAGCGAGAAGCCGCAGAGTTCTTAGGGAATACAATTACGGAAGACATCATCTCTCAATTAGAAATTTAATCTAAAAAAGGAGAGTGACCAGTAATGGCAACATTATATTCAACGTACCAGGCGCAGGTTAACGCGCGTGACGTATCGGATTTCGTAACAAACGTATCCCCAAAGGATTCACCGTTTTTTTCATTGATTGCATCTAATACAGGTGTAGCTCGATTGAAAGAGAACGTAACTGATTCATTGGCAGCAGCTAACGACGGTAACGCGATTGCTGAGGGCGGCACGCTTTCAGATGACACGATTACTACTCGTTCAACTGAGTCCAACTATATGCAAATCTTCAAGAAGGTTATTAACGTAACTGGAACTCAAGAAGTGACTGCAAAATATGGTGGCGTTAAATCTGAGCTTGCATACCAAGTTAAGAAGCGTTTCACTGAGTTGGCAACTGACGTTGAGAAAGCCTTTATTCAAGGTAACTCAGCTTCTGGTACAACTGCTGTAGCTCGTAAGTTATCTGGTCTAGTAGAGAAAATCACCACTAACACAGCAACTGCTGATTTAACTGGTGCTACTTGGACTGGTACAAGTGATGCTAACCTTGCAGCATTTGAGGACATTCTTAACGATATGTTCGACCAAATGTATGAGACAGGTGAAGCTGCGGATACAGTTCTAGTTGGTGGAGACAGAAAGCGACGAATTTCTAAGTTATCAACTAAAGTTACTCGTAACGTTGATGCTGAGAAGAAAACTCAAATTCTATCTATCAATATGTACGATTCCGACTTCGGCACGATGAATATCATCTTGGACAGATATGTTCCTGATGCGAATATTCTGGCCGTAGCACTTGATATGTGGGAAGTGTCCTACCTTCGACGGTTCACACAATTCAAGCTTGCGAAGACTACTGACAGCACGCGAATCGCGATTGTCGGTGAGCTTACGCTTGACGGGAAGACTGAAAAAGCTGGTGGAAAAATAACCGCTTCATAGGTTACAATTAAAGGACAGGGAGTTGTGGTAGCATCTCCCTTCCTTTTTACTTTAAGTCATAACATTGTTATGAAAGGACACTAAAAATATGATTTCATTAGAGGGGTTAGCAGCATCTGTAGGGGTGGATTTAAGTCGGATAAGTCCAGAGATGTCATTGTTTGATACGCAGATGGAAATGGCGAATCAGGCAGTTCGGAACTGGATGAAGAACAAAGAGAACAGAGACTACCTTAATGACAAAAAAGCGGACTACATACACGACAAGGGATGGACAGTTGGTAAGGGATTCAAACACGAATGCGATATACCTCAAGAGGCGTTCTTGTTACTTCCCAGGCAAGTCCGTAACGACAGAAAAAGGCTTATGCGGTGGGTCAACGAGAAACACCCGTATTTAATGCATAGAAGAATTGTTTAATGGCACATCACTGCATAGATTGGATACCCGCAGAGCTTGCAACGCAAGTTTATATATTATGGACATTAGATTTTGGGAAAGACAATTATGAATGTCCTACAATATGGATTGAGCACGGTATACCTGATAATCACGTTATTTCTCGTAAGCAGTATTATGATGACGTACATTATCTTTGTAGTAATGATTACACCTATAGTCATCTTAAAAAGCAGGGGCTGAAAGCGTACCATACTGGACATATATTCTTAGATAAGACTGTCCCTGAGAGACGTAACCCCCATTTATTTGTATATGCGCCACAGCATTGTAGGTTCGAGAACCATTCTTTGCCTGAAGAGTGGAATCATCCTCCATTAACTAAGAAAAGATTATTTGAGCTTTGTGAAGAGTTTGAGTGTGAGCGGTTTGTTACTTCTATTGTGGATGACACTCAGCGAGATTTATATGCGGATTTGAACCCGATGATGAGCAACCGTTATCACGGGATGGGGATGACTCATTTTAAGAAATGTAAATATTTATATGAGAATGCGAAAGTTGTGTATGCGGACGTGATGAGTACGTTTGATATCACAGCAGAAGCACACGGTATACCTATACTTGGCAGAGATGAGCAGAGAATGCCAAGGGATTATGACAAGGTTGATGTTTTAGTGGATGGCAAAAGTTGCACAAGGATAATAGATACAATCAATGAAATTCTTAGAAACCATAAATCTTAAATACGCGGAAAAATACAGATATGCTATATTTATGCATCCACGCTGGACCCCCCCTTCGGCGTGGCATCAGCATATCCCTTTCGCCTTCTTTTTGATTGCGGTAATGCAGCCCCGTAAGGTAGTTGAGCTAGGTAGCTACCTCGGGGCTTCGTTTTTTGCATTCTGCCAAGCCGTTAAAGAATTCAAGTTAGATACACAATGTTACGCAGTAGATACCTGGGAGGGGGATAAGCACGCAGGTGAGTATACGAATGAAGTTTATGAGACAGTTGTTGCTGTTCATTCTCATTACAAAGAGTTCGCGTATTTATTAAGGATGGACTTCGATACGGCATCAGGGTTGGATGAACTGAATGAAATAGATTTACTTCACATTGATGGTCTTCATACATATGAGGCTGTTAAAAACGACTTCGAGACGTGGTTGCCGAAGATGAGCGACCAAGGAGTAATTATTTTTCACGATACAGCAGAGATGAAGGATGACTTTGGTGTATGGAGGTTATGGGATGAGATTTCAGCAAATTATCCATCGTTTAATTTTATGCACGGTCACGGGCTTGGCGTTTTACTTGTTGGGGACAAGGTTAAAAAAGATTTACGACGTTTTGCCAAAGATAAGCAGTTTGATGGTTACGAACATTTGTTTCAAGTAGTGGGGGCATCAATTTGAGTTTAGAAATAGATAAGCCTAAAGGATGGAAGTTAAGAGTTGTTGTTATATCGAAGAGTACAGGTTTTTGTTATTTTTATAGGTTAAAGTGGCCGTTAGTTGAGTTAGAGAAGAGGGGATTAATTGAGACGAGGGGCGTGGATTGGTCATCTGATGCGTTTTATAAAGACCCAGGAAAAGCGATGGAGGAAGTGCTTGCTTGGGGAGATGTTTTTATTTTCCAGTATTCGAATCCTTCTGACATACTGATTAGATATAATGACCTCTGCATTCAAGAAAAGATTCCTAAGTTATTCATTGCAGAGTTTGATGACGACTTCACTTGTGTTCACCCTTCTAATTCTTACTATAGATATTCTGGAATCGAGGAAGTTCAACTCGGCGACGGGCGATGGGCGTGGAAAAATGGGGATTTATGCGACCACCTCGACGAGTATAAAGACAAAACAGAAGAAGAGAAAAAGCCGTTAATATTCAATGTGTTTAGGAACAAAGCGCGTATGGCGAAGATGTTTCGTGCGGTTATGTATGCTGATGCAGTAACAACGACAACGTATGAGTTAGGTGAGACATTTAAGAAGTGGAACGAGAATATTGTTGTTCTACCTAATTTTATTAATCCTGAAGTGATGCCGCCAGGTAAAAAGAAAGAGCGTGACCACGTTCTAATTGGATGGCAAGGTGGGGATAGTCACCATCACGATTTAAGGATGATAATGCATGCATTGAAGCGGGTTAAGGATCGGTATAAAGATAAGGTTCATTTTAGATTTATGGGGGCGGCTTTCAAGAATATGTATGATGAAATTGGAGGCGAGCACGTTGAATGGACAAAGCCTGAGAACTTTTATTCTGTTTTTGCTGATGATGTACTTGATATTGGTCTTGTTCCGATTGTTAACCCAGATTTAAATAAATTTAATCGTGCAAAGTCTAACATTAAATGGCTTGAATATTCGCATTATGGCATAGCTTCTGTCGTTTCTGGGTATAAGCCATATGTGCAACATATCAATGACGGAGTAACTGGTCTTTTATGCTATACCGAAGATGATTGGTATAATGCTATATGTAAGCTCATAGAAGACCCCTTTCTGAGAATGAATATTGGAGCGAATGCGAAAAAAGTTGTTGATAACGAGTATGTTATTCAGAACTACGCTCATAGGTGGTATGACTTTATGATGAGTGCGCTTGAGGAGAAGGTGAAGCACCTATCCTTAATTTAATCTGTTAAAATATATAAAGGAGGGCTTCTATGGCACAGGATTTTACTTGGACTAGCGTTTTTACAAATCAAGACCTTGACCGAGATAATTTTATTTTGAATTTAAGAACGCGAATCGATGAAGATACCGCCGATATAATCACTGACGTTCAAATTATTGCTTTGATTACAGCAGGACTCCGAGATATTAACTTTAGAACCAGATTATTGCCTGAGTATGCAACCGCATCTCTGGATGGTTCAGCTTCTTATACATTACCGACTGATATGGCAGTTATGTATGAGGTTCTGCACAAAAGCGCGGATTCAACACCTGTTTATAAGTTATTAAAATCGTCAAACCTCGATCAAATTGATGAGGAAGGATACGATACAGGGACGGCTGAGTTTTATGTAAGAAACGGGAATTCGATTGAACTGTTCGGAAGCGCACCAACAACTGGTTCGTTGAGGATTTACGGGGCAAGAGTTCCAACTGCACCTGCTACAGGCGGGTCATATATTGATTTACCAGTTCAGTATCACGAGCTTCTTTATTATTTCTGTGAGTGGAAGTATTGGACAAGACGGAGAAAACCGGAAGAGGCGGCCTTGGCGAGAGACTTGTATTTGACGATGGCAACACAAGTTGCAGAAGAAGTTCAAGACAACTTCTCAAGGGGAGTGACTGCTTATGGCGCAGCAGCTTGATACTCTAGCGATTGATAATGTATCCACTGGGCTAAACGTCGTTGATAGTCCTCACGATATGCAGGACTCTGATTTACGAACGGCGACTAATGTTACATATAGACCTAGTGGTGAAGCGGAGTCTATTGATGGACTTTTACAGATAGGGAACCCCATTCAAGTTAATGGAACAGCAGCAACTAAGTTGTTAGGAGCGGTTCGGTTCCAATCGTTGCCATATATTATGGCGTCTAACGGAAATGAGGCTCGTCTTCTTTATAAGGATACAACTTTAACAGGGTCAATTACGGCATTTGCAGATGCAGGTAGTGGCCAGGTTACAGTGACTTCTGCTTCTCACGGGTTGAGTACAAATGATGTTGTTACGATTACAGGAACAACGAATTACAACGGGACGTTTACTATTGCGAATGCAACAACTAATACGTTTGAAATTACTGATACCTGGGTATCGGATGACGCAACTGGAACGTGGACATCTACAGGATGGACTGAGGTTAGCGCAACCAATTTTGATGCTGATGCTAAGGTAGATTTTATTGTATACGCTAGTCAAATATGGTTCGTTAATGGACTTGCAACTGGCGGGAATACGTTACACTATGTGAACACCTCAAACACCCTGTCGGGGGACGCCACGCTTCCGACAGGGGTAAATCGAATTGCCCTCCATTTAGAACGTATATGGATTTCAAAAGGGAACACAATTTATGTTACTCGTCAGTTCCCAAATGGTACTTCTGCTGACTGGGATACAAGCAGAGTCTATGCGGGCTCAGATGCTCCTGGTGAGATTAAGTTAGATAACAATACTGAAGACTCAATTCAGAAGATGGTGTCCAATTTTGGGCAATTAGTTGTCTTCAGAGAAATGAGGATTCACGTTGTTGTGGGTAAGAGTATTCTTACATCGACTATTGAGAAGTCATTTAACGCAAGGGGAACTATCGCTTGGAGTTCTGTATCTAAGTCTGATATTGCAATTTACTTTCTTGCAAGAGAGGGAGTTAAGCAATTAAGAGGAGTTACGGTACAAGATAAGACGAATGAATTCGATTCCATTACATCTGTCGGTTTAGATAGGAAAATAAGAACAGATATAGAGGCATTTTCTGACCAGTCATTATCTGTAGGGTATGCGTTTAAGGATAAGTATTATTTATCTAATGGGTCATCTCTTATATATGTATTTGATGAGATTACAGGTGGATGGTCTAAGTGGGACGAGAATGGGGCGGAGTTTTTCCTGGAGGAAGGCGACGACCTTTTTTGTGGGATAGGCGATAAGTATTATCAAATTGATGCTGACGCGACAACTTCTCTTACTTCTCAAATCAGAACTAAAGATTACAACTTAAAGACAGATAGGATACAGAAACTATTTGAAAAGCTAATTGCAACATTAAAGACATTTTCAACAGATATGACTATTACGTTAGAATGGTTTATAGATGGTGCAACTACAGCAACAGGGACAAAGAGCCTGACTGTTCTTTCCTCTGATGTAAAATGGGATGGTAGTTATACCTGGGATTCTGGGATAAGGTGGGATGCTGGTACTGTTATATTTTCTCAGCATAGCCAGAGGAAATTAAGCTCAGGAACAACAATAGCCTTTGGCGTTAAGGCGACAGGAACCAATAGGTTCTCAATTAGCGCATTTAATTTAGCATTTGAATACCTAAGGAGGGAAACATAAATGGCTGATTTATCATTAACCGATATAGTTGCAAATTCATCTTTATCAAGCTCTGTTGTTAATGGGATATTCGCAGAGATTGAAGATTGGTTGGATGGGACAACAAATAATTCTGACATTACCCTCAAGAATGGTAATTTAAGAACAGGGACAGCGGATACAAATACATTAAAACTACAAGCGTATGATGTTGATGGAACGGCATATATAGACTTTATTACATTAACCGCAGGCAATACACCAACGTGTGTGCTTTCTGGCGATATTACAACAACAACGCAATCTCAAGGCGACAATTCAACGAAAATCGCAACAACTGCATATGTAGATGCAGCAGTTTTGGCTGAGGATTTCTGGACGAGAACTTCAACGACAATCACTATGAAAAACGCTGGTGATACGTTGAAGATGAACACGACAGAAAAGATCGAGTTCAGAGATGCAGCGATTTACTTAAACTCTAGTGCTGACGGAATTCTGGACATCGTGTCAGATACAAGCGTGGATATCACGACTACCACTATTAACGTTTCTGGAACCATTGATTTTGGAACCAACACGATTACTGATGGTACGTTAGCTGGGGACTGGGATTTCGGAACTGGAGATTTAACAACCGGAGCTAAGTTCATTATCGATGTTGATGGGTCAGCTGGAGCTGACGGCCAGATATTGTTAGGAGCTGGGGGCGATGCACAGATTTTCTTCGACGGAACTGATTTTATTATCCTCACTGATGGTGCAGGCGCTAGTGGCATTATTCTGGATAGTGAAGATGATACAGTGGAAATCAAAGGCTCTGGGACACTTCAGGCGACTTTTGATACATCTGGTCTTAATCTCGTGTCTGGGGATGCTTATTACATCGATTCAACTTCTGTTCTTAATGCAACAACACTAGGAAGTGGGGTAACAGCCTCATCTTTGACGAGTGTCGGAACATTAACATCTCTGGCATTATCTGGAGACATTACAATCACGGATGCGGTTAATGACGGAAACCCTCAAGTTATTTTGCAAGCTGGAGGCGCAGAGGGAGTTAAATTCCAAGCTGTGTACGATTCAGGAGCGCAAACTCTTGATTATGTTCAGTTTGAATCATATGCCGCGGCTGCGACAGCAGATAAAGGGGAATTCAGATTCCTTGTTGATGGCACAGAGATAACTCAGGTCAATGACTCAGGAATCAATTTAGTTTCAGGATTAGCCTATTACATTAATGATATATCAGTTCTTAACGCGACGACATTAGGTAGTGGGGTAACAGCGTCATCTCTCACAAGCGTAGGAACACTTACATCTCTAGCATTATCTGGGGATATTACTATTACGGATGCCGTTAATGACGGGAATCCACGACTTGAGATTCAAGCAAGTGGCACTGAAGGATTTAAGATTCAAGCAGTTTACGATTTAGGTGCGCAAACTCTTGATTATGTTCAACTTGAATCATATGCCGCATCTGCTACAGCAGACAAAGGTGAGTTTCGATTCATTGTTGATGGTACAGAGATTGGACAAGTTAATGATTCTGGAGTCAATATTGTTTCTGGACTGGCATATTACATTAATGACACGTCTGTTCTTAATGGGACAACTCTAGGCTCTGGAGTTACAGCTTCTTCATTAACAAGCGTAGGAACTCTTGTATCACTTAATGTAACAGGAGCGGTGGGAGTAGGGACGGCAAGCCCAGAAGCTACTGGTATTCATATATTTGAATCAGATGCTTCTGTTGCACCTAATGCTGATGCTGATGCATTAGTTATTGAGCGAAATGGTACAGTTGGGATGAGCTTTCTTTCGGGGACTACTTCAAATTGCTTTATTATGTTTGGAGATTCTGGGGATGATGATATTGGGAGTATTCAATATAGCCACAATACAAACACATTGAGTCTAACAACAAATACAACAACTTGGTGGACACTTGATTCTTCTGGATTAATGGCAGTAGGGCCAAACTCTGGAACAACTGCTTCATATGAGGCTGCTAGACTTCGCACAAATAACGGGACTCGGACAAACGGGGATGATGTATTTCTCTCCTTTTATATGACTGATAGCGGTGGAATTAGTCGGCAAACAGGAAAAATTGAAAGTGTTGCTACTGATGTAACAGGTAATATGAATTCATCTCAAATGCTCTTCTACACAAGAACCTCAGCGTCTACAACTCTGACTTTATCTTTATACCAAGATCAAGTTGGTATCGGTCTTGATAGTCCGGCTTATCCTCTACACGTTCTTAAGAGCTATGCTAACTTTACGGGCTATTTCGATAACTCTCACGGGTCATTAGCTGAAGGGATTGTAATTAAATTTTCTGGGTATGCGCCGGATGATAATACGAAGAGATTTTTATTTTGTGGGGACTCTTCTACAACAAGACTTTTAATTTACTCTGATGGAGATGTTGTGAATCACGACGGAAGCTATGGAACAATTTCTGACCGAAGATTAAAACAGCAAATCACCGATACAGGAAGCAAACTTAAAGACCTGCTTAAGGTTAAAATACGAAACTATAAGTTTAACTCTGACGTTGAGGCGTATGGGGAAGATGCTGAAAAGCGAATTGGAGTGATTGCTCAAGAACTAGAAGAAGTATTCCCCTCTTTAGTTAAAGACAACGGGAACAACCATGAATTGGCTGTAAAACAATCGATTTTTATTCCGATTCTAATTAAGTCTTTACAAGAAGCATACACAGAATTCGACAGAAGGTTAAAGGCGGTAGAGGCGTAATCGTGCCGAATGACATTCAGGCATTAACGAAAAAATTCTTATGAAAACATTACAGGTGGCAAAGAATTTCGAACTAGGTGAGTTCGTACCAGAAGAAATACACGATAAATACAAATCGGCCTCGACGCGTTTTGTTGTTCCTACGTTATTCACAATGGCGCAGGGTGTAAAGGATTTCTACGATGGTAAAAGGATTACGATTAATAACTGGTTGTGGGGTGGCGGTCGCAATTACAGCGGTTTTCGGCCCGCTGATGTTTCTGTGGGGGCTAACAATTCTGCTCATAAACGGGGTATGGCAATTGATGTTGTCGTTGAGGGCGTTGATTCAGCCCAAGTATATAAAGACATTACCTCAAACCAAGCCTATTTTATGAGCTTAGGGGTAACGTCTATTGAGAGTGGAACAGATGGGTGGACACACTTATCGTGCGAATATTACCCCAATTTAAGGGAGATTGTGGTTATTCCATTTTATAAGGGAGGAAAATAATGGAAATTTTCGGAATCGATATAGTTCAAGCAATAACTAACCCAGTCGGTGCGATTGTGACAGCATTGAGTGGGGCAGCTCTTTATCAAGGATGGAAGTTCTTGAAGTCTTTGATTAATCCTATGCAATACGCAGAAAAGCTATATGAAGTAGCTGACAATATTATCATTCAAGCAGATGATAACTTTATTGATAAAATAAGAAATAAGATGATTAAAGATGACGTTCAAAAAGATTTATCAAAAGCTCTCGAAAATCGGAAAGCTAAGATTGATGAGTTAATTAAAAGGATAAGTGATTAATGACGTATCAAGACGATTTCGCTAAACCGGAAGACAGGTCATTTGAGGCTGAGGATACAAGCTTCGTCACTGGAGACTCCCCTGCTACACACGATATCAATGCAGATTTAACTAAAAATGCTATTGATGGGTATGTCGTTAATGATGGGCCTGGCGATATCTTGATGACCTGGAGTACTGACGGGTCTACTTTTAGTGGGAATATTAGGATTAAAGCTAATGAGATATTCGACTTATCGGGGTTGTCTATAGATACGATAAAGATAACGTGGGTCACGAACTCAGCGTATAGGATATTTGCACGATGAATTTCGAACAAAGATTAAGAAGATTAACACCAGTAGGGGGTTATAATTTCGACCTTGAAGTCGCACAAGGCAATATATCAGGCGTATCAAACTTAAATAAATTCGGACGAAATGATGATATAGATACGATGAATGACGCCGATATATGGGACGGTGGAATATCGTCGGAGTCTCCTACCTGGGTTGCACCTACCGCTGCGAGAACTCACGATATAACATCTACGAGCGCTAATGATACCTCTGCTGGCTCTGGGGCTAAGACTATAAGGGTTTATGGTCTGGATAGTAGTTATGCCCTACAAGAGGAAGATATAACTATGAACGGGACAAGCAATGTCCATACAGCGAACACTTATATTATGATTCACAGGATGAAAGTATTAACTGGGGCGGTTAATGACGGGGATATAACCGCTACAGCGCAAACAGATTCTACTGTAACAGCGAAGATAGCAGCGGGGAACGGTCAAACACAAATGGCTATTTACCAAGTCCCTGCTGGGAAAACTTTTTATATGACGCATTTCTACGTGGGGATGAATAGAAAGACGATAACTGGAGCGGCGGATGTTGCGCCATTAATAAAGCCATTCGGAGGCGTTTTTCTTACGCAGACTATAACAGGAAGTGTTGCTTCTGGGTCTAGTTATTTCAGGCATATTTATAAACCATATTTAAAAGTTGAAGCAAAATCTATTATAAAAATGAGGGCTTCTGTATCAGCAAATAATACAGACATATCATCTGGGTTCGATGGGTACTTAGTTGATGACTAATGAATGTTACAATAAAAGGGAGGAGTGATTAGATGGCACCAAGAACAATTTCACAAATTGCTGGGGAGTTCGGGTTAACTCAAGGGGCGGCATCCGACCCTTTTGCCCGTTCTGAAGAGGCAACATTAAATGTTATTTCTAAATCTTTAGCTGATTTACGTTCTCAGATTACTGAAGAGCAAGCAGCTAGAGGCTTCGGTCGTTCCTCATTTACTGAGGGGATTGCAGCGCAAAGAGAAGCGGATGTACTTGCGAAAACTGGCGTTTCTTTTGCACAGGCACGAACGGCTGAAGATTTAAGACAAAGAGATTTTGAAAGAGGCATTATTGGCCAAGCTGTTACAGCAGATATTCAGACAGGACAGATTCTTCCTGCTCAGACGGCTGCTGAACGAGAATTAATTACAGCTAGAGCTGGTGCCGAGACGGGATTAATCGGTGCCAGAGCTGGCGCTGAGGAGTCTCTTATTGGTGCTAGAGGAACAGAGCAACGGACGACATTAGCGCAACAGATTGCTGGCGAGGAGCAATTGGCTACGGTTAAGGCTGAACAGGCAAGGCAAACACTTGCACAGCAAATCTCTGGTGAGCAAGAGCTTGTCGCTCAACGAGCGCAAGAACAACGAGAAACATTAGCTGACCAGCTTGCAGGTCGTGAGCGAGAAATCGCTGTTACAGGTGAACAGTCGCGGGCACTTGAGACATTAAGACAGACAGGTCAGCAAGCAGCGATTACAGCACAAGCTGAAGCGGCTGGAGAGCAAGCGAGGTTAACTCAAGCTGAACAGGCAGAGCAAGCATTAACATTGCAGTCAGCAGCATCAGCTAATCGTATACAGCAAATTCAAGAGCAAGGCGCTCAAGAGTTAGCTCGAATCGACAAGCAGTATGACCGTATTAAGGAACAATTGCCAGAAGAGCTGAAGCTTAAGGCGGATGAAAAAATTCGTGTCATCAAGGAAAAACTAAATTACGAGTTACAGCAAAATATTGTTGATACATCTATTCAGGCTATCTCTACATATATATTAAGTAATCTTGGCGGAGGCGGGGGAAGCCCAATCGAGTTACCTACAGAGTTAAGTAACATTACAGATATAGCATAAGGGGATAATATGGCAGGCGGATTTGCATCAAATATATTCAGGGGGCAAGCATCAGGTGATGAGGATGAAGATGTCCTCTTTGATATCAATACGAAACTTGAAGGTCTTGGAGAGCCATTAAAGGCTGAGAAGAAAGCAACTTCTGGAGAGTTCAGCTTCGGCTTCCAGTTACCTCAATTGAGTGGATTCGAGATACAAGGCCCAGAGATACGTGGCCCTGAAATCGAGACGCCTACTGTAGAGGGCCCAGCTATAGAGGGCCCAGCTATAGAGACTCCAGAAGTTTCTGTTCCTGGTATAGGTATCCCTGGTGTTGATGTGGCAGTCCCGCCAATCGACTTAACACCTATTAAGTTCCCAGAGGTAGATGTGACTGTTGAGTCGCCAGACCTCACGGGATTCATTGAAAAAGCACAAGAAGTAACGCAGCCTGTAGTAGAGGCTGGGGCAGCGGTTGGACAAGCGGCACTTGAGACAGGTGAGGCAGTTGGCGAGGCAGTCGTTGAGACTGGCAAAGCCATAGTTGAACCAGTAGCCCCAGTTATTTCTGAAATTGCGAATATTGTTGGTGAAGCAACAAGACCAGTATCCGAGGTTGTCGGAGCTGTTACCCAGCCAGTGGGTGAAGCTGTTGCGACTACAGTTGAGGCAATTGGTAGTGCCTTGGGCGAAGCAGCGAATGCATTCGACGGTGCGGCTGTCAAAATGGGAGATGGGACTGGATATGGGGAAATTGCAATTGGTGACACAGGTGCTGTTGTTGATGTGTCGAACAATATCGACAGTATTATCGCCGACATTACTGCTGGTACAGAAGCTGAAGGCGTGGCAGGAAAAGATATCTTTAACCTCGCTACTAACCCAGAAGAATTCGTCAGAGATAAAGGAAAAGATGTAGCCTCTGGTGTATTGAGCGATACATTAGGTATCGACAATGAGTTCGCTGGCGACATTGTTTCTGCTATAGATAACCCAGAAGAGTTCGCTAAGACTAAAGGTGCTGAAGCGGTTGCAGATTTTGTCGTTGATGCGGCAGGTCTTGGTGCAGGTGAAGCAGTTAAGCAAACTGGAGCGGCGGCAGGAACTGCGGCTACGACAGGGACATCTGTTGGCACCTCAGTTGGTGCTGTAGGTGGAGCGGCTGTTGGAGGCGGTGTAGCTTCTGGAGTTGTTGCATTAGTTGAAGGTAAAGATGCAGGTCAGGTGGCAGAAGCTGCTGCTAAGGGAGCGGCAACGGCTGCTGCTGTTAAGACGGTATCTACTGTTGCGAATGCGATTCTGCCAGGGACAGGACTTGTTATTGAGGCAGTAGCGGCAATCTTCCAGTACTCTTGTTACTTAAGTACTTCTGCATATCATCACGGGTTCATTAATATGGATGAGTACCTTGAGTTCACCAGATACCGAGTGAATATCCAGAAAGACGAGCCATTCGCTACTCAGACGTGGCTTGGATACATAATGCATTATGAGCCGTTATATAAAGATTTAATCCAAAACTATACATATGCTGAGGAAATGTATAATAAATATACGAAACATTGGCTTGACCATATTAAGTATCTGTCAGGAAAAGGTGGTTTCTCTATTAAGGGATGGTGGATTACACAAAAGATTCGATACAACTGCATAAGGGCATACTTTAATAGGTATAAAGAGGCTCAGGAGCGCAGAATTGCGTTGAAGGGGATTAATGTCTTGGGCGTTTATAAGAGAATAATTAGGATAGTTGAGGGAGCTAAACGATATGCCAATGCCTAAAAATGTCGATATGAAGACGTTTCTTAAGACTATGGGGCCTGAGCAAAAAGAGCTGTTCAAGAGAATGTCAGCATTATCTACAGCTAAGGGGCCAGAAAAGAACAAGAAATTCCTAGATTTGATAGGATACTTAAAACAATTAAAGGGAGGTTCAAATGCCATTAGCAACACCAATAATTAAGTTTCTTTTTCAGGACGATGAGCAAGAAAAAACAGCTAGCATTGCTCCTCGCTCATTAGAAGAAACAGCGCCTAAAAAGAAAAAAGCGGCACCTAAGAAAAAGATGACAAAGGCAGCTACTGCTAGAAAAGCGGGCGCTAAGACTCGTATTGAGGTAGCCAACGATGAGAGGAATAAAGCGGCTCAAAGCTTAATTAATGCCAAGAACCAAGAGATTGGTGCAATCACAGAGATGCATAAAGTTAACAGCTTACTTGATAAGTTAGGCTCGTTATCTCCAGAGCAAATGACTGACCCGAAGACATTCCAGTCTGTTAAGCAGATGTATCCGAATATTACACAAGATGCTTATTTCAATAAAATGGTTCCCAATGCGATTAACCGACGTCGCATAATCGACCAGTTATCAGCGATGCCAATTGGTTCTAAGTTGCCGCCAGCTCAACGACAAGCGTTAGCTGAAAGAGGGATTATGAACCCTGAGCAATATATGAGTTTCGCATCAACGCTCCAAGCCCCTTCAACATTTGCAGGCGCATTACAACATACTGCAATTGCACAAGCTAAGGCAGGGAAGACACGTTCTCCATTCTTTGCAGCAGGTGTAGCTTTAGGAGCAAGAGAAGAGCAGGCAAGAGCTGCTTTCAATGAAAGTCTTGAGGCTGAAAGAGCTGCTGATCTTGCTGAGTTTAAAGCGAAAATGGACAACATATCGTCATCTATTTCAAATAAGCCTTTAACTCCGAAGGAAAAGGTTTCCACTGCATTACAGATAGGGAAAGATTTGAAACAGGCGACAAAAGGGGCGTCTATTCAGTATGAGTTCTTTAAGAATATTCAAGACTTCAATGACCCAGAAAAAGCAAAGTCAGCCGTTAAGTTAATCCCTGATTTGAAATATAAAGGGAAGAAGCAGGCGATTACAGTAAACAATATTAAGAATGCCCAGAGTGTAAGAGATATCGGTCTTCTTTATTCTTTAATTAAGATGTTAGACCCTGAGTCTGTTGTAAGAGAAGGGGAGATTGCGTTAAGTGATAAAGCTAAAGGCGCGGTAGTCCAATGGAATATTGAGTTAAAAAGGGTATTGTCAGGTGAAACGCTTAATGAGGATTTGAGACTTGCTATCTTAGGAACTGCGAATGACACCTTTATTAACTCAGGAAGTAAAGTAGAAGAGGCTATTCAAAAGGCTCGAAACTTAGCTGAGGTCGGAGGGTTAAGAGAGGACACAATCTTCGGAAAAGGACTTCTTGAGATGGAGTCTGACTTAAAGCTTCTTAAAGAAGAAAGAGAAAAGGCTGGTCAAGGCGGGACTGCTACAGAAGGTGTAAAAGCTGGAACAGACTTAGGTGGTGGGATACGACTTAAGAGTATAAGAAAGGCCCAATAATATGGCGACAGAAATACTTACATTTGAAGTAGACCTCCCAGATGGCAGTATTGCTGAGTTCGAGTATGACAGTGTTGATGGGAAGATGCCTACTCAGCAAGAGTTGATGCAGGCGAAAAGTAATATTATCCAGCAACAAGGGTTAACGCCTGAGCCTGAAGTTGCGCCTACAGATGATGTTTTGTCTGCACCTCCAGCCGGAGCGACAGGTGTTGATGAGCCNNGAAGAGTTAAGAGATATACAAGAGGAACAATCTAGACCTGATTTCTTCGAAGGCGTTGGAAGGGCTGGTGTTAGCGCATTTAATCAAGTTGGAGATATCTATCAACTTGGTAAGGTGGCTGTGACTAATCCTATTAATGCGTCGAAGTCATTGGGAAAGGCTGTAAAAGGAATTCGTGGCAAAGATGTTGCTAATTTCGCCGCTGAGTTAGGTAAGGATTTCGGTCGAACAGTGGGTTTCGACTGGGATAGAGAAGGAAAGTTCCTTGATAAGTTTGACCAAGATGTCCTTATAGAACGATGGACTGAGCAGCCTTTATCTGCGTTAGGAGACATTCTTATCTTCGGGANNGGGGAAAGTTGTTACTAAGGGGTTAAAGAAATCTACACAAAAAGTGATGCATAAAGCATTGGCGAGAAGTGGAGATAAGATACAAGATGTCGCAGAGGCCACCTTAACAGCCAAAGAGAAAGCAGCTAAGGCTTTCCAGACAACAAGACAAGCGACTCAGCAAACAGCTCCAGAAGTTACTGTCTTAAGTAACAGTGAGAAGCTGGCATTAAAGGCAGATATTATAAAGTCTTCTGGCGTTAGCCTTAAGCAGTTGAACTCTCCTGATTTCATCAAAGCTCAGAGTAAGAAGATGGCTGAGAAGGTTATGGAAGCAGGGGCTGATATTAATAAAGCCAGAGATGCAGCATTGGCACCTGCAATAAAAAAAGGGCGAATGATTAACATTGGAAGCATTACAGATGATGTTGTTGGAGAATTAACCAAAGAAGGACTTGGAACACTTGATGATGCTGTTAAGGCGGGGATTAAGGGTGTTGAAGCGGCTACTGATGGTGTGAATGTTATCACTCAGCATAATAAGACTAAGTTACTTAAGACGTTGAAGCTAATTAATGAGAAAAAGTCTATGTCCGTCCTTGAGTTAAGAAACACAATTAGGTCATTAGACCAAGCCATTAACTACAATGCATTTAGAGCCTCTGACCAGGGATTGAAGATTCTAAGGGGTGCTTTAGATAAGAAGTTAGGGAATGTTGTTAAGAAATACAAATCGCTTACAGGTGGAGTTCACGAAAGACTCAATAAGATTGGTGCAATGGAGATGAAGATGCGACGCCTTTCTAAAACGAGTAAGGCAGATTTAGCAAAGTACCAAGAGGATATAGCTAATAAAATAGTGAAGTCAGAGGGTTCTGCAAAGGAGTTTATTGAGGCGATGGGGATTGCTAATAATAAGCCAGCAGCACAAGCCTTGGGGCATTTTGACTTAGTTGATGCAACAAGAGCCTGGCAAGACCTTTATCCACCTAGAGTCCCATTTGGTCTTAGAGGGGATTTCTCAGGCGCTGTTTTCGATGCGACTGTTGGTGAGGTTCGACGTCAGTTCAGATTCAGATACCCACAAGTTGATGCATTGTCTAAGATAAAAGTTGGAGCCAAGAAAACGGGTAAGGCAGTGAAGGCAACGGCTAAAGCAACTAAAAAAGCTGCTAAAGCCACTGCTGTAGGAACGACTCTTACTGAGCGTTTAATAGAAGAAAACTAATTACTTAGTTGGGGGCTTGTCGGCACTTTCGTCGATGCACCAGAGAAGGGCTGATAAGATGGCAGTGTTGAACTTCATCTCATCTTCCTCGAATAGATACATTGGGATGGGTTGAAATTCAACCTCAACCTCTGTCTCCAATAGTTCTTTCTTTTGTTTATTATGCTTCTCAACAAGTTTAGTGTTTTTCTTGTCGATGGTCATATTTCCCTTGTCATCTTTTTTGCCGTGTTCATCAAAGAATTTCTGCATAGATTCCTGATAAGATTTAACGTCATTTGTCAGACTTCTGGATATTTTTGCTAATCTATAACCAAGCTTAAATGAAGGCTTCTGTTCTTTATCACTCTGAATCATAGCAAATGCGGCATCAGACTCAATTATATCCTCAAGTTTCAATTTAATCTTTTTCAATTTTCTCCTCCGTCTTTAATATGTCCTCTGTAACCAGATACCATATATACGCTGTCATATTCATATTCTTCTTATACGCAGACTCACGAATGAGTTCCTTCTGGTCTTCATTGAGTCGCATATAGAAATAACAAACTTTCTTTTTCATAACAATATTATATACAATGTTTGGACGTTCATCAACGAAATTCTATTAAATCCATCTCAACACCAACCGCCTGATAGTTGCCTGTCCTGAAATAAGGGACAGGGTTAGTCGCGCCTTCTATGATGTTTGACCACGAAGACTCAACGAAATATCCGAGATTCCCCAAGGGTCGGTAGGTAGCACGGACAGTCAGGCGATTGGTGTAATGGTTGAAAGCCAGTGCGGAGTTTCTTGGGGCTGTAAATCCCACAGAAGCTCCCCCAGCAACAGAAAAGAAAGGATTAATATGCCAATTAAACTTAGCAGGCACAAAATCCAGAAAGTGATTGCCGTTTTCATATTTACCGAGCTTAATCTTCGGATTAATTCGGATGTAATTTTCTTCAGCATTTACATTATAGTTTAAGCCCATAACCAGTAATAAGAGAAACATTATTTTACTTTTCATTGCTAAATTCCTTTCGTATAAACCGAGTCAGATACCATAGCGCTTTTCTTAAATCTTTTTCTCTTGAGCCTTTTTTATTATGTCTTGAGATATATTTTACTGTGTTCCCTAAATGGAAACCAAGCTCCCAGTCCTCAATAACATTAATAGGCTCAATCTCTTTGCCCTCATTGTAGTGAGCAGGTCTGTGAATTTCATCATACTGACCAATAGTTAAGTGTTTCGTTATGGGTTCAGGGGATGGCTTGCTTGTAACGCCATCCCATCCATAGCCAATACTGGTATCCATACACTCCAGACATTGCTCATCGCCAATGACTTTTGCACCTCCGCAATTGCCGCAAAGTTTCTTCTTTTCTTTCTCTAATATTTGAGCTTTGCAAGGGGGACAAATCCGTCCAGATTTTCTTCCGGTACTTGTAATACATTTAGGTTCACTGCATTTCATTCAACTCTGCCTCCACTTCTTCATAACTTCTCGCAACAAAACCCAAGCCACCGCACCTATTAATGATGCCCAGAAACCTTTGCTGTAACTTAGTCGCCCCTGCCTTGTTGTCTGGGTTCTTAACCTCGATAGCCACCAATCTCCCATTATATACTCCTATCAAGTCAGAAATGCCTGCCATCTGCATAGCTGACCCGTGTGTTTTAAAGAAGAAACTCTTATCTAACTCGTTTAGACGTTTCTTTATCTTGTTGCATAAGATTGTCTCTCTCTTCTGCACCTAATATCCTCCCTTCGAATTCCATTTTTATCTTATGGACTTTCTGCACTTCTTTAAGTGATAAGTCCCTTACTGAATCCACCTCTTCCTTATTGTAGATATAAAACGTCCCTTCCTCATCCTTTAAAACGAAACGTGAGAAATCTTCTGCTACCCATAGCTTCTGACCTGGATAGAATGACAGCTCATCATAGCCGCCAAATGGAATCATATTCGGGCAATCAGTTGGTGTCTTATCCCAAGCATAAGTCTTGGTATCTTCACGCCATCCGACATTGTTGTACTCTTCTTTAGCCAAAGCGATGCAGTTCTCTCTGTACTTGTCGAACACTTTCCTGTTCTTGTCAGTATTCAAGAGGTTGAGTCTATCTCTCATACTGCACAACTTCAGATATTGTGGTGTTTGAAAAAATTTACTCAATCTATGTCATCCTTCTCAATGTCGGCGTCATCTGCCGCTAAATCCACTAAGACCTCTTCACAGCAATCCCCGTTCTTATATATCTTCAGAGCCTCAAGCATCTTCTCTTTCTCAAGTATCAGAGCAATGCCTTTAGTCCCCTCAACATATGTGTTCCTGACTTCGCTATCTTTATTGATAACGTGATATTTCCTCAACAGAATCTTGATGTGGCTGTACTTCACGTAGTCATAATCATCAGAGTCCTCGCCCTCTTTCAGGTCGTTCTTGATGAAGTCTTCTCGTATCCCTTTAACTAAGAACAAGTCGCCTTCACGTTTCACTGATGACAAGTCAGAGATGTCGTTGTTACGGACTCGCTTAGTCCACAGATATAAACGCTCAAGAATGTTCAAATTCTTGCTTTCCTTATTGAACGACTCTTTATCCTCGATTGTATAAAGTGCAACCTTCAACATCTTCTCGAACATTCTAAGCTCAGGCTTATACCTATCAATCACAATCGCAATGCATAAATATGGCCCCCATACTTCACGATTTCTGTGAGTGATTCGGTATTTATCTAAGCTTTCTTGATAGTTATCAAGATTTTTATAAACGTCATAAATCTCGTTGGCATACTGCATACCGAAGATGTAGAGCATATCCACGATTTCATCGAACGCTTCTCTTGTTCTATCAGGAACCCATTCAGGGATTTTCCTGTCGCCACTGATTCGCTTCAAATGATGAACGATTGTCCTGTCAGCAAGCGTTGAGTCGAGTTGCTTAATAGAGGCGAAGACTTTCATACAATAGTTAGAAAATTCAACAGGTGTATTATTTTGCCCCTCACAACGAGTCGCTTTCCCGTTCTTTTTGTAACCACTTTTGTATAATTCCAGCCTCTCGTTCGGCATCCCACTTTCTCGTTGCTTGGCAGAAGGATTCAAGTTCTCTGCCTCGTCGATACAAAGTAAAGGTCTGTTCCTCTCGATTATCCTAAACACAGCGGCATCTGATATGGATGAGTTCATACACGAGTTGAAACCAAGCTCGTTCATCATCTCCATACCCGTTGTCTTACCAGACTGCTTCTCAGCATTGAGGTGAATGTATCCTATAGAGTGGAAACACATAGCCACATAAGACGCCATAACCGCTATGGTCAGGTGTTCTCCTAACCCTTCATAAGGGAAGACCATATGCCTATCGAAGAAGTATTGAATGCGCTCAAACACCTCATCAGGGGGCACTTTACATTCACCCTTTAAATATCTATCAACTGAATATAGACTCCCTGTTATCGTCCAGTTATCTGCCCTGAACGTATTCGGTAGCTTATTCTTCAAGATTATCTCTGGTGTGACGAACTGGCCGCCTTCAACCTCATAGAACTTCCTTTCACTTGTGACGATGTAAGGCTGGTGAATCATCATCTGATTCCCGTCTTTATCCTTAATCATCTTCGGTGTCGTTACTGTGTAGTACAGAACGCCGTCCACAAAGTCCTGACCACTACTTATTGTCTTAAGTTGCGGGTTAATGTTCTCGAAAATCTTGTCGATAGATGACTCAGATTTCTTTTCTTTTATAGAAATTTCCTGATTCATTTCAGCAATTTTCTTTTTCAACTGCGTTAGAATCGTAGGATAAGAAGATAGCTTGAAGTGCTTCCTTATCTTTTCTTTTATGTAAATTTCAACTTGCTCTTCTGGCAACTTAGCCAACAATGTCATAACTTTTTCTAGTGCTGGAAAAAGTTGAGTCTTGTCGATGTTCGGGTCAATCTCCGATATTAGGAAATCTATGTATGACCTGGACTCTTTACGAAGGTCAAGAAACGCATCGATGCCGTTATCTCTCACGAATTCCGCAACGTCAATTTTGGTCATTGTTGCAGACTTAGGTAACGTAATGATGCGAGGGTTAAGACCATCTGTAAGTAACATCTCACAGATTCTTATGCTCCCTTTCTGTCCTGCCTCATTGTCGTCATTGTCATTAGCAATGTAGATGTTCTTGAATTGCTTACAGTAATCTACAACCGACTGATACTCTTCCTTTTTGAATTGGACAGTAACAGCAGATACTGAGTTCACATTGTTCATCTTCAAGCTGAAGTAATCAGCAATCCCCTCAGAGATGAAGATGTCTTCTCTATCTTTGTTGCAGTAAATGATTTGGTTCTTAATCGCTTCTGACACATATAAGTGTTTCTGCTTCTGCTCACTTCTCACATACTGCTTGTAATACTTCGGGCATTTTCCAGATAACGTCCACTTGGTGTTATCCGTTGCTCTACCTATGGAGTATCGTACACGGCCCCTTATCTTATAAGGGAAGACGATACGGTCTTGGTAGATATGGAAGACGCCCTTGCCGTTTCTTCTCTTATTGAAGAGTCCTGTCTCAAGCAACTCATCATCTGAGAAAAACTCTGACATCACAGCAGAAGGGCATTTTGCACCATACCCTATTCCTTCTGTCTCAATGAACTCAGACGTCCACCCATAGTTCTTCATAAGCTTCTGCTTCATATCTGCTGGTAACTGTTTCTGATACCAGTTCATAATCGCCTCTAGCCTATCCAGAACTGCGTCGTCTCTTGAGTATCCATCTTTGCTGTAGCTTAACCCATATTTATCTGCCAGATATTTAATTGTCTCTGCAAATGTGTCACTATATCCATTCCCTTGGGAGCTACATCCGTGCTTAACAAGCTCTACCAAATGGATGTAGTTTCCTTTCACCCCACAGTTCCAGCAATGGAACGTCGGGGTGAT
>JABAOF010012431.1_pt5 | contig 27335 bp, 27 predicted proteins | sample 7062171 | NCBI WGS metagenome assembly JABAOF01 (sample SAMN14538628, study PRJNA623070) | marine sediment metagenome | biome: marine biome [ENVO:00000428]; feature: marine pelagic biome [ENVO:01000023]; material: deep marine sediment [ENVO:00002113] | place: India: Gulf of Khambhat ...
GCTTTTGTGTTTTTTCCTATCGCCTTTCCCAAAAGTGCGGCAACGACTGAAGAGTCCACACCTCCTGAGAGCGCGCAAATTACCTTTTTATCCTTTACCCGATCTCGGATTAGCTGCAACTCTCTGTCGATAAATGAGCCAACACTCCAATTTTTAGAGAATCCACAGATGGAGACGAGAAAGTTGTTCAGGATGTCCATTCCACGATCAGTATGAATTACCTCGGGATGAAACTGTACGCCATAAATGTTACGAGAAGAATCAACAACGGCAGCATAGGGGCAGTTATCTGTTTGGGCAATGACTTTAAAGCCCACAGGCAGTTCTTCAACCCTATCCCCATGACTCATCCAGACGACGGTCTCCTCGCCCTTTCGGAAGCCTTTGAAGAGGGACGCATTATCTCCAATGGTGAGCAACGCCTTCCCGTACTCTCGCTCGAGCGACGAAGTGACCTTTCCTTTGAGTAGAAAGGCAATCAGCTGTAGACCATAACATATACCAAGAATAGGGATACCGAGGGTAAGGAGTTTTCCATCTATACGCGGTGCTCCCTTCGAATAAACTGACTGTGGGCCGCCTGATAGTATAATTCCCTTCGGCTTGTATCCCATTATCTCCTGGATTGGATGGTTGTAGGCAATGATTTCAGAGTAAACTCCAAGCTCTCGAGTTTTACGAGCTATAAGCTGTGTATATTGAGACCCAAAATCGAGTATTAAAACGCTTTCGAACTCATTTGCCATGTTACAGTCTCCGGCACCCAATTAGCAATTGCTTAGCCCTCTCAGCAGCATTACAATAGTAGAAAAGTGAAATTGTAACATTTATTTTATCATATAGAATATATAACACAGATAAAAAGATCAACCGGTATGAAGGTTACGAGGTATTACAGGAAATTTTCAGAGTATCTCATGGAGAGGTTTGGTGAGAAAGTGTACCGAGTCTGTATCGATGCAGGCTTTACCTGTCCCAACCGCGACGGCACACTCGGCACAGATGGCTGCGCCTACTGCTCAGAATGTGGCTCATGGGGAAAAAGGGGAGAAACACAGCTGATCGATACGCAAATTCAACGTGAGAAAAAAAGGGTAACCAATCGCTACGGAGCACGCAAGTACATTGCCTATTTTCAGGCTTTTACCAATACCTATGCGCCTGCCGCACAGCTGAAGGAGATCTATGATTCTGTTCTCCTTCGCGATGGTGATTTCGTTGGAGTCGCAATCGGTACGAGGCCTGACTGCATCGATCATGAGAAACTTGAGATCATTGCATCGTATAAAAGGGCAGGGCTCGATGTCTGGATGGAGTATGGACTACAATCTGCTCACGACAGCACGCTATCGCTCATCGGGCGCGGTCACAATGTTCGTCATTTTACCCAGGCTGTTCTGATGACCAAATCGTTCGATTTGAATGTACTCGCCCATGTCATCATCGGGCTTCCCGGCGAAGACAGGGTTCATAATGTGGAAACTGCTGAATACCTCTCAGAATTATCAATCGATGGTTTAAAGCTGCACAATCTGAATATTGTCAGAGGAACACGCATGGCAGACTGGTATAGAGAGGGAAGGGTGCAACCGTTGAGTCTCGATGAATATGCCCACCGGGTTGTGGATTTTCTCGAGCGTACCGCACCTGAAGTAGTGATTGCGCGTCTTACAGCAGACACCCAGCCGGACCTGCTCCTTGCACCTGACTGGAGCCTCGATAAACCTGCAACTCTGGACAGAATACGGGATACATTTGCACAGCGAAAAAGCTGTCAGGGGAAGATTCGTTGAAGATACACTGTCTCTACAGAGACTTCTTCATTTTTCTGCGGATGCTGAATATTGAGAGGGATCGCTGGACGACCTTCAGGAGGTACTATTTTGAAAAACACAGGGATTTTCTCTCGCTCGTATGGTTTGGCTATCAGGGCTATACGGTAAAGAATATCAAAGAGCGGGTTGCGGCCTTGAAAAAGGAGGACTACGCGGACCTGGAGAACCAGTTGAAAATATACGACATTGAGGAGAATACGTGGGAGATCATGCAGCACTGCAAAATCTTGCTACATGATCCTGATCCATGCAATATCTATCTATTCATCGGTTTCTTTAGTCCCGATGGCTTTGTCCTTCGTTACAGGGGAGAGTACATCATATGCGTTGGCCTTGAGCGGTTTCACAACTTTAAAAATTATGATCTGTTACTCGCCCATGAATACTGTCATTACATTCTCAATAAACAAGGGGGAGGCGAAAGAACTGCCCTGCGCGATCGACTCATTCGAGAGGGGATTTCTGTTTACTTTTCAAAACTTGCCTATCCAGGGAAAAAGGAGCATAGTTATTTCTTTCTCAGCAGGGGAAGGTTCAATTACCTCACGAAAAATTACGATCAGATCATTGAGGGATTAAAGGAGAGGGGGCTTTTAAAAGAGGAGCTNNAGGAGCTCTTCAGCATGGAGAGTGAAAGTTTGCCTCCACGTTCGGGATATTTTATAGGATACAGGCTCATCAACGAATATATGAAAAGGAGAGGACTGCAGGATATCCAGGTCCTTATTGACGAGGAAAGGAGGATTTCAATAGACATTTAAACGGGCTGAACTTATTTTTTTTACTATAAAGGAAAAATTGATGAAGAGATACATTATTCCAATTCTTCTTTTCATATTCGTTGTATCAGTTGATGTATTCGGTGCGGGTAGAAAATCTAAGAGGGATCAGGAGGTAATCGAAAGGGAACCGGACCTTCGGCCCCGCCAGGACCTTCGGCTCAACCAAACCGCTGATTCTTTCTCTACCCTCGGAATAATTCCACCAGCTCATCAGGTTGAAGCATTTGATTTTTCTGTGGAGTCACTCTCAGGAAAAATTGATAAACTCAGCGATTATCGCGGAAAGGTTGTCTTTCTGAATTTCTGGGCAACCTGGTGCGGTCCGTGCAGGATGGAGATAAAGGAGATCGATACACTCTACAAGGCTCTGCACAAGGAAGATTTTACGGTAATGGCGCTGAGTATAAAAGAGGATTCAAAAAAGGTTTCGAATTTCATGAAATCATACGACGCTGATTTTCCCGTGTACCTTGATTCTACCGGCGTCGTAGCCACCGCTTACGGGATATTTGGAATACCGACCACCTTTATCATTGGTCCGGATGGCATGATCGTTGGAAGGGCGATCGGTCCAAGAGAATGGGGAAGTGCTGAGTCTATTAATTTTATGCGAAACCTGATGGATGGCGGATCGTAACGTGACGATGACCAATATCGAGTGGCTCTTTCTCGATCTGGGTGGCGTACTGTACCGTCTCGATTACGAAGGAGTTCTAAGGGGTTTCTGCAAAAGATGCGGGAAATCGCCTGAGGAGATCAACGATACATTACGCGCCACCGATCTGTTTCACCTCTATGAATCCGGGGCTCTATCAACCTATGATTTCTACAGGGTAGTAACTGAGCGTCTGGACTGTCCAATGAGTTTGGAAGAGTTCAGTGAACTGTGGAATTCCCTTCTTATCAAACAGGATGATATGTTTCGGATAGCGAGCTCGTTGAAAGCACGTGTCCGTCTGCTTATTCTATCAAACACCAATGAGTTGAATGCTCGTGTAATCGATTCCGACCTGAAGGGAATTACCGATAAGATCATTTACTCTTACCAGATAGGTATTTTGAAGCCCGATCCACGTATATATAGAATAGCACTCAAGACCGCAGGTTCAGAGCCTCAGAAGACGCTCTTTGTCGATGATCGGCTTGAAAATGTGGAGGGAGCACGTGCGCTTGGTATCATCGCTCATCAGTTCAAAGACACTGATGATCTGCTCGAACTCCTTCATGCCCACAACATATGAAACAATCCTATACGCTGTACATGGGGAAAAGTATCACAGGAGATTGGTTATCCGTCTCTTACCTGTCATGAGGATAAGAAAACCGTTGTTGAGAACCAGAAGAAAGATGACCAGGGAAAAAAGGAGAAAGGGAGCCTCCGCAGAAAAACGGGTCTGAAAGAAGCCAATTGGATAGATAACAGAGGAGCTCACCCCAAAGGTAAGGATGAATTTGATGCCGTAGCTCGTGCTTCTCCAGCGAATATGATTCTATTAAAGCGCGTACATTTTTAAGAAAAAAGNNTTTCTACAGGCTGCATGCCGATTAACAGGAGAATGAAGAACACCGAAGAGATAAAGAGCGGTATGTCGGAGAAAAAGTACATCATAATCAAAAAGGGAAGTGCGAAGAGGAACATAAAAAAATATGAGTAGCGGAGTTCAAAGGTATCTGAAATCATGCCACCAAAGAGCTGTCCGATCACACCGATCATGTACACGAAGGAGGTGAGAATGGTTGCTGAAAGGGTCTTGGTACCCTCGGCTCTTAGGAAGTCGATACGACTGACCATATTGAACAAAAAATGTACGTTTTTCTCAAAGTGGCGTGGAAGGAGTAGCGTCTGCCCTCTATAGACGAATCCAGCCAGCATAATTGATCCGCAGAGTATGATAAATGCCCGTATCATTTGAACCCTCGAATCATCCCTTTGGTTAGTTTCCTCTATGCGATCCACTTCATTATACTCAATTCCCCTGACAATCATGAGGAGTCCGAATATCAGTGGCGGGATACCGAGGCCAAGGTAGACCGATCTCCAGCCGAAGAAATAATTAATAGTCCCTGCAAGAAAGGGAGCTGAGGCAATGCCGACACTCCCGAAAATACCGTTGTAGCCAAGAGCCAGTCCCCTTTTCCTTATAGATTTTGAAATCAGGCCCATACCCAAGGGATGGTACAAACTCAGAAACACTCCGAGTATGGTCAAGGTGATTTGGAGCTGAATGGCTGTTCGGGTGAAAGAGGTGAGCAGACTCGTAATGCCAATGCCGAAGAAATACATGGTAAAGCCGTATTTTGGACTAATCCTGTCTGCTATGAATCCTGAAGGGAGTGCACCGACGCCAAAGAGGAGGTACATGAAAAAACTGAGCTTGATGATCTCATGCGATGGAAGCCCGAATTCCGTCATGAGTGGTGTTGTTATGGAGGGGAAGATCAGTACGAGGGCATGGGCAAAGAAATGTCCCCAACTCGCAGAGAGCAGAACCCTTCGCTCGTTTTCCGAAAATTTATTCACCGATACGCCGACCTATGTTTAGAAATGCTGGGAGGAGACGGAAAAGCAGGAGTGCTGAAAGTCTCGCAGAGAACGCAGGTGCTGTCAATTGCAAAGAAACTCTATCCGGAATAGACCAGTTTGGTCCACAACGAGTCATCGTTCAGACGAGACTCAATGCTCACACCGTAAAAATCCTCTATTGGTGAGAGTATTTCAGGGGATTCCTTGTGTACCCTGCTTAATGCATCCCTGACTACTTTCATTCCCGCATTCGTCATTTTGCCAAGCGGTTTCCTGGCCGGACCGGCTGGCATGCCGAGAGCATTCATTGCGGTTTTTATGGCAATCGGGTTCCTGAACTTGTCTTCTACCTGCACCTCGCTTCCGTCGGGCAGGGTCCGCATCGATTTTGCTTTTACCGTTACAATGGAAAAGAGCGGTTTTAGCTTTTGTTCGAGTTCCCGAGCTGCTTCGATGTTACCCTCAAGGGCGAGCTGAACCATCTGAGAAACAGCACGTGGTGCGATGTTTGTTATCACCGATATAACACCCGCTCCTCTTATCTTCGGATTATTCATCATCTCGAAGGTTTTATCGTCATCCCCCGACATGATGCTCATTGCAGGCATGAGCGATCTTTCCTCCTCCATCCTTCCGAGATCGCCCGTTGCCTCTTTTATTGCTATGACCCTATCATATCTGCCGCTCATAATCGCGATATCCACCGCTGATATGACAGTTCCCGTTCTGCCTGGAATGACATAGACAATTATTTTTATGGCTTCAAATGCTTCGAGTATCGTCTCGTAGTACTCCCGGCGGAGCTCAAGACTCGAGGGTCCGTTGTAGTAGCAATCAACTATGAGCACCTTATCGATACCTGACTCCAGAGCGTGTTTACAATGTCCCAGAGCCTCTCTAGTTGAGTTGGAACCGGCCCCTGCAAAAATGTCGCAGCGGTCCTCGGAAAATTCCTTTACCCTGGCAATAACCTGGTTGTGCTCATCAGTACTGAGAGTGGGGGATTCACCCGTTGTTCCTACCGGAAGAATCCCTGTTATACCCTGTTCGATCTGGAATTGGATGTTTTTCTGAAAGCCGTCATAATCGATGCTGAAATCATCTTTAAAGGGAGTAACCAGTGCGGTATACGAACCTTTGAAATTGACCACACCCATTATCTTCCTCCTCTACCACAGTCCCCATGTCATTGATTCGGCCCTATACGGTAGCATGAAGGTATCAAAGTTTTTTTTATTTTGCAATAAAAAAAACCCCTGAGATGTTTGCTTGGACAGCCAATTCATCAGATGATATAATTGATTTTTTAATTTTATTAGGGGAGAACAAAGCGATGGTGGTAAAGAAAAAAACAGACGGATGGTCAAAAATATTCAAAGGTGTGGACTTGCAGAATCTTGCCTATGGAGAGAGGACACACATGGCAAAATTCATCCTTCATGTGGGTGGTTCAGTCCTTCTCCACAGTCATCCGCAGGAACAGACCGGGTTTCTAATTCAGGGAAAGATGGTCATGACGATTGACGGCAAGGAGTATTCACTCCAGGCGGGCGACAGCTGGTCTATTCCGGGAAACGTCACCCACGGTGTAGAGGTTATAGAGGAATGTACCGTTATCGAAGTCTTTTCACCGCTACGAGAAGATTATTTGAGTAAAGATTAAAAAAATGTAGGTATACTCCCTTTACTGTGTCTGTTCCACGAGCTCATTCAGTATATTTTCCAGCTGTTTGATGACTCTTCCATAACCGGCGAAATCGCCATTACGCAGCCTTTGCTGTGCATCGGAGTAAAAGTCCTGCGCCCTTAAAACGAGCTCACGTACGGAAAGCATGGCAGGTATGGGAGCTTCTTCAACAACTTCAACCACTTCCTCGGTGGCGGACACACGCCCACCGAAGAGCTTCATGAGGGCGTCCTCCAGGTTAAGCCCCATTGCGATGTTGTCCTGATACCCCACAATGACCCGTTTCAGCTCAGGAAGCTCACTCTGCTCAGCACGTAGATAAACTGGCTCCACGTATATGAGTGAGTCACGTACAGGAATCACCAGGAGATTACCCCTTATAACACTCGAGCCTTTCTGGCCCCAAAGTGTAAAAAGCTGCGAAATATCGGAATTCTGATCGATGCGGGATTCAATCTGAAGAGGTCCGAAGATGAGCTTTTCTTTCGGGAATTTATATTCTATGATCCTGCCGTAGTTCTCGCCATCACTCCGTGCGGCGATCCACGCAAGCATGTTGTTCTTGTTTGTCGGTGTGAACGGAAGAATGAGGACGAATTCCTCGGCTCCGTCTTCATCGGGGAATTTTATGATAGTGTAGTAGGGGATCATCCCCGTTTCAGTTTCCCCATAAATTTCTCTCGGCAGTGTCCACTTGTCCTCCTTGTTGTAGAAGACCTGCGGTTCGGTCATGTGATAGGTTGTATAGGTTTCGGCCTGCACTGTGAAAATGTACAGGGGATATCTGATATGCTCCTTAAGACCCACGGGCATTTCATCGATGTCCTTGAACATATCCGGGAATATCTTGCTGTAGGTACTGATCAGTGGGTCCTCTCTATCGATGACGTAGAAGTTTACATCTCCATTGTAGGCATTGACCGTTATCTTCACCGCATTCCGTATGTAGTTATAGCCATCGCGGTATGGATTGGAATAGGGGAACTGGTCGGTAACGGTATAGGCATCCAACATCCATAGAAACTGGCCATTGTGAATGACCAGGTATGGATTCGGGTCGTATCTAAGAAAAGGTGCGATTTTAGGCACCCGTTCCTGTATGCTCCTGAACAACATAATTCTGCTGTCAGGGTTGAGGTACCGTGTGAAGATGATCTCGAGGCTCCTGAGCTGTATGGCAAGTAGCAGCCTTCTGAACGAATTCTCTATAGGTAGGCCACCCGGTCCCTGATACCGGGTGGTTGCATTTGTTTCACCCGCAGGGAAATCGAATTCCGGGAGCTGGGTATTGACGAGAACGTAGGGAATTGTCAGCTCACCGTAATAGATCTCCGGCCGATCAATCTTAATAGGAACCCCTACTTTCGGGGGTATGTCCTTAATGATCAAAACAGGAAGTCCTTCCTGACCGATCTCGTTCACCGGAGCCATAACCGCACCGTAGCCATGGGTAAACTGCAGCTTCTCGTTTACCCAGGTCTTCGCCTCCACTGGTATCTGATCGTAATTGATCTCCCGCGCTGAGAGCATGACCTGGCGATAGTCTTCGCCGAAGGTGTAGCGGTCCACGTCCACATCGTAAAAATCGTAGTAGAGTCGAAACTCCTGTATCTGGGAAAAAGTCGACTTGAGCGGTCGGTGATCCCAGAGCCGAATATGTTTTGTTATCCCAGCTTCGGTTTGAAAATCCGTTGCTGACAGGGAGTCGCTTACGGGAAAATCCTCCCGTTCTATTATGTCAAGGTTGAATCCTCTTCTGGTAAAGTTGATATTGTGTTTAATATAAGGGAGCTCTTTGACGAGTTCATTTGGCTTGACGGAGATCTGCTGGACGATCCCGGGTATGATGCCGGTTATAAAAATTGCAGCTCCGATGAGTATACCGAAGCCGATCAGGGGATTCTTAAAGCTTCTTTTTCTTGCACCGGACAGGATTAGCAATGCGGTGAACAACGAGACTGCGATCATGACCCAGTACGCAAACCGGACAACCTTAAGATCCGTATACCCAGCCCCGAAAATAAGACCCCGCTTCGAAAAGAGAAGCTGATACCCCTTCAGCCAGTAATTCCACGCTATGATTACCGCAATGAGCAGTATGAGACTGATAATGTGTTTCTTGGCTTGATCGCTCATTGAGAAGCGGTTCTGCTCGAAAGAAACGTTTCCAGATATGAGGTATAGAAATCCGACGGCTATTATCGTGAGAATGATGGTCCCAAGACTCCACGACTTGAGAAAGAGGTAGAGGGGAAGAGTAAAAGCATAGAAGGAGATATCCCGTCCGAAAACAGGATCTGTGGTGTTAAAATTGGTTTGATTGAAAAACTTTAGAATTATTTCCCACCGGCTTGAACCGTTTCGTGCCATGATCAGTGCGAGTATGAACAGCCCAATTATGGAGATAATGACACCCACCTTTTTACTCATCTCAACAGGAACACCGGCCTGCTGAATTCGAATTGATTGAATGTTTCCTCTTTTAAAGGCCATGACCATGTTCAGTCCGGCGAAAAGCCAGAATATGATAAAGAAAGACCACCAGAGGCCGATTTTTGTCCACAGAATTTTCGTNNCCCAGTTTATGAAACCAGGTGTAGTTGAGCCATATCTTTGTGCCAACAAACAGAGCAATGATGATGAAGATAATAGCCCCGATGAATATGAGAACCTTTAATCCTGTTTTCATTTTATCCTCACTTTTCACGAATGGATTTGTGGTGAGATAAAGGGCAGTACCCGTAAATCTCTACAAATATGTCACAGGAGGGCTACATAATCAAGCAGATTTTTCCTTTTCCTCGCGGAGCGTAAGAGGATTGACCCGTTTCTTGATGACATCCGGAGTAATCACGATTTTGGTGATATCCTTACGGGAGGGTATCTCATACATTAACTCGAGCATGGTTCCTTCCAGAATGGAACGGAGTCCCCTTGCACCGGTATTTCGTTTGATCGCCTCGGATGCTATTTCCTCGATGCTCTCGGGAGTGAATTCGAGCTCCACTCCTTCGAGTTCAAAAGCCTTGTTGTACTGTTTGATAAGCGCATTTTTCGGTTCGATGAGGATCCGTTTCAATGTGTTATGATCGAGGTCGTGAAGGGGTGCTATGACTGGGAGCCTCCCGGTAAATTCTGGGATAAGACCGTACTGGATAAGATCGTCTGGATGGACATGCTTGAGGATTTCATCCAGCTTTTTTTCGTCCTTCTTCCGAATTTCAGCACCGAAACCCATCGTTTTATTTGAAACTCTTCGCTCAACGATCTTGTCGAGTCCGACGAACGCACCCCCACAGATGAAGAGTATGTTTTTCGTGTCTATCTTTATCATCTCCTGATGGGGATGTTTTCTACCACCCTGAGGTGGAACTGAAGCTACGGATCCCTCGATGATTTTGAGCAGTGCCTGCTGCACTCCCTCACCGGATACATCACGGGTGATGGAGGGATTTTCACTTTTTCGGGAGATCTTATCTATCTCATCGATATAGATGATGCCGAGCTCCGCCTTCTCTATATCATCTCCTGCATTCTGAATGAGCTTCAACAGTATATTTTCCACATCCTCACCCACATAACCCGCTTCAGTAAGGGTTGTGGCATCGGCGATGGTGAAGGGAACGTTGAGCTTTCGTGCAAGTGTTTGGGCCAAAAGGGTCTTCCCACTTCCGGTCGGCCCGATCAACAGCACATTGCTCTTTTCGAGCTCGATATCATCGTGGGTTTTTCGGTTCAGATGATCGATCCGGCGGTAGTGATTGTATACGGCTACGGAAAGGGTTTTTTTTGCGTACTCCTGCCCGATGACGTACAGGTCGAGAAAGTCTTTTATCTCCACAGGCTTTGGAAGATTCTCGAGATTGAGACTCGGAGCACCGGTCTCGTCGCCGAACATTATGTCACTGCAGAGCTCGACACACTCATCACAGATGAACACACCGCCAGGGCCGGCCACCATTTTTCGGACCTTGTTCTGGTCTTTTCCGCAGAACGAACAAACCTTCTTTTCCATATCAGGATACTTTATCATGGAGTGCACCCTTCTTTTTCTTTCAGTATCGGCATGAATGGGCTCTACCAACCACTTCATTTGTATCATATTTTGCCCATAACTTCAAATGCAAAAGGGTTCCTTTTTCTAATGGTAGAACTTCAGTTCATGCTTCCTGTTGAACGACTTCTGCAGGCTGTACATGTTCTACATGTCTTACCAGAACCTCATCGATGAGGCCGTAATCAACCGCCTCTTTTGCGGACATGAAAAAATCCCTGTCCGCATCCTTGTGTACGCGGTCCTTTGTCTGGCTCGTGTGTTTCACGAGAATGTCCTCAACGAGTTCCCTGTTTCTCACGATCTCCTTTGCCGCAATTTCGATATCCGTTGCCTGTCCCTGAGCACCGCCAAGCGGCTGATGGATCATGAGCCGCGCATTGGGAAGAGCATATCGTTTTCCCTTTGCTCCTGCTGAAAGGAGCACCGCAGCCATACTGGCAGCCTGACCGATACAGATCGTTGAAACATCGGGTTTGACATACTGCATAGTATCATAAATGGCAAGGCCCGAGGTAATGAGGCCTCCCGGGCTGTTCAGATAGAGGAAAATATCCCTGTCCGGATCCTCACCCTCAAGAAATAGAAGCTGTGCAATAACGAGATTGGCAGTTATGTCAACGATCTCAGAATCGATGAAAATTATCCGATCCTTGAGTAAACGCGAGTATATATCATATGCCCGCTCACCGCGGTTTGATTGTTCGACAACCATTGGAACGAGTGCCATTATTTCTTCTCCTCCTCCTCACCAAATTTAATATGTTTCTCCTGTTCCAGTTTTGCATTCTGGTAAACAAAGTTCAGAGCCTTGGCTATTTTCATTCGGTACCTGAGCGATTCGATGGTGTCTCGTTGTTCCATCTGTTTTTTCAGCTCGTCGGACTTCTTCTTCTGAGCCTTTGCGTAGCGTTTTATCTCATCGTCCACTTCACTGTCTTCTATTGCAAGGCTCTCCTGTCTGGCGATTTCAGCAAGGGCAAGCTCCCATTTGAGGGTATCCAGTGCACGAGGACGCAAACTTTCGCGGTATTCTTGATAACGCTGCTCATCCTTGCGTAATTTTTCGAAGTCGATACGGTATGAGTAGGCAACATCATTGAGGATGCGGTCGATCTCGTGATTTATAAGGGTTTCGGGGATGTCATACTCGATCCGTTCGATAAGCTTCTTCATGAGCTCATTCTTGGTGTGCTCCTCGGACTTACGTGCTGCCTCCTCCTGTAAATCTTCTCTGACCTTCTTCCGCAATTCGGCGAGATTTTCAACATCGCTTATGTCCTTTGCAAAATCGTCGTTCAGCTCAGGAAGCTCCTTCTTTTTCACCTCTTTCACATCGACATGAACTTTTACTTTATAGGTGCGCTTTTTTTTCTCCTCAGTATATTCATGCTCGAGTTCAACGGTCTTGCTGTCACCTTTACTCAAACCCATGAGCTGCCTGGCAAGCTGGTCGTCCTTTTTATCCAGCAATATCGTTTGGTTTTCCTTCTTTTCACTCTTTTTCCCGCTGTCATCCTCCTCTACATAATCGATGACGACGTAGTCCCCCAGCGCTGCCTTGCGATCGACACTCACGAGATTGGAGAATCGCTCCCGAAGGTTCTCGATCTCCCACTTTATCGTGCTGTCCTTTACATCGTAAATGTATTTTTCAGATGACAGTCCCTTATACTGAGGAAGCTTCACCTCGGGCATTATGTCACACTCCGCGGTAAAGGTAAAATCTTCATCTGGAGTCAGCTCACCCATTTCAGTGATCGAAGGCTCTGAAATAGGTCTGTAATCGGTCTCCTGCAGAATTTCTGAGAGGGATTTTGAAAGCACATTGCTGAGTGTTTCATTTTTTATATTGTCGGAAAAGCGGTTGATAATAATGTTTCTCGGTACCTTACCCTGACGGAATCCGGATATCTTTGCCTTCTGTTCGAAGTCTCTGATTACCGATTCACGGGCCTCTCTGATAGATTCCTTGTCAACCGTTACCTGTATACTGATCTTTGCATTCGGTTCTTTTTTTACCTCTTTTTGCAGTTGCATCTCTGTCCCTAAAGAAAAATAGTGAATACCTGGACAAATTCTTTTCTGATGAGAAGAGAACGATGATACTTTCTTGACTTTATAAGTCTAAAGATAATGGAAATTCGGGGAAAAATAAACTGTTTTAAGGGAAGACCCGTGCAGTCAAAAAAAATGAGCGGGAAACGGGACTTGAACCCGCGACATCCACCTTGGCAAGGTGGCGCTCTACCACTGAGCTATTCCCGCACTTTGTTACAATTAATGTTATCAAAGCTAGGAATAAAATGTTAATATGATCGTAATAAACACGTCAAGTCTTATTTATATTTTTGCTTTATCTAAATGGATAACTAGACGCAACAGGAAATGCGATATAGTCCATTTACTTTTTTGAGTCAAAATCTATATTTCATTTTTAGATTGATTTCCTTAATGCTAGGGCCACAGATCAAGAATATAAAAGCCAGAAGTGCCCGTAATATAGGCATATTTCCCCTTCACCGTAACATCGGTGCATTGGACATTATAAAATTCAACTTCAACTGGTGTGTTGGGGTTTCCAATATAGATAATACGCAGTGATCCCCAGTCTGCGACATACGCATAGTCACCTACAACAGTAACCNNCAACTACAACAGTAACATTTATTGCTTGACCGGGAGTATCTATACCTCCCACGAAATTTAGACCAACAGTTGGATTTGAGACATCTATAATAAATAACCCCCAGTCCTCATTTGCTACATAAGCATTACCCTGAATCACAGTGACCCCTTGTGCGTAGCCAGGAGCGGTATCAAAATTATCTACCTCATAAGGTGCAATGGGATTTGAAACGTCGATCACTCGAAGTCCCCCAAATCCATCTGCTATACATGCGTAGTGGCCGCTTAGTGCAATATCAAGAGCAGTGTTGAAAGTATCAAAAGATCCAACTTCATTTGGCGATTGAGGGTCAGAAATATCTATTATTCGTAATCCCCACCTCCGTCTGCGATGTATACATAGTTGCTATTAATAGCAATACCATAGGCAGTTCCAGGTGTATCAAAATAACCTACTTCTGTAGGTTTTACAGGATCAGAGACATCTATAATGCGCAGTCCATCTGCTTGATCTGCAATGTAAGCATATTTACCTCTTACAACTATACCTTTTGCTAAGTCATCGGTATCAAGCTCTCCAATAATATCTAAGTTGTTAATATCTGTAAGATCGATGATCTGAAGCCCGGATGTGTGATCTGCAACGTAGGCATAGTTACCTTGCACCGCTATGTGATTCGGACTTGTGGGTAGTGTCATATTATTGACTTCTGCTGGAGACGAGGGAATTTTTAAATCAAGTGTACGAATCCCAGCAACTGAATCTGCAACATATCCGTAATTACCATCTATTGCGATTCCCCATGATGAACCAAGAGTATCGTAACTACCAAGTTCGCGGGGATTTAGAGGATTTGAAATATCAATCACAACAATACCGGTATCGCCACTTGAAATATAGGCGTAGTTTCCATTCGCTTCGACATCGTATACAGGAGTTGAAGAGGTGGGATATGTACCCACTTCATTCGGGGTGGGATTTGAAATATCAATAATCCTGAGTCCACCTGCGCTGTATGCACAATAAGCGTAGTCGCCATTTACCACAATCTTTCTATTAATATCAAAAAAGAAATATGATCCAATTATTTTAATAGAGGTAGGATCCGAAATATCAACGATAACCATCCATCAGCTACATATGCATAATTGTCCTTTAAAACAATGCTCATAGCCTGACCAGAAGTGTCAACAGAGCCTATTTCGCGCTCATTGTTTGTTGGAAAAAACCTTAGCTGCTCTGCGCTAAAGTCACTGAGCATATCATTATAATAAGCTGGTTTTACTGCATAAAAATATGTTTTGTCCTTTTGAACGGATTTGTCAATGAAGCTGTTTTTTTTAATGACTCCAGAAATATTCGAAAAAGGGTCATTAGGGGACGTTGTTTTCCAAACAGTATATTCATCTGTTGAGTTAATTGAGGTCCATTCGATATGAATGGAATCTAAACCAGGGATTAGTCTAGGTGCAAGAAGGGAATATGATAGAGGTATCACTTTTACTACGTCCGACCAATTATCCTCTCCAGCACTCGAATGCGATCGAAGGAGAAAAGTGTGCATATCGCCATTAACAAGTCCAGACAAAGTGTACGGAGTTGAAACATTTTCGATTTTCTGAGAATAATCTTCATTTGGAACGACATCCGCCTTTTCATAGTAAAGGGTGTAGCTTTCTGACAACGGCACCGGATCCCATGAAAGTGTGACTGTCTTGTTCCCAGGCTTAACATCAAATGATGGAATTGCGCCCTGATCAACTAAAGTGATTAGAACTGAGTCTATATTCGTATTCCAGTCTTCAGCCGTTACTTTTACAGTGAGTGAGCCGGAAAGCCCCGTAGTTGGAAATTGAAAGGTGAATGATCCATCTTCATTAAATGGAATTTCTCCACTAAGTGAAGTGGCAAGCACTTCATAATCAATAGTACTTAAGCCGCAATATCGCCAGAGTTTGAGGATAAATCGAGAACAATACCTTCGACTACTACGGTTGCTGCGTAAGAACTCCCATCATCCGGGGATAAAATAATGATTGTAGGTCCTGTTTCATCTTTTACCTGAAGGACAAATGTATCGTCTATTGGTGTGAGACAGGAAGAAAGTGCTAGTATTACTATGCATAAAATACCCAAATAAGATTGTTTTAATAGGATGCACCCTTGCTTCCATTGCATCTTAGGAGGCCTCCATCTTTATTCATCGCCGAGAAAAAGTATATCCTGTTTCGTATCAACTGCAGCAGCAGCACGTGCTTCATCAGATGACACCTTTCCGAGATAGGAGTATTTTTCAGTCTTTGCTGGATCGATGGCGTAGGCCTGTTCGAAGAAAGCTGTAGAATCATCGTAGTTTTTCAGCTCGTAGTTCGCCTTCGATATGTTCAGCAACACCTTCAGAGCAATAGGCGATTCACCCCGACCCTGTTGCTGCAGCGTTCTCAGGGCGGTGTTGAACTGTGATAGCGCATCCCAGTAATTTCCCTCGAGATATGCAACGTTACCGAGGTTTATTTTAGCATTCAGATAATTCGGATCGATGCGTAATGCTCTGCTGAAGGCTTGCTCAGCCTTCTGATACTGGTTGAATTTCGCATAGGTGATGCCAAGCTTGTTCCAGTCTTCCTTTTTGCCCGTCTCTCGTGCAGCATCACGGTACTCAACAACAATAGTCTCAACCAGTTCTTCCATGTCATCCCGAAACCCCCGTACGATGTTCTCTTTGTCCCCATATTGAAGTCCAAGGTCTGTCTCCTTCAACCCCACGGGACGGTATAGCTCTTGCGAATCCCGCGTCAGGTAGAAACCCCGTTTATCGGGGTCAGCTTCGTACATTGTCCACTCTTCAACGCCCTTGCGCCAGGCCTCGAGGAAATCTGATTTTCCCAACATCGTTATTTCAATAGGCACCCACAATTGATCCTCCACATTAATGGTCATGCTCCTATCAGGGTGAAGTTGTTTGAAGGAACGACCAGCTATCTTGGTATTGAAGGCCGAATAGATATGACCTGGAGTGGTGATGAATCCTGTTTCTATTCCAACCGTTTCGAGAATACTATTATACAAAACAGTTAAGTCATCGCAATCGCCGGTAATCCGCTTCAGCGTATCGCGGGGAAGACTGATCGAGTCAACCACCATCGGGTTCTCCTGCACCGAGGTAAAGGGTGAAGTGGGGTCTACCTGATAGAGAATTCCGATCTCACCCAGTGCGTGGTATACCTGCATCGCAAACTGAAGTTCCTCCGTGAATGCTGGTATCGCCTCGTCCTTGGTGGATTGACGGATAAAGCTCGAGTAGTTTCGAAGAGCACTGTCCGCTGGTGTAATGAAGGCAGCGACTTTTCGGTCGTCATCCCAGGTGATCGCAGTCTTGTCATGAAGATCGTAGGAAACCGGGTGACGCTGCTCCGCCGGCTTCCCCTTTGAGGAATAGGTGACAATGATCTCACCAGTCAGTGGTGTAATACCCTCAGTTCTGAATACCTCCTGATTAAAGGATGCGATAAGCTCAATATCCCTGCTCTCACCAGGATCCAGCTCGGATATCGTAGCAGAGGGTGTGGGGGAGTCCATATATCCTGCCTGGAAGAAGGATACCTCGATGTCAGATATTGCATGCTTCTCGATATTGGTCAGCGTAACCGTGCCCACGGCATTTTTTGCATAATAGCTCTGCATGGCCGCAAACATCGCCGGAATGGACGCCTCCTCAAACCTGAGACTCCTGATGATTGCCGCAGGTGAGTCGGGATCCTGCCCGAATCTGTAGTGTGCTGCGAACCCAATGCCGAATATAAGACCGTTGAAATCCTTGAGTGCGCTGAGGGAGAGCAGGTACTTGAGATTGGGATTTATATCGATACTGAAGTTGTAGGAGGGATTGAGTCCAATTCTTCCCCCCAGCTCAAAAAGAAAGTTGGATGAACCAAGGCTTCCCGCCTCATCAACAAGGTTGGGAAAGACCGCCTGGGAATAACCTGTAGAAAACTCCCCTCCTATTTCGAAATTCTTCGTAAACCGGTTTGCGTACAGCATGCCAAGAGTGCCAAAATAGTGCCTGTGGTCCCATTTCTCCGGTTCAACAGGATCTTGACTGTCAAAAGTCATCATACCAACCCTGGCAGTTGGTATGAATACCGGTGATTTCAGGAATGGCCAGCGTACATGTGCTGCAATTTCATAGATGTTGTAGTCTCCCCCGTAATCAGATATGTTGTTGAGACTCTGATATTCCACCCCGAGGGAAAGTGGATACCGATAGTAGGTGTTGTAGTTGAGCTCACCTTCCTGGCCTAGTGCCCGGATCGTAGTGAAAGAGAGGATGGAGCTGATTGTAACAGCATAAAGAAGTACTTTTTTCACACGATCCAGGAGTTCTGTCTTTTTCATCTTTTTCACCCCTGAATTAAATACATAATTTTATTAATTTCAATTTTAACACAAATTTTGGCGTTCACAACAGGAAAATAATAGTAACCCGTTAAATTTTTAGGTGTTAGGGGGTATCGATTTATATCTTGGGTGGACACCGGGCAGTGCTAAAGGAAAAATTTGCTTTATCTAAGTTTTTATGTAAAATATATACATTTGCTGCAAAACCGAGATGGCAATGCTTAGGATATCAAATTTCGCGGTAAGGCCAGCTGTTCCACTCCTCTTCCTGGTCCTCTTGATTCCACAGCTCACCCTGGCAATCACCGTAGCAAAATCAGGGGGCGATTTCTTTAGTATTCAAGATGCGATCAATAATGCTTCTCCAGGCGATACGATCTATGTTAAGGAGGGTACCTACAACGAGAAGATCGAGTTTACCAGCAGCGGCTCACAGAGCGGAGGCTACATAAAGCTCACCAATTTCAAGAACGACCGTGTGGTACTTGATGGGAGGGATGTCGACGGCAGCCATATGATCTACATCGAGAATAAGAGCTACATCATTATAGAGGGATTTGACATAAGGAACAACCTGTGGGTGAAGCACGGGTCTGGCATACGGATCGAAGGATACGGCAGCAACATTGAGATTCGGAACAACAAGATACATGAAATTACTGGGAGTAATGCGACCGGCATAACGGTATACGGGATTGTGGCGACACCTATTGAAAATCTGTTTATTGATGGTAATGAGATTTACAATGCCGAGCCGTCAACGAGCGCTGCAATTGTCCTCAACGGTAACGTAAGAGATTTTGAGGTAACAAACAACACCATCCACGATGTCAATCATACTGGGATTGAGTTCTTAGGGGNNATGTGGCCCAGGATGGACTTTGTAAGGGCAACACTGTTTACAATGCGAAGTCTTCGAAAGGTAGTGCAGCAGGGATTCGCATTGATGGCGCGAAGGACATAACCGTTGAGGAGAACAGAATATACAACTGTGATGTGGGTATTGAGATAGGAGCATGGAAAAGGGGGGTTGTCACTTCGGGTATTACTGTCAGGCGCAATGTAATCTATGAAAACAGCAAGGAAGGTATTTACGCTGGTGGGTACGCGAAGAGAAGAGGAACGGTTCAGAATAGTAAGTTTTATAACAATGTGTTGTATAAAAACCAGCTTGCTCAAGAGGGTGATGGCGAGATTTCCATTCAATTTGCCTCGTCTATTCATATAAAAAACAACATCATCGTTGCAGGGGAGCAGGGGATTTTGTACAGCTCCTGGAATGGGGATAAAAACAATTCGCTTGACTTCAACTGCTACTATGTGGCTGAACGTGCGGAAAAGTATCCATTCTATGTGAACAGTGAGGGATATGATAGTTTTAAAAAATATCAGAATTCAACATCGAGGGATAAAAACTCACTTTTCATAAATCCCCGGTTTTCCGATGAGAGTCGGTTAGATTTTTCACTTTCGAATGATTCTCCCTGTATCGATGCGGGTACCGATATGGGCGTAGCTTTTTCTGGAAGCAGCCCCGATATTGGCGCTGTGGAATACACAGGAGAGCTGGAAGTGGCAAAGGAGCTGAAGCAAGAGTTGGAAACCCCGAAAGAAGGGATAAAAGGGGAAGGTCTTGAGCTTCGAGAGATTTCACTTGAACCGTTATTCCCCGTTTTGTTCAAATACTATGATGATTATCCTTTCGGGAAAGCGGTTCTCCACAACTGGGAGGATAAAGCTATACAAAGTATAGCGATAAGCCTTTTCGTGAAACAGTACATGGACACTCCGAAGTTGGCCACCGCACCTTCCACACTTAAAGCCGGTGAGAAAGGATCGGTAGAGTTGACAGCTCTCTTTACAGAAAGGGTTCTTGAGATAACCGAGGGGACAAAGGCCTCGGCTGAGATAACCCTTGAGTATACTTTAGAGGGAAAGCGTCATAGGGATGTGTATCGGGAGACTCTTCGGTTGTACGACCGCAACGCATCGACCTGGGATGATGATCGAAAGGCAGCCGCCTTTGTGACAGCGCGCGATCCTGCGATTCTGAAATTTGCGAAGAATGTTGTGGGCACTATAGGGGTTCAGAAGGGTGGAGCACTGAATAAAAATCTCTTACAGGCAATTGCCCTTTTTGAGGCTCTCACATTGTATAAGATGAGCTACGTCATCGACCCCACCACACCCTACATAGAGTTTTCGAAAAACAAACAGGCAGTAGATTTTCTTCAATTTCCGCGTCAGACTCTCGAATACAGGGCAGGGGACTGCGATGACCTGTCGATACTGTACAGCGCTCTCTTGGAAGCTGTTGGAATCGAAACGGCATTTATCACCATACCGGGACATATGTTCATGGCATTTTCTGCAAACATGAGACCCGAAGAGGCCAGAAACGTCTTTTTGCGTGCCGATGAACTTATTTTCAGGGATGAAAAGACCTGGATTCCCGTTGAGGTCACCGCACTTAAAAGCGGATTTTTAAGAGCCTGGCAGATTGGTGCGCAAGAGTGGAGAGATGGCCTTTCCAAGAAGAATGAGGGCTTTTTTCCAACCCACGATTCATGGAAGGTGTTCGAGCCTGTAGGACTTCCCGGAGCAACAGGCACCATCGAGATTCCTGAAAGAGATCAGTTGATAAGGAGGTACGCTGAAGAGGTACAAAAGTATATAGAGAGAACGATATCCCCCGAAACGGCAAGGATTCAGGCCGAAATAAAGAACAGTGGTGGTGATCCCCTGTATATCAACAAACTTGGAGTTCTCTACGCTCGGTATGGATTACTGGATGATGCTGAAAGTGAGTTCAAACGAGCACTATCGAAAAATAAGGGTTATGCAGCATCATTGATAAATCTGGGTAATATACACTTTTTAAAAAGAGATATGGAAACAGCGCTGCACTACTACGAGCAAGCATCTGAAAGCCAACCGGAGAACCCCAAAGTCGTTCTCAGCATTGCACGTGCTCACCATGCTTTAGAAAACTACGGTATGGTGCGAAGGTCTTATGAGCGATTGATGGCTCTTGACCCTGTGCTTGCAAAACAATTTTCCTATTTGGGTTTGAAGGGAGAGGAAGCGATCCGTGCAGCTGAAATAGCTGAGGTGAGAGAGATCGTAGTTTGGGAGGAGTAAAGGGAAGAGGTGTATGAGAAAAATACACACACAAGTAAAGGGTATTGAATAACTGAACTCTTAAAGGTATAATCCAATGAGGAAAATTCTATGCCGGAGATAAACGAAGAGGTTGTTGCTGATATCTACAAAGAATACAAAGATGCTCGACATGACAGGCAGCGGACCGAAACACTGTATGGTGGGGTAAAAAGAATTTTATCTCGATTGCCTATGTATCTCAATGATCCCGACCGATATAAAGAAAAGTCCGATTTAGCCGTCAGTGAGTTGACGACGTTATTAAACCGTTTTTACTATAACGACAAATTGTTTATAGATCGATTGATCTACGAAGCCCGTGCATATATAATTGAAATTGGGGAGAGATAGGAAAGAGTAACAGTCGATGGTCCACACGGGTTTGCCCGATTTTCTGAGAGGAGGTTCTAATGGAGGGATTACAAATTGCTGTTTCCTATACAGGAAATAATGATGAAGTAACGATCATATCCCCTAGAGGTTACATCGATACAACAACGGTACAGATCGTCGAAAATAAATTTGCGGAACTCGTATCTCAGAAAAAATACAAATTTATTGTGGACCTACAGGATACAGAGTATATCAACAGTTCAGGCTGGGGTGCTTTCCTGAGAGATCTAAAGGTGATTCGTGAAAACAAGGGTGATCTCGTTTTGGCGAATATGACACCCGAGGTTCATGTCGTCTATGAAACGATGGAATTTTCGAAAATACTGAAATCATTCGAGAGTCTCGAAAAGGCACTCATAAATTTTATTTAAGAATCTCAAACGAATTCGCTACAAATATCTTCCAGGGTTCATTTCTCCTTTCTGCAACTTTTCCAAAAAAAAATAACAAGTTTTTTGGAAATTTTTAAAAATTGCTCTAAAATTCATACTAGGCGATTACAAAATCGTAAATATATTTGTAAAAGGTTGAAAAGGAGAAAATGGAGAATTCAAAAGATGGGTTTCGAAAAACCAGAATTCCTGTGGAATACAAGGCAACCTATTTAATGGGGGATATTGTTGGGGAAGGATTTATTACGGATATATCTGAAGAAGGAATCGCCTTACGAACTAACCAGGTTTTGATAATCGGAGATAAATTGAAAGTCCAGAGTGAAATATCAGATAACCTGAATTTTGAATTCATGGGTGAGGTTCGAAACGTACAGGGAAATTTAGTGGGAGTTTTAATTAAAGAAATTGATCCCGAGATAAAACAAAGATTTCTCGATCATATAGACGGTGTGCTGCGTTTTATAAAGAGAAACAAAACAGAACATTTCGTCCTTTCTACTAGATGATATTGTAACCCCTCCTTTTCAAAACTCCAGATAGTAATAATTTTCTTATTCACGACAGTTCATCTCAGTGGCACCTGTATCCGGGTCAGGTATCTATCTGTGAACCAGGTACCTTTTCTTTGAAATTTTTCATTCATTTTCATGCAGATGCGTTTTAATTTATTAAGTGCTGAAGACATTTCTCTTAAGTGACAGGATGGAGGGTAAAGATGAATATCATCTGTGAACAGTTGAATCCTCATTCATGTAAGTCATATTTACTGGGCGTGCGAGGATCGACGGACAGAGTTCTCATTGATCCGGTTTTGGAACATTTGAATGATTATATTCATATCATAAAGGAGAGGGGAAACCGGATCACACACGTCATTGATACGCATTCACACGCAGATCACATTTCGGGGGCTGCAGCGCTCAAGGACATCGCCGATTGTCGCTATGTCATGCACGAAAATGCTCCCTCCCGGTGTGCAGATTTTCGCGTTAGTGACGGATCTGTGTTGGAATTGTTTGACGCTATCCCCCTTAAGGTTATGTTCACTCCAGGACACACAAATGATTCCATTTGTCTTATATTACAGGACATAATTTTTACCGGTGACACCTTGTTTCTTGACGACGGTGGGGCGGGCCGAGATGATCTGCCTGGAGGTGATCCCCGTGCTCATTGGGAGAGTTTACAGAGGATAGCCCAGCTGTCGGACGAACTTGTCGTTTATCCTGCACACGACTATAGAAACAGAGAACCTTCGAGTCTTAAAAAGCAGAGGAATACCAACCCTCACTTAAAGAAAAAATCAATGGATGAGTATTTACAGTACATTGAGGATCTTAAACTTGGCCCTGCAAACTGGATGAAGGAAGTTCTCAATGCCAACTATGCATGTGCCCGAGATCCAGGGACAGCCTGGATTCCCGTCGATGCACCCGCCTGTGAAGTAAAGGGCACAATTGAGGTTGGAGTTAATGAGATACAGATTCTGCCTATTTCTGTATCCGACTTAAAAGAGAAGTTGCGTTCTGAAGATCCACCACTTTTATTGGATGTGAGAGAGAAAGAAGAACTGCACGGAGAGCTTGGACATATTGAGGGTATTGTCCATATCCCAATTGGAAGCTTGTCGGGGAGGATTTCTGAAATTGAAGAGCATAAAAAAAGAGAAATAGTTACAGTCTGCAGGTCTGGAGCACGGGCCGCAACGGCAGCGCAGATTCTTACGAAGAGCGGGTTTTCTTCGGTCAAGGTTCTATGGGGAGGAATGATCGAGTGGAATGCGTAGAAGTTTGCAAAAGAGGAGTAATTGATCATGAGGATAATTTTATTTACCGGAAAGGGTGGCGTTGGGAAGACCACAGTTTCAGCAGCTACTGGATTGTTGGCTTCTGAATCGGGGTACAAGACGCTCATTATGAGCACCGATACAGCGCACAGTCTTTCCGATTCATTTGGATTGCAATTGGGAACTGAACCTACCCAAATAAAGAGAGACCTCCATGGTTTGGAGATTGACGTAAACACTGAGATTAAAGAAAACTGGGAGGAAGTCCAGAAACAATTTTCTGCGGTATTAAATTTTCATGGAGTTGATGCCGTCGTAGCCGATGAGATGGCAGTGCTTCCAGGTCTGGAGGAGCTCTTTAGTTTAGTCAAATTGAAGGATTATTATGATAAAGGGATCTATGATGTAATTATAATTGATTGTGCTCCAACCGGTGAGACTTCAAAGTTTTTAAGTTTTCCTGAAATTATGCGCTGGTACATGAGAAACGTTTTTCCTATCCAGCGCAATGTCGCGAAGGTTGTGAGGCCGGTTGTCAAAAGGGTAACCAGTTTACCCTTTCCAAGCGACAATTTCTTCCAGGTCTCTCGAGAGACTTACCAAAAAGTCGGCGAAGTTAAGGAAATCCTTTCCGATGATTCGACAACGTCAATAAGAATAGTTGTAAATCCCGAAAAGATGGTGGTTAAAGAGGCACAGAGAAGTTTTATCTATTTTTCCCTTTTCGGGTTTCCCGTCGACCTAATAATAACGAACAGAATTATCCCTCAGATTGTAAAGGACCCTTATTTCGAGAAATGGAAAAATAAACAATCGACCTATATACAAATGATTAAAGAATCTTTCAATCCTATTCCTATACTTTCATGCTCCCTTTTCAGTCAAGAAATAAACGGTCTGACCTTACTTGAACAGATGGCGAAAAAAATTTACAATAAGGAGGATCCAGTTAAAATATTTCATAGGGGTAAGCCTATTCACATTAACAAGCAGAACCATCATTATTTTCTCTCCATAAAAATACCTTTCCTCAATAAGGAGGATTTGGATATCTTGAAAAAAGATGAGGAGTTAGTTATTACTGCTGGAAAGTATAAACGCAATATACTCCTGCCGAGGACACTGGTGGGTTTAGAACCAGCCGGTGCAACCTATGAGAATGAATTGCTCCGGATTAAATTTGATGGGGGAGATACGAACTCCGATGAATGATGGCACTGAACCAGGTAATCCTTATNNAACCTATGAAAATGAAGTACTCCGGATTAAATTTGAAGAAGAAGAGACGACCCCCGATGAATGATGTCACTGAACCAGGCAACTCTTATTCTTTAGAGTGCGTAACATTTGAAGAAACCTATAAAAATATATTTAGGAGGTAAAAATATGGCAAAGGAGGAAGAGAACAAATTCGTCGGCTTAATCGGTTCAGTTATGGATGTTCAAAAGCATGCTCTTGAACTGGTACTGAGTGGCATACCTGAAGATGTTCGGAAGCATATTCGGGCAAGCTACAGGGAACAGCTTTTAGCCTTTCGTGCTCTTCTTGATTCGGCGATTGATCGTTTGGGAGAGGAAAAAGTGACAGTGAAGAGAAAACCGGAAAAGGTGAAGATTGAATAGGTTTGGGTGTGCTGGCACACCGCATCATCTTTTTTGATGAATAGTATTCAGAATATCCATATGGCGGAAAAGTTTGACACGAAGGCCAGGATCTTCAGTTTACCAGCTCAACATCTACACACTCATGATATAAACACATAAAAATTTGTTTACAGGGGTGTGTCCTGTATAAAGCTTATCTGTAAGGTTCACGTCCACAGGAAAATTCTACTTAGTTTCTTCATCACAATCCTTCGTCATAACCCCATATATTCCAATAAGTTGCGTGTCAGATGAAACACGATAGTGTGTTTCATTTTACACATATAATTGTCATGTATGCCCCTTATAGGCACGCATAAGCGAGATTTTTGTACAATTTTTATGAGTAAGAAATCACAGTCGATTTGATGGCATAGATATTGCATATTATAAATGCGTTCAAGATATGAGCTTAATGCATATTTCTAAAAAATGTATTTTTTTGGAGGTGTGAAATGAGAAAGAACTTGAAAAATCCTATATGGGATACTTTGGACAGTATTGCGATAAAATTTGCTACACCCTTTCGTAAGTATCATCTCCATTCTGCCAATATAAATACCTACATAAAGATCATTAAGGAATACTGGACTCACTACATTTGGCAGGTACCTGATCCTCGAATCGGAAGGGGCGCACTTTTCTCAGGTTTGCTTAAAAAATAGAGATTGCCATACAGTTCCGCCCTTACATCCCCTCTCTGCCTCTCCTTTCGATAAAAAAGCACTATTCTGTTCGTCAAATGAGTTAAAATCACAGATGCATAAATAATGTTAAGGTTACGATTTGATTGTACAATTTTCGAACAGCACCTGATCGAATTTGAGCGTCTTAAAAGAAACCAAGCACCGCCCATTACTATGATAACAAAACAGGCCTTTTGATACAGTTTCTATTCTGACGAGGGGATAAAGCATGAAGTCCCTGGATGAGGTGCGCTTATTTTTTCATGCAGAAAGTCATATATTTTCACAATTATATTTTATATTCATGTTATTATGTCAGTATGTGACACTGCAATAGAGGGAATTTGACGAGCGTATGTGAGAAGGGAAGGGTTTTTACATATCGTGGCTAATGATTTTTACTATTAATAAGAGAGAAAGGAGAGAAATGAAATGATAAACATCGGTCTTATCGGAACTGGCTATATTGGCCCTATTCATCTTGATGCCCTTTCACGGATTGAAGGTGTCAGCATTAAAGCAGTATGCGATATAAACGAAGCTCTGGCGGAAAGGACGGCAAAAAAATACAATGTGCCAAAATGGTGCAGTGATCACATGGGCATAATTAATGATGATGATATTCATGTGATCCACAACTGCGCTACAAACAGGTTTCATTACGGAATAACAAAGGAGGCGCTCGAAAGGGGTAAGCATGTACTATCAGAGAAACCTCTTGCAATGAATTTAAAAGAAGCCGGTGAACTTGTTGAGCTTGCTGAAAAGAAAGGCCTTGTTACAGGGGTAGACTTTTGTTACAGGTACTACCCGGTTGTTCAGGAGATGGCCGTAAGGATAAAAAAGGGCGACCTGGGTAAGGTCCGAATCGTTGCGGGCACATATTTTCAGGATTGGCTTTCAAATCCCACTGATTACTCCTGGCGTCTGGAAAAATCTGAGAGTGGAGATTCAAACATTACTGCAGACCTCGGAAGCCATTGGTTCGATCTTGTACAGTTTACGACAGGGCTTAAAATAACGGAAGTCTTGACAGATTTTTCAACGATTATACCTGTTCGAAAAAAGCCCAAAAGACAGGTGCTTGCTTTTGAAAAAGTAGGAAAGGAAGACACAGAGGACTTCAAAGTAGAGGTTGAGGACTATTCCGCGATTCTTTTCAGGCTTTCAAACGGCGCACCGGGCTCATTTATAACATCCCAGACATGCGCAGGCAGAAAATCCGACACAGAGTTTCAAATATACGGTGATAAATGCTCCCTGGCATGGAACCATAAAAGATCAAACGAGCTCTGGATAGGCTACAGGGAAAAACCTAATGAAATTCTGATTGAAAATCCCGTACTACAGGACCCCAGTA
>JABAOF010001243.1_pt2 | contig 27322 bp, 34 predicted proteins | sample 7062171 | NCBI WGS metagenome assembly JABAOF01 (sample SAMN14538628, study PRJNA623070) | marine sediment metagenome | biome: marine biome [ENVO:00000428]; feature: marine pelagic biome [ENVO:01000023]; material: deep marine sediment [ENVO:00002113] | place: India: Gulf of Khambhat ...
TACGCAGGGCTTGATTTGCAGGGCCAAATAGGAACTTCAATGACTTGGGACCAGGGGCCAGTCGGCTCCAACCCACTAGGTTCTGCTTTCTGCGTCACAAACCCATCCTTCTTTAGTCAAGTAGGATTACCGGGTGCATTGGGTGGTCCCAATGGTATGACCATCGCGCATGTTAGTAGGAATGACACCATCGGTTTTGGCCCTTGGTTCTTCCTCAAGCAACCACCGAACAATGTTTCTATTGAATGGATATTCGCCAATTGGGCTGAAGAGCATCCACTATCGGGCACGACTCAGAGCAACAAGCCCCTTGTATTCCAAGAATGGATCTGGATGTACGTCACTGATGGCACGACTTTTGGCGACCACAGAATTGGAGCATCGGGTGCGCCGGAAGTGTTGCTTCCTCAAGGTTACGCGCAACAACCTTTGAACAGCATTACTTTCGGCGAGAACGATGGGTATCTTGGTGAAGTTCTAGTTTACGACCGTGACTTGAGTCCGGCCGAGCTGGCTTTACTGACTGCCTATTTTGATGCAAAATATGGGGTACTTCCCTACGTATAATCCCACCACAAGAGGTTAAGAAAATGCAGAATGTAATGGATTCACGCTACGTTGACGAGCCAAGTGCGACGGCAGCGCAGCGATTTCGACATGACGACAGGCTCTATGCCAGCTTCTCTACCAAGCCTGTTTTCAATCAGTACGAAAGCAACGAGAAGCAGCGCCCTGTCTACGAAGATAGGGAGTTCATAACTATCATTGTGCCTGGAGACAAACACAGTGTTGTCATGCGGCAGGCCCGTGACACAGACATCAAAAGATTCCCCCGCCAGTACGAGGCATTTAAGCAAGGTAAGGAGGAGCAGCAGGCCGGTACTCCGCTCAGCCTCATGCCTTGGATTACTCCCGCCCGTGTGGAGGAATACAAGTTTTTCAAAATCGTTACGGTGGAGCAGCTTGCACAGGCACCGGACGAAGGTGGCAAGAACTTCATGGGCTTCCAGCAGGATAAGCAGAAGGCCCAGGAGTACCTGGATGCCAGCCAGCGCGGCGTCAGCTCACAAGAAATGGAAGACAAACTGGCTGAGAGGGACGCGGAGCTGGCTGCCTTGAAAGCTCAAATGGCAGAGCTTCTAGCCGAGAAGGAAGCTGAGGAGGCGTAATGCCCTTTACAATCCGCAGAACTGACACTCTGTTGAGTCTTGTCAACAGAGTGGCCACGGCTGTAGGGTTTCCTACTCAGACGGATGTAGCGGGGTCCAACGACCCCGCCATCCAACAGATGATTCAGTCTGTAAATCAGGCAGGCACTGATCTGCTTGGTATGCACGACTGGCAACAACTTCTCAAAACTTTTACGACAACCGTCGTGGCAGATTTTCCTGGGCAGAGCAGTAAGCTCATACCTTTGCCTGAAGATTTCCTCATCTTTAAGGACCAAAGTCAATGGAACAATTCCCAACAGTTACCTATGATTGGTCCCGTTTTGTCGCAAGACTGGCAGCGGGTGACTGTCCGTACTGCGGACTTTGTGACTCGCCTCCTGTGGCGTGTCAGAGACAGTCAGTGGGAGATAAAGAGCCCACCAGAGACCGTTCAAACTCTCTCAATGGAGTACATAAGCCAGGGGTACGTCCAAGATCAGGATGATGCCGACCTGTTTAAGAACTTTGCCGATAAGAACGGCGACACTTTTCTTATCGACGACTACCTCATCTACTATCTAGCGAAGGCTAAGTGGCTTGAGGTCAAGGGCTTTGACAGCGCGGCGGCCATGCGAGATTTTCAGGTGGCTTTTGACCAGCGTTTCACGCAGGATCAAGGGGCTCCCGTGTTGTCCATGATTAACAGGACTGGGTTCAGATATCTGGATTACTGGAATATTCCAGATACGAACTATGGTGTGTGATGCCTTTACGTCCACTTCCATCTATGAGCAGAAGCCAGAACCTCAGGTCTGGCCAGACTAACACTGTTCAAAGAGTGACGTCCACTGCGCCTGTCAATGGGCTAAATTCTCAATTGCCCATTGCAGCCATGACTCCCCAGGATGCGCTTCAACTGCGTAACTTCTGGGTGAAGCCCTATGGTTTGGAGTTGAGGCCAGGGTATCGTATTCATCAAAATAATCTCAACGACCCAGTCAACACGTTGATGCCTTACGAGGCGCGATTCCCTGGCGACAACAAGCTATTCGCTGTGACGTTTGAGGGTATCACTGACGTTACAAGCCGCCAAGAGAACTTGGTGCAGCCTCCCCGTGACGTCACTTGGTCTAGCCAGATTCCTGGTACTACTGACACAGTCAACTGGGTGCAGTTCAACACGCTAGGTGAGAATTATCTGTGCGTGGTATGTGAGACCAATGGTTATTGGACTTACTCTACGAGCACTGGCTGGGTTCAGCATGTCGCGGGCACCAACCCGGGAGAAATAGACGGCACTGACCCCCTTCCATTTGACTACATTATGTCTTGGAAACGGCGGCTGTGGTTTGTGAAGGTGGGAGAGACTAGCGCGTGGTATCTACCTGTAAATCAAATCGCCGGCCAAGTACAGGAGTTTGACTTCGGCCCCTACATGCGCCAAGGTGGAACTATTGAGCAGCTTGTTTCTTGGACGCGCGATGGTGGAGATGGCTTAGACGACTTCCTTATTATCATCGGCAGCCAGGGGGATGTCATTGCCTACCAGGGGACCGACCCTGCCAATTCTGACACGTTCGCTATGGTCGGTATTTGGGATGTCGGGCGTGTGCCTACTGGTCGCCGCATTGCTATGAAATCTGGTGGCGATGTACAGATTTTGTGCGAAACTGGAGTCATACCATTAAGTGAGTTGTTCACTGGTGCTTTGAAAATCGGTGGCCCAGGGTCTATGGGTTACAATATTCAAACTGTCTTGGCTAGAGCAATATCTATAAATATAGACGAGCCACAGTGGGAAATCATTTACTATCCAAAAGAAGAACAAATAATGATTAAAGAGCCTGTAACCATCAACGAGGTACAGGCAAGAATTTGGACGGCCAGCGTTCACAACAACGCATGGTCGCAACTCGTTGGGCTGCCTATTCAAACTCTTGGTATTCTTGAGAGCACCATGTATGGCGCTGACCAAGATGGCAATGTCTACGAATTGTTTATAGGCAATTCGGATGATGTTGGGTTTGATGGGCTGCCAAATCTTGACTTGCTAGGGCAGGTCCAAACAGGATTCAGCAATTACGACCAAGCTGAATTAAAGAGGTGCCAGCTCGTAGAGCCAGTATTCCAGGGCGATTCGGCCCCTGGTGTTCAGGTACGGATGCAAACTGAGTTTGATTTCAGTGTGCTGCCGGGGTCGCCACAGTTTTTCGCCCCTAATGACGGGGCTATATGGGACGTAGACTTTTGGGATCAAGCCTTTTGGTCTGGTTCACAAGACACTTATCTCGCTTGGGCAGGCACAGGATGTCTTGGCAGGTATCTTTCGCTATTCCTCAGCGTTCGTGGGCCTGCGCGGCTTGTGTTCACACACTGGACAATATCGTTTGAAGTTGGAGGCCTGATGTGATTGCTACAGGGCCGGTCAATGTTCTTTACACTTGGTTGTCTAGCCGAACGCCTATACCTTGGTCTTCTGATTTCCGTGCAATCGGGTGGGTTCAAGATGGTGCAATTGTGGCAGTCACAGGGTATAATGGCTTCCATGGAAAGACTTGCCAAATTCACATCGCTGCTGAAGGCAAGCATTGGATGCGGCGAGCGCACCTCTGGTCTACATTTAACTATCCATTCCATCAACTGGGGCTGACTTGGCTCATAGGGGTAGTGGGGTCCAAGAATGCCCCCGCCCTAAAGATGGACACCAACCTGGGATTTGAAGAATTCTCACGTATACCTCAAGGGTATGCTGATGATGAGGATATAGTTTTGCTTCGTATGCACCGAGACAGTGTACGAGCACAGAAGTGGCTCAGCCTAGGAGAACGTTATGGGTGGGAAGGGCGACGCACCGCCACCGCCTGATTATGTAGGCGCTGCGCGGGAACAAGCTGAGGCTGATAAATACGCCACAGTTCAGCAGATGTACTACAATCGCCCGACGGTGTCTACGCCGTTCGGTGGCGAAACTTGGCAGTATGGCACAGCTCAAGATCCTGCAACTGGGCAGTTAGTCACTACTGCTCAGCAGCAGAGCTATTTGACACCAGAGGCCCAAGAGGCGCTGTCGGCTCAATTGCGTGTTCAGGCTGCTAGAAGCGGGTTCGCTGAAGATCTGCTAGGCCGCGTTCAAGAAGGGTTTGCGGAGCCATTTGATCCCTCTCAGTTTGGCACTTATCAAGGGCTGCAAACTGACCCAGGTTCCATAAGAGAACAAGCGTTCGGCAGGTTGACAGAGCTCGCCGCCCCTGGCCGTGAACAACAGAGGGCTAGGCTGGAGACTCAACTTGCCAATCAGGGCATCACGCAAGGAAGCGAAGCCTATAACAATGCGATGCGACAGCTTGCTGACCAAGAGATGCGCCAGGATCTGCAGATGATGGGCGCTGCTGGTGGCGAAGCTCAGCAGATGCAGCAAATGGACATCGCTGCTCAGAACTATGCAAACAATCTGCGGCAAATGCAGATGGCAGAAGCTCTGCAACAGCGTGGCCTCAGCCTCAATGAGCTCAATGCGCTGCTCACTGGTCAGCAAGTGCAGGCTCCGCAGATGCCTGGGTTTGTTCAGGCTGGCAAGGCAGCGGCTCCAGACCTTCTGGCAGCGACTCAAATGCAGGGCCAGCATGAGCTTGACATCTTTAATACAGAACAAGCGAGCAGGGATGCGTTCACTAGCGGCTTGATGAGCATGGGCAGCAGCGCCATGATGTTCTCTGACCGTAGGGTGAAGCGCAACCTTATCAAGATTGGCGAGTATGCCATCGGTGTGACCAAGTACCTGTTCCAGTTTATTTGGGACGATACTTGGCATGTCGGTCCAGTAGCCCAAGAGGTCCAGGAGGTACGCCCCGACCTCGTGCTGGACATCGATGGTATCTTGCATGTTGACTACGAGGGTTTGAACAATGCAGTATGACCCTATGACTGGACAGTTTACTCCAGGGCCTCCTGGCGCTCCAGGAGCAAGGCCAACAGGAGTCAACCCTTACGCAGCAGCTCTGCGTAGTCCCTATGCAGGAGGTCCACAAAGCGGACTAGGGCTCCCCCCTGGCGCGGGCGTTCCCCCTGCTCCTGGCATGGGTCCAGCAGTTCCTCAAGTTGCTCCTGGTGGAATGCCTCAGCAGTTGACTCCACAGGCAGCGGCTATGGTAGGACAGTTCCCTGGAGCGCAGGAACGATTCGCCCAGGGCGAGCGTGCCGGTTCTTTGGCAGACGAGCTACGGCGTGGCTCATTAGAGCCTGCCAGGGGTCGGATGGTCGGTAGAGTATATGTACCGGCCTCCATCACGCAGCATGGGGCGAAACTCATGCAGGCGTGGGTCGCACGTCAGAAAGAACAACAGCAAAAAGAAGAGCGTAGGCTTGCTTCTGAGGAGATGTCAATGCTGCGTCGTGGCTATCTGGAGTCACTTTCTCCAGGTACGGGTGGCGCGGGGACAATGGACGAGGAAATCTGATGCCTGACAATCCTTATGGATTGAGCGACAGCGAGATGCGCCAGATTGATGCTTTGGCGGCTGCCGCCAATCGTCCTAACATCAACTTGATGGCGGGCATGGTCGCTGGTGATCCTGGTGTCGCTAACTTGGCTTCGCAGATACAGGCGCAGCAGACGCGGGGTGCTCAGCAGAGGCTCGGTCGCTTGGAGAGCGCAATGCAAGCTCGTGCCCAGGCGCGAGATGTTACAGCGAGGCAGACTGCCTTGCAAGAAGCTCGCTTTGCTGAGCAGCGCAGAGCAGCGGGGGCTGCTCGTGAACAACAACTAGAAGATATTCGCCGGCAGCGTGAGTGGGATGTTTCAGACATGGCTTTGGAACAAGCCAATAAGTTGGAACTCCAGCGACTTAAGAACGAAGGCAAGCTGAGTCAAGCTAAGAAGGCAGCAGACCGCATGGCTCGTCAGCAGGCAGCCGCTCGCGTATCTTGGGCAAAGACTCAGCAGCCCAAGGCTCTGTCTGGCACGCAAGAGGAGAAGCTGAGCACCGCAGTTCGCAACCTGTTGGCTGTTCAGCGCGTTGAGGCTACCTTTGATCCCGCTTTTCTAGACACTGTGGGCGTCATTGGTGAGTTGCAGAACAGGGCTGCGCGTGAGTTCGGGCCATTGGTACCTCAAGAGTGGCGTGACCAAGCAAACTGGTGGCGTGACTACCAGAAGCATCTGTCACTGCCAGAGCGACATGAATTCTTTGGTGCCACGCTGACACAGGGCGAGCAGAGGGCTTGGAAACAGGCAGAGGTCGGCCCTGGTATGACCGCAGATGACATGCGTACAAATCTCAAGAAGCGGGCACAGATTCTAAAGGAGGCTGTCGCTCGCAAGGCGCGGTCCATTGCAATCTCCCGTAGGAATCCTGCTGCGGTTCGCGAACTTCTAGGGGATTTGGATATTGCCCTGCCCACTCAAGAAGAAACGCAAGAGCCATTCCCAGCAGAGATATTCCAGGCAGGGGTTGAAGGTGCTCGGCCTTTGGAAGATTATACCGACGAGGAGCTGGAAGCACTGGCTGAACAAGCGGGGCTGTAATGGCACTGACACCGGAACAAGCAAGGGTAGAGCTGGAGCGCCGCAGACGCGCTAGGGAGCGCACTGCCGCTCAGCAAACCGTCCAGGGTGCTGCCCCCCTACAGGAGCCTGCAACGAGCCCCCAGGGGACGCCTACGGCTCAGGAGGCCATGTCTACGGCAGGCACAGGGGGCGCAAGCGAGCTGGAGTACCAGCAACTAGACCTCGGGAGTAAGACCCCAGAGGAAGCTCGCAGGCTTGCTCAGGTTTCTGAGTACCAGCGCAGTCAAGCTAGAGGTCCAATTACAGTCGGCAGGGCTGCGCTTCCGCAATCGGTTAATAAGATAATGCGCGAGCGTGGCATGGGGTTCAACGAGCGTGCTGATGCTCTTATCGGCAAAGCAGCCGCTGACATAGGTCACGGCATTAAGCAGCTCACAGTTGGACTAGACCCTCAAGATGTAGCAGATGTGGAGGCGTGGCGTGCTCTCAGTGAAGGCGCAAGCATGGATGAGGGTGAGGGCGTCATCGGAGCCGGTACCGTTGGCGACATTGCTGGAGCTGTGGGTGCATTCGCCGTACCTGTAGGAGCTGCGGAGCAAGGTCTTGTAAGAGCAGGACAAGCTGTCCGTGCTCTGCCCAAATGGGCGAGCAAGGTGGGAGCAGCTTCAGCAGTCGGCGCAGGTGAAGCAGGGTTGATGCCTGTTCTAGAAGGGGAGTCTCGTGGGCAGCGCATGGCGGTCGGTGCTGCACTTCCTGGAGTCCTTAGTGCTGTAGGACAGACGGCTCGCAAGGTGGCCACCCATCCGTTCGACCTTAGCAGAACGGGGGAGACCCTGGTTGAAGAGGGCATCCAGCCTACTCTTGGACAAGCTGTGGAGACTGGTGGGTTCCGGCCTTTTGCCAGACTCGCTAAAAATATCGAAGAAAATCTGGAGGGCATACTTCCTGGAATAGCTGGTGGTCGCCAGCGTGCAGAGCAGGAAGTAGTCAACACCATTGCCAAGCGAGCTGTACCTCCAGGAGCTTTGGCCCCAGATAGCGTCCCTGGTACGTCTGAATACTTCAAGGATGTGGACACGCTCTTTGACAACGCCTATTCTGATGTGCTAGACACAATCCCTGATAGGATTGACACCACTCGGATAGCAGAATCTATCACCAGGGCTCTGGAAAGCCAGGGCATGATGGTGAATCCTTCTACAAAGCGTTCTATGGGGCGCGTGCTCTACGGCATCTTGGAGCCTCATGCGGCTGCGGGCATGAACCCCCGCAATGCTCGCAAGTTTCAGCAGAGGATTCGCAAGCAGATTTCTAAGTTTGCTTCAGTTGAAAATGCCAATGAAAACACGGCTGGAGCAGTAGAGATTCTAAGTGCCATAAACGATGACATCTCTGACCTGTTTGAAGAAAAGCTGGGCAGAGCAGGTGCAGCTCAACTAAGGGCCATTGATCAAGCCTACGCTAATAAGATGCTCATCGAAACCGCAGCGGGATACAGGCGCACGACTGAGCATATCCCCGTGGGTAATCTTGACCGTGCCCTTCGTGCGCGTACTGGCAGAGGTCGTAGGCTGAGAGGTGAGGGCTTAGGGCAGGACATCATAGAACCGGCGTTCCAGGCAATGGGCGGGCCGAAGCTCCCCCGTTGGGCGAGGGCTTTGTCAGGTGTCGGTGTTGGAGTTGGCGGGTACGTCGCTCCAGGGCTGGCCGCTGTTCCCCTTGCCACGACTCTTATCGGTTCTAGGAGAGCAGGGTCTGAAATGTTGTTTGGATTAGGTCAGCGTCAGCAGAGAATCAGGCGTTACATGCAAGATGTTGTAGAGCCTAAGATCGGTACTGCGACCGCGCTTGTAACTGACAGAGAGGATTAGTCATGCCACGTAACGCAGCAGGACAGTATACGCTTCCTCCGGGCAACCCGGTGGTCGCCAATACTCTCATTGAGTCTGACGGGTGGGCCAATCCTACCATGGAGGACCTCGGTGCAGAAATCGAGGATAGCCTAAGTCGCGATGGCAAGGGCTCCATGCGGGCAGCTCTCGGCGTGGTTGATGGTTCCCAGGCAAATCCAGGACTACGGTTTATCGCAGAAACAGGCAGTGGTCTGTATCGTAACAGCGATGGCGAGTGGTGGCTGGTAGTCAAAGGCGTAGGCAAGATTCAGCTTACTGAGTCTGCCGGCATCATGCTTGCCGATGCGGTCACTGTGGCTGGCGATCATACTGTCAACGGCACAGGCACTTACAATGGACAGCTCCAGGTCATTGGCCAGGATGACGTCGTACAGCTTATCGTGACTGCCGATGCCGCCCAGACTGAAAACCTTACAGAATGGTGGACTGCGGGTGGTGAGGTTCTGGCGTACATTGACCCGAACGGCAATCTAGCCATACTCGGGGCCGCCCCTGACGTGGAAGCGCAGCGCATACTCTTAGAGAATGCTGCCGCAGCGTCCAGGTTTACTAAGTTCACTGATGAAACGGGTGGTGGGTTCGTTGATATAGAAAGTGAGATTATCAACGAGATACCAGACCCAACCTACTCAGCTCGCTGGCGGTTCGGGTGTAACTCCATCGCAGATGCAGGTACGTTTGAGTTCTGCCAGCTAGACGGCACCGGGACTGCCGCTTTCAGCGTCTTTACTTCTGGCCCTGGCGACCAAACCACGATGACAATTCGTCGGCGCAGCGCCACCCAGTCCGCTCCTCTGTATCAGTTTACTGATGAGACCGGGCAAGTGCTGTCGTCTATTGACGCAAATGGTGACTTCGTTGCTGGTCCGGGCGGGGGCGGGCAAACTCCTGATAACACGGGCAACGTTCCTGTCGGAGCCATCATGCACTGGCCGCTTAGTCCTCCTAGCTTAGGAGTAGAGTGGCTAGTCTGTGATGGAGCTAGCTACCCGACAGCCAGCTACCCTAATCTCTTCGCTTATCTGGGGTACGCTTACGGTGGAGCAGGCGCTAACTTCAACGTGCCTGACTATCGTGGACAATTCTTGCGTGGGCAAGACCAGGGTGCAGGCGTTGACCCAGACGCGGGTGCTCGTACAGACAGAGGCGACGGTACCACGGGGGACAATCCCGGTACTCGCCAGGGGGATGGCGTGGATGCCCCGAGCTTCCCACATACTCACCTCTACCTGGGCGTCGCGGCTGGCCCCCTCGCAGGCGGCGGAGGTTTCGCCGGCGTCATGACGCCCACCGGCCCTGCGATTGGAAGCGGCACTGCAAACGAAACACGGCCTAAGAACGTTTACACAGTCATTGCAATCAAGGCAGTCTGATGTTTGAATGGTTAGCTGACTATATGCCGGGGCGTGGTCCTGAAGTTGAGTATACCGGGCCAGTTTACGATCCATCTGTAGGACGCCAACGTGAGAGAATGTTCTACGGTGTTGGCAGACCCCCCACTTTATCGCGAGAAACCATGCTGCAACGTCAGAGGTTTCTCGCTCAAAGGCTACGTGACATAGAGGCTGAGCGTGGTCCCTATGGGGCAGCAGATTACATGAATGAGCTTGAGCGTATACTGGAAGAATACGAGACAGAGCTAGGGGTGTTCAACAAATGAGAGTCCTTGTAACAATCTTTTTATTTGCTTTCTCTGCGACTATAATCGCAGAAGAGTACCGCGAGCGTCCTAACCGTATGGAGCAGGCGCAGTTTCAGAAAATGAAAGCAGTCACAATGGCAGACGGCAGTGCTGCTATCACCAACGAGGGGGATGATGCCGCGGCCATAGCGCCAAACCCTTCGGCTCACGCACCGAGCGCACAGTGCAGGTATGGTACCTCTGTGACTGGAGCCGGAATAGGCTTCGGTGCCGGTATATCTGTGTCCGATTGGGACGAGATATGCGGCCTGTGGATGGCTGCCCAACAGACGACGGGGGACGCTCGCCGAGAAGCGGCTGCCGCTGCCTTCTGTCTAACGATGAAGAAAGCGAAAGTCCATTCCCCTACTTGCGCTGAGTGGGAAGGCGGTCAAGGGGTAGTGAAAGTTCAAATGGACAAAGCTAACCCTGGCTCTGTCAGGTTTGGGGGCGTAGGCTCGGGTGGCTGGAACTAAGGCGTTCTGGGGTACCGTCATGAAAGTTGGCGGGGCCGTGGCACTTCTTTTCAGTTTAATAGCTGGATGTTTCGCGGCTTGGTTCGCTATTCAGGACAGCATAGCGGCCGAAACTCGCCAGCTAAAGCTAGAGTTCCACGCTATGGAGCTCCAGCGTGATGCTGATGATGTTGCCTTTGCCATCTATAAAGTCACGCACCTACTTGATGAAATAGATGCTCGTGAAGCACACGGCCTCGCCCGCAATGCAGACCCAATTCAACGCAGACAATTAGAACGTGAGCTTGATATTCTACTACGTAGGCAGGAACAAATTCTGGAGGCGCTGGAAGCTCGACAAGCGGTCAAATGATAGTCAGGATTAACAGGTTCCTGCAGAACAACAAGGTTACTCTAGGCGCATTGGTCGCGCAAGGGTTCCGTGCCTATACACTAGAACCTCCTTGGAAAGATAACAAACCGAATATCTCGTGCATACCACCTGGAAGTTACGAATGCTATTGGCATCGTTCACCTAAGTATGGCTGGGTCTATCTAGTCAGCGGAGTGCCTGGACGAAGCCACATCCTGATTCACCCTGGTAACATCCCCCAACATACTCGGGGGTGTCTGCTGCCAGGGGCGAACATAGGTGAGTTGAAAGGGCATCCGGCTGTACTCACTAGCCGTGCCACGACTCGCAGGTTGTTCAAACATCTAGGAAAGCAGCCGTTCTTGCTGGAGGTAGCATAGTGGAAGTCATACTCAGCCTACTCACAGGGGGAGCCACCGGGCTAATCGGCACTGCCCTCAGTGGCGTCATGAAGTTCTTTACCATGAAACAAGAGCAATCCCATGAGCTCAAAGTTATGGAAATGGAACTCAAGCACATGGATAAGGAAGCCGAGGTTGCCCTCAAAATCGAAACGAAAAAGCAGGAGGGGAAGGAGGCCGAGGCAGCGTGGCGTGGCTTGGAAGCCAGTTATCGTGAAGCTGGCCAGCGGTGGTCAACAGGGGACAGCGGGTGGATAGTCTTTGTTGACGTAGTGCGAGGGCTCATGCGGCCCCTGCTCACCCTGTCGTTAGTCATATTAGTCGGGGTTATTTACTTCACGCTGGGGCCTGACAAACCCACCATGCAGGATCAGATCATAGCCACAATTCTTTATCTGGCTACGGCAGCAGTTCTGTGGTGGTTCGGCAGTAGGATGGCCCAGGCACCTAAGAAGTAAAAAACGGAGCCCTCAGACGCCTCGAGACCGTTTTAATTGGGGCACCCTTGGGCTGCCTATAGGGTGCCAAGTCTGAACGGCACAGGCCAATACAGGGCTCCGTGTAAAAATCCCCTTATAAAACAACTACTTCCAGCTGTTCTTGAGGTGTTTTATTGTAAAGATAAGAATCTCAACCACCACAATCATCACTATGACAGCAATGATTAACACGCCTCCGACCCACGTAATCCCTACGTCTTCGGAAATAACGCCAGCCGCTATGAAGCAGACTCCTAAGAAGCCAGCGGTCCAACAGTGCTTGTTCAACCTCTCGGCTAGCTCTATGAGCCACCGAAGTCTCTGTGTTTGCCATTCTTTCATAAGTTCTCCCAAAGCCGGTTGAGTGTCACCACGGGACCGGCAACTCCGCCACAGAGGCCCCCAGGCGACCGGGGGCTGCCCGACACCCTAGAGCGTTCTGTTAAGAGTACCAGAACCTCTCTGGGTCATTGACGTAGCTATCAGGCTGCGCCGGATTATTATATTGGAATTGCTTTCCTTTCTGGCGCAGCTTGAAAAGGTGCTCTCGCTTCTGCCAGTCACTGAGCCCCTTGGTAATCACCAAGGTCGTGCCGAGCAACGCCCCTGAGCAAAAGCACAGGGTGAAGCACACCAGTAGCATCTTCACGTAATTCATAAGTCACCTCTGTGTTAGTCTTGGTTGACATACCCTCTCCCTGGTTCACCACTATCCTCTCCCTCCATAAGCTCAACCTCTATTAACTTTTGGAGGAAGTGCTGCGCTTTGCGAAGGTCAGTCATACCACCTTTGCTCCGCCAGCGCATGACGTACTTGATAATCTGAGCCTCCATGTAAGGAATGTTGTGCATCATCACAAAATCCCAGTGCTCAATGGGCTGTCCCTTGTAATGGGTTCCCCCTACTTGTTCTTCATTTGCCTTCATATCTTCTCTCTAACCACTTCTTACAAGCATATCTCCAATCAGGGGCGTCAACATTATCCGCCCACTCGTAGGCTGCATCCGCCAGTTCGCGCTTGTGAGCCTGGAAACTTTGCCACATAGGGTATGCTACACCAGACAAAAAGGGATAACCAGTATCTTCGTATGGTGAATTTAACCACTCCATCAACACTGAATGAAATAGTTCGTGGTCACCTTGGAAGAGCAGGGGGCCAGAGTTTATGCCGTCCCCATAATCATACAGGTCTGGCGACTCAGGGTTCTCCCACAATTTTTCAAACTTAGGCATTCCGGGATAGACATGGTAGTTGTTGCTGAATTGATGCAGCCTTCCCGGCAGTATCCCTAGAGCGCAGGCTATGTATTCCTGCACGTAACTGAAGTGGACAGCATTAGCCCCATGAGCTCCCCAGATGGCGTCATTGCTGCGAGCTGTTGTCGTAAGCTCTAGCTGGTCTGCTCGAATGTTAATATACATCTGCGTATTGCAAGGGACGTCAAGACTATGGCTATCTAAATCACCATTGGCATCCCACATCTGCACCACAGCCCTGCGACTTTCTGGCTGTTCTGTGAGGTGTTTAATCACAACCCACAGTTGATCATAATCAAACTTTTTGCGCCAACGATATCCGTAAGCGCCTTGAAGGGTGACACCATCGTCAGAATAGTCCCCCATGCGCTTGACAAACTGCTGCACGAAGGCTAGGTCATCCCTACCCGCCAGCATCCACAGAGATTCAAAGAAATGGAAGTAAGGGTTGGCGTCTCTTACAACAGAAAATAGAACACGCTCCCTAGGACGATGATAGGTGGTGACAATAGGGCCAGTAGCCACGATAACTTGACCGTTTCTACTTTCCTCAACTTCCCCATTAACTTTGAGCCACCACAGCCCATCTTCATAACACTTATTAACATTCCTCCGACTTATCGTGTGTACTGACATTGTCTATAAACTCCAAGTCGTGGTGGTGTGCGAAGTTAGCCGCCTCTTTGACACTACCGAAGATGTGGATCCAGGTGGGGGGTCCACCCGGTACGCTCAGGTTACAGGAGACGCGCCCGTCTGTAAACTCTGTTCTAACTATCAGGGTGCCTTCCTGAATATCGCTGCTTTGGTTTTGATTGTCCAAGGTATGTTCTATCCCATTTGTCAAATTCACACAGACAGTTTTGGAAGTCCTGTGCGTCTATTTCAGGCATGTCAATCAGAAGAGGGTCTACTCGCGTGCGTGCGGCCTGCATACGGGTTAAAAATGACGCTCGAGACGGCCTGTGCGCCTGCTCGAGCCTCGCGAGGCCGCGCAAGCTACCAGGGCCAGCGGTGGCCCAAGACGAACGGTCTGGGGCCGTGTGGAGCGGGTGCCCTGGCGTATTCTTGAGGTCAGCTATGACCTGCCCCGCTAGGAAGTCGCCCAGGCCCTTGACTGTAGTGAGCTGGCGGTGCATGTCTTCTAAAGTACGCCCTCTTCTACGCAGCCATTCAAATCCCAGTTTGCGTGTGTCATCTGCAACACGGAAGACGTAGTCAACTTTATCCATTTTCACGCCACAGGTTGTGATTAAATAGGCGCCGTTGAAAATCTTTTCTTTGTTTGACCGCATCTCCTTGACAATGTCGATCATGCGGTCAACATCCCACTCATGGGGGAATCCAATTCTAGTGAGTGTACTCGGTAGGTTAAACATACGAGCGATGACGAGGGCCGGAACCAAATTATGCTCACCAGCGTAATCATTCCGCCAATTGTCACGAATCCAACGTGTAACGCGGTCGTTTTCCCTGTGGACGTTACAAAATCTGAAATCCTGCATAATGCGGTCATTGGTCCAAGGCGGAGGGTCGCCTCTCTCTTTACGTACAAGGACTGACCACCTGTGGTTTATCCAATGCGCCATCCTCTCACTGGGAGGAGGTGTAGGCTTTCTTCCATTGGATTCTGACATCTGTACGCTCCTGCCCGCCCCATGCGGTCTTTGTTCGCTTAGTCACAACGCTGACAAAGTCTGGAAACTCGTCCTTTAATTGGAGAGCCGCCCTTTTCTGAACATCCATGGTGCGGTACTGACTGCACCCTCCTTCAGCATTGCTCCCTTTCTGGTTGTGGCACCAGTCGCTGAGCATCATGTTAGTATGCCCTCGCGTGAGCAAGTTAAGACTCACATGGAAGTCTTCCATTACAGGTATCTGGTCAAACCGTATACCTTGACTAGATAGCACGATTGTGTCGTAGGCAAGAGCACGCAGGAGCCTGACATTGTAATAGTATCTGTTCGGGTACCTGTTCCCGCCCTCCCTGGCACAGACGCCGACATGAGGGTTGTGCCTGACTTGATAGGCTACCTCGTTGAGCATTTCTTCAACATCACCTTCATCAGCGTCTACGAATTTCGTGCGGTCGGTGTTGCTGCGTTTGAAGAATGTTAGGTCATCGTCTAACATTAACACTTCTTCTGGATAGCAGGCAGCGACAATGAATTGCCGTGTAGCACCGATTCCTTTATGGGGGCAGGGGATGACTGTCACGCCGTGCTGAGCAGCAGCGGCGGAGTATTCAATTTGTTCACCTACTGGTACAACGAGAGCAGTGACAGAGCGCCAGCTACGTGGAATTTGCTTCAGCGTATGTTGATCCCACGCACGCCCTGTGGAGGGGATATAGATTTGCATGGTTCACCTCAAAAAACCCGACTCCGCAAGCGGAGTCGGGAATAGGACGACTGCCCCCCAGGGAGGCAGGGGGCTTTTCAAGCAGCCTTGTCTTCGGCTTTGGCCTTCTTGGCCGCTTCGCGAGCCTTGCGCTTCTCTTCCTTTTCTTTTTCCTTCGCTGCCTTGGCTTCGGCCTTGGCCCTCTGCTCGGCTTCCCATGCCTTGCGCTGCTCGGGAGTCTCGTTGATGGCAACGAAGCCATGCTCGGTATCCCACTTGATGTCGGCGTACAGGACTCCAGCCTTGACTGCCTGCTCCACGGTCATGCCGTTCTTGTAGAGCGCGAAACGGTCGAAGCTCTTGGAACCCTTACGCTTGGGATTGGACTCCACGCGCAGGCTGATGACACCATCGGCCGGGAAGTTGGGGCTTCCACGCTGCTTGGTTTTCTTCTCCCCGTCTTGGGCGGCGGGTTTTGCTTCGGGCATTGTATCACTCCTCTTTTGGGTTGCACCAGATGCTCAGACACCTTAACACAGGTCCCTAGTCTATGCAAGCGTAGGTCTGTAGTCCTTGCAAGAACTCTTCCTGGGTTGCCTCTTTATCATACAGAGTTTTCACCACTACTTCATCCAACGTACCCTCTGCAATGATACGGTGAACAATAACGTGCGCGGAGCAGTTACCTTGACGCCAGACTCGTCTGATTGTTTGTAAGTAGTGTTCCAAATTCCATGTGATGCCGTAGAGTATGATGTGGCAACAGTTATCCTGAAGCCCATCAATTCCATGCCCCATACTCGCAGGGTGCCCGATAAGTACAGGCAGTTCGCCTCTACTAAACGCCTGAATATATTGATCACTTTTCTTGGCACTGGTGCCTCCTCCTATGGCGGGGGCTTTCAATTCTGCTTCCAGCCGCTGGCGGTCATGGTCAAATTCGTAGATGACAAGGGCCGGGGCACCGATTTGTTCAAGTAAGTCTTTTAGAGCTTCCAGCTTGGCTTCGTGGACATAGTGGATTTCGCGCTGCGGGCGGTAGTCCATTTCCTTCCCATAGATGCCGCCGTTCGCTATCTGGCGGCATTTGACTCCAGCGGCAGCAGTGTTCAGAGCCACTAGCTGTTCTTCACCTAGAATAGTAAAGAAGTGCTCCTCCATTTCCTTATAGAGTTGCATGGCGTTGGGAGGGAGCTGCACCCTTATGTCGTTAAACATGAGCTCCGGCATGTCTAACCAATCAGTGTCCTTTATGCGAAGAGTGTAAGGTTCTATAGCCTTTTGGATATCCTCCATCGCCGAATCTTTAGGCGTCCACGTATATCCGCCGTATCCAGAAGGGTAGAAGTATTTTGTGCGATAGTGGGTGATATACCGACCAAGGGAAAGCCCCTCATCCAATAGGTATATCTGACCAAAAAGGTCCATAAGCCCATTCGGTGCAATTGTCCCGGTGAGTATATATCGTCTCTTGAAATACCCGAGATGGCGTCGTATGCACTTAGACCGAATAGATTGTGAGTTTTTGAATTTCGTGCTTTCATCAACGCAGAGTATGTCTGGATTGAATAACTTGAGCTTTTCGCAGTCGGTGTGGAATCCGCTTTTCTTTTTAACATAATTGAACAGCCAAGGGACTGCCTCCGGGTTTATTAGATAGATGTCAGCATCTATATTAAGTTTTTCCTTTTTGTCAGGGCCGTGTATTATCGTCCATGTTAAATGCGAGAAGTTCTGCCACTTGTCCACCTCGCGAGGCCAGACGCTGTAGCAGACTCTTAAAGGAGCAATCACGAGCAGCTTCTTGTTGATACCTGAGTGCTTCAGGAGTCTCAAAGCCATGAGCATCGTAGACGTCTTCCCTAGGCCGGGATCCATAAGCAGGCCCATACAGGCATGGGTCAGCATAGAACGGACCCCCGCCTCCTGATATTCGTGAGGCTTCCATACAGGCTTGTGTGAAGAGGGTTGCATAGTGTTCATTATCGAACGTTTCCACTATCTGATTTCGCTTATGCAGTTCTCTGTGGAACCACGCTTGCTGAGGATACAGGCGCTTCCCTGGTGCCTTAAATTCTATCCAAATGACGCCACCAGTTTTCAAAGGAACCAACCTGTCTGGTATAGATTTGAACCCCATAAGATTCATCTTTATGGGCCAACATCCCAGGACGTCTACCATCAGGCAGTATTTCTTTTCTATGTCCTTTTCAAGATATATAGTGCCCATTTTGATGCTCTTTCTAAATTGTAGTCTACTTTGGCATCTGACCAATTTGTTGATTCTTGTAACTTTTCCCGGCACACGTCCCAAGTAGGTTTTTCGTACTCATTATAAGAGTTCATGACTTGTACGATTTTTGCCGTGGTTATTCGTAATTCTTTACTTAGCCGTACTGACATGGTCCACCATTGCTTTTTCTATAATCACACCAACGACAGTAATGGCCAGGGCGAGGGGCGCACTCTGTATCAGCGTCCATCATGGCCACTCTGTCCACCCACCTCTTTTTGACATCTTCAAATTGTTCCCTTGTGGTGAACACTGGCTTGCCCCATCCACCAGGGGGTTCATCAAGGTAATAGCACTTTCCTTCTGCACGCTCTACATCTGGGTTGCTTGCCAGAACAGCCAGATTGTAGAGCTCCAATTGCTCTTGATGAGAATCATACCGCTTTCCTGACTTATAGTCTATGACCGTGGCCCACCTTTCACTTTCTATGTGGCTGAGGTCTATTACGCAGATGAGCCAATGGTCTTCCACTATGGGCTCCCAACTTTCAGTCAGCTTAACGACGAGTTCCCGCCTACCCTCCTTGTAATATTCAAGATGCGGCATGTGGGGCCTCATCCACTCAGGTACCTCGAAGATAGTCTTGTGCAGATGCTGCTCCAAATCTTCGTGCATACCTGTTCCACGCACCGCAGCCGGACTGGGAGTGAATTCAACTTCCACTTTGTCATCGTACCTGTACTTCTTCATTTGGGGGCAGCGTTCGTACGTTGAAATTTTACTGTAGGACCAACTCATGAGCATTCCTCCAAGTCATACCAGTTCGGCCCTACAAAGCCCTCGCTTTGGAATGGGCAATCAAAACGCGGAGCATCCATTACCTGCCGGAGCTCCATCATATCGTAGCGCCAGTTTTCAATAGGGGCGCTGATGTTTATCTCGTCATGGACAGTGGCCAAGAATACTGTCAGGGGGCTACGTAGTTCATCCCATTCAATAATACATTGCTTCGTTTGGTCTGCTGCGCTTCCTTGGATAAGGTAATTCAGCAGCTTGTATTCGAAACTCCGCATGTGGCCCTTGACCAGCTTTGGAGGCTCGGTGTAATATACCCGTCCTCCCCAAGTACGTATCGGCCTGCCTTGATGTCCTCTATTCTTGGTTGCTTTGCTGAGCTTGGCAATGCCAGGAAATGCCCGAAAATAAGCATCAAGAGTACGAGCTGCACTGTCGTAGTCAACGCCAAGCCCGCCAGCAAGACCCGTGATGCCGCTTCCGTAGATAATGCGAAACGCAACAATTTTGACATTTTTCCTCGCTAGCTCTAATGAGCTTTGTGCTAAGATAATCTGTTGTGCCAGAGCATGAGGGTCCAGGGAGGGGTCACGGATGTACGCTTCCAGCAGTGCCCCATCTTCGTAGTGGGCTGCTATTCTAACTTCTTGGCTGCTGAAATCCCGTTTTAACCATACGTGCCCCTCCTCTGGAAGCAGGTACCGACGCATAAGGGGGAGCTCTGGCAGCGCCGGAGGTATCTTTATCTCATACTCGTTACTTATATTCATGAAATAAGGGCGCGCCCCTGACAACCGCCCGGTCCTGGTTCCGACACTGCCCCCGCCCAAGTCCGTACGTACTTGATTCCAGGTTGTGTGCAGTCTGCCGTCGGCTGCCGAATCCTCGTGCCAGGGGCGCATGAAAGTCTGAAGGCTAGTGGCCAGAGCTTGACGGTAAGCCAAGAGGTTGACTACCTCTGGATCCTTTACCGCCTTCGGTAGATTAATTTTAGATGTTGACCTGCGCCCGGTGGGGGTCCGTATCCATTCGCTTATCAAGCCAGCCGCTTCAAGAGCATCGGCTACTGCTGTAGGATTTGTCCATTCTACATCTGTATCATTGACTGCTTTCCCAAGGATGTACTCAACGTTCCTGAGGGCTTGCTCGTAAATATCAAGGTCCCGCCCCAAACGAGCGGTGTCACACCTAACTCCATGCTTTTCACTACGATACATGATAGGCATGAGACGTTGTTCACGCTGATAAGCCTCAACCATGTGTAGTCCCTGAATGGTGGGCATGAGTAGGCAGAAGATGTCATAGGTCATATCCACATCTTGACAGGCATAGGGGGAGACAACATCCCCGGGAGCCTTGCTGATGTGCGCTGACCATTCTTTATTATCAGCTCCCGGTATGTTTTCACGAATGTACTGCTCTAGCTTATCCTGCTCTGAAGCATCTATATTGAGCAGCTTTTCAGCATTAGGTTTGAGCTTTAAGTCCTGCGAGTAAGGGTCGTGCAGGAATATAAGGTACATAGTGTCATGGATATCAAGGGGGTCGCTTGGCCATGGAAGGTCAAACCAATACGATGCCACACTGAGGTCAAACTTAGAATGATGGCATAGTATGGGCTCACCTGACTCCCATACATGACCGAGGGCGTTCCTACCGCCTTCCCAATCGGTATTATTAAAGGAGGGATGCCCCCAAGCAAGATAATAGCTGTCGCCACCATCATGCTTGAGGGCGACACCCACCGGCTTCGGTGGGTGCCAAGAGGTCTGGCCCTCTATACCCTCTGTTTCAAAGTCAAGAGTCCACACTATGCTCGCCTACGTCTCCTGACAACCCTTGTGGATGGCTGCATATAGTCCATCCTGGCTTGTAGACGGGCGATTTTCTGCTTTCTCTTGACAATGTCGGTGGGTGAGCGGTCTTTCCAGTAATACAATCCTTGATAACAAGCATTGCAAAGACCACTCTGGACATACTTGCGTTCGTCGAAACATCCGTCAACGATGCAGTACACTTTTCTTTTAGCCATTTCGTACCTCGTTTTCAGTATTTCTCGCTCTCGGACACTTCTTCGGTGCCTTCAGTAGGTGGGTCGTATGGAGCTGTGAGCGCAGGCAGTACAGACTCTCGCTTTTCATTGAGTGCCTGTAGAAACTCCGCATCCACTGCTCCACCGCAGTCAAAGAGAACCGTAAACTGATTTTTCTGGCTCGGCTCTACTTTGATTTGGGTAATGACGCTCCAAGGCGGCCTTTTCAACGAAGCGCCCACCTTGTTCACATAGTTGCTCCAATTCTTTACACTGGTGACTGGCAACTTTATGATCGCCATTTCTGTTTCCGCCACGTTTTCTGGCGTCAACTGGTCTGTAAATGGAATGACCGCCAGCCGGCGAATTTCTTTACACGCTTTCCCTCGGCTGTTAGGTCGTGGGTCGCTGCCCCATTCGTTCTTACCGCACTTGCTACAGACCTCAGCTTGTGCGTTCGCATTTGAGTGGGGTGCCAGTTCCTCCTTTTCCATTGCGATGGCAAAGCACTCCGGACTGTCAATGTTGTCCGGGTCGAACGCGCCCTTATACCATCTGTTTTCAAAGCAATGATTGACAACGATGCAGGTCAGCTTATTGTCCGGCATTGCGTCGCCCTCGTAGGTCATGATGCCCCCACGCAGGCTGATGACGCTAACCGCTGGCCGTTCCTTCGCTGCCACTGCGACAGCTTGGTCAGCAAGCTCCTGCTCCCAATTAGTCAGCTCTTTCGATTCTTTGGCCACGTATTTCGCTCCTAGAGTTTCGTTAGGGACAGTTTCTCGACGGGGAAGGCTCCCACACCGGGCACCTCCTCGCCTTCGTCCCACCGCAGCTTGACTGCTGCACTGCCGACGCGCTTCTGCATAAGATCCCAATGCCCGGTATTAATGATATGTTGATGCAAGGCATCCCAATCTTCCACAGTAGGCTCGTTAGATACCACACGCTTCGCAAGATGTGTGGTCCCCCCAATTGCCTCGGTTTCACTATCCCGAAGCGCGGTAAGTATGAGCATAGCGAGGCTATCTTCCTCTTTCTTAAGCTCATCTACCTTCTTTTGTTCTTCCAGGCGATGGTTGCGAGCTTGCTGGTATTGATCAATAACAGCAGGCAGTTCGTTTAAGTCCATATTCACCTCATAGCCCGCAGGCGCTAAAGTGGATTATACCACAACACAGGTCAATTGCCCAGGATGAACAATATAGCCCTTCCCTCTAAAATGCACAGCGATGAAAAAGATACCATCGGCTGTCCAGCCAAGTTGAATGAATTTCATTGATGCACCTCTTCGCTGGCGTGCTGCCAGCATAGTAAGTATAACCCTGTTCGTTGTCGCACACAAATGAACAGGTCTATGTTATACTGACACAATGCTCAATATATTTCCTCATTTCTGGAATAAAGACGAAAGGGCTTACCTTAGAAGAGCTATGGACAATAGCCGTTGGATTAAGATGTCAGAAATGCCATCAGTCCAGGCCATGTTTCCAGACAGTAGTTGGGTAATCTCAGACATAGCAGAAAAGGAATTTCAATACTTACGTAGGAGACTTGACCCCGTCACTGGCTATGGCTCAGAATATGATCTTGCCGCCACTTACTTCCAATATAACATCGGGGATAGTCTTGAGCCGCATACTGATGAATATACTTCAGATGATGCAGGGATCTATAATAAGAACGGTAAGAGGCAAATAGCAGTCATAGGCTACCTCCATGACAGGTGGGAGGCAGGATGGGGAGGGGAGTTGTCAATTAACGGGGAGCTTTATCCTCCTGCTCCTGGCACGCTAATTTGGTTTGACGTTCCATGCGTGCATGAAGTTCTCAAGGTTACTCCTAAAGCTGAGAATCTACGGCTTAGTGTGTCGGGCTGGTACATAGAAAGACAAAGTCCCTCGCTTGGAGGGACTGAATCCGAGGGGAGGTGAAACCCTCTAGTGACCGGGAAGCGGCACTTGCGGTCATAATAGCACGGACCGCTTGTCAGAACAAGCAGTCGGGCGCATACTATAGGGCCGCGTCAGAGGTGTACTATGGCCGACAAGAACGACCCACCGTCATTTACGGTCATTGACGGCGGCCAAGCTCCGCAAAATCACTTTAAGCTCGCGCTCGAATATCTAGCCAAGCGCGGAATCACAGGCAAAACAGTTGATAAGTTGGGCATGAAGCTCATGTCCGCTGCCACTTGGTATCTTGAAACCTATGGCAGCAAGTCTAATGATGAGCGCGTAGCCATTAAATTCACCCATTACGATCTTAATGGTAAGGAAATAGAATGGAACAGCGTAAAATTCATCAAACCAAAGCAGCCGAAAGGTCCCAGTTTCAGCAATTTGGTAGAAGATACTCGCCCCACGAGGAGCAGTCCCAAGGGCAAGATGATACACGGCTACTTATGTCCCCTCAACAACTGGCGGAATTTGCAAAAGGGACAGAGGGTATATATTTGCGAATCCGTAATAAAAGCGGCGAATGTCTCGATATTGGGATACCACGCGATTGGTTTGAACGGGGTAGCAGCGTTTGGATCGGCAAAGAAAGGCGTAGACCTTATAGAGGAGATTAAAGACCTACCTTGGGAGAAACTAGAGCTCCAACCTGTCATTATGTATGACAGTGACCACGAAAAATATGACATCACCCGCGCCTACGAAACTCTAGCTAACAAGCTCAGCATTCTCTGCAAGTCACCACAGCCCATTTACCTCCCCCTCCCTAAACAAGAAGATGGTTCTGACTGGGGGTTTGACGACGCCAGGGCAGAGTTTGGCGACGTATGGGCCAAAGAATTTCTAGAAAGTGACGGCTTTGCCATCACTTTAGACGATGTAAGACAGGCTATGCACGATCTTAATGAGCTCGTAGCCGTTGTTGAGAACATCAGTAAGGTTGTAGAGTTGGCCAGCGGCACCCTAATGTCGCAAGCAGAATTCAAAGGCATTAACTACTCCAATTGGATACGTCATAACATTGAAGGCAAGCCGGTATCCATCGCTAAGGCATGGCTAGATTGGAAAAACAGAACGTCTGTACGTGCTGTTGATTATCTACCAGGGCAGGACACCATATCGGATGGATACTACAATACATGGAAAGGAATGGGCTGTGAGCCAGAGAAAGGCGATGTAGAGCCTTGGCTTGAACTTCTAGAAAACAACATACGTGATGACGATGTCCGTAAATATCTAATTCAATGGTGTGCATGGACTGTTCAAAACCTGGGTAAAACTGGCATCGTCACTCCTGTGTTGGTCGGTGTTCAGGGTACAGGCAAGTCTTTATTCGCCCTTACGCTCGGTGCTGTCCATGGTCATAGAAACTTTAAGGCCATAGAACTTCCAGTTTTTCTTAGCTCATTTAATGATATCTGGGCTAAGAGCACATTGGTAGCCATTGAGGAGGCGTATAGCGACGTTAAGACGAGTCGCTCGTTTATGTCACGCTTCAAGATGTATAGTACGAGCGAGCACATAACTGTCAATGCGAAGCATACGAAAGAATATGCCATTAAGAACTGTATCAACTGGATTGTCACAACCAACCACGCCGACGCCATCCCGTTTGAAGGTAATGACCGAAGGTTCCTTGTGGTTCATTTTGACCCCCGTCATTTTTATCCTGGTGGTCACAGCCATTGGAATCAATACGGTCATTGGCTGGATTCTACTGGTCCTGCTGCCCTGTATCATCACCTGCTTAATGTGGACATGGAAGGCTTTGATCCTTTTGCGCCTGCAATTGAGACAGATTATAAGCAAGTGATGGAGGAGGCGGCCATGTCCGGGCCGCAGCTATTCGTTAAAGATCTGTACAATGACCCCGACAAGGTATGGCCAGGGAAGTGCGCCCTTGTCACAGCGCGTGAACTAGCTCAGGTATTTTATGAAGGTGATGTACGTGACATCACCAGTGCTGCCAGGGCGATGTCTAAGTGTATGGCCAACCGAGGATTTAAGCAGGCAGGGAGCGGCCAACCTATTCGCTGGGGCGGTAGACAAGAGCGGTATTGGATTATACGTGAACGTGATAAGTTCGAGAAAGCCAGTATCGCAATGTGTAAAGAGCATCTAGACCAATTTAAGACAGAAAAAGAAACGACAAAAGAAAAGTTTTAGTACTCTTCATACTCTGCTCGATTGAATAATACATCTAAACAAAACCCCGGATCCCGAGGTGTAGAGGAGTCCAGGGTTAATGGGAGCGGCTTGGTCCTTGCCCTTGATTTTAGTAGAATGAAGGGGCGCCGCTATTCCTCACGCTTTCCGTAGAATGCGTCCTGACACTTCTGACACAGCCCGCTTATCGTATATTCCTTGCGGCTGATGTCATCCCGAAACTCGGTGGCTGGTCCACCGCACCCGATTGGAGCCGGTACACAGATGTCTTTGCGGATATTCTCCCGGCGGTCAAAGCCGAAAATGCTTGCAGTGTCTCTTTCCAGTTGTTCACTCTTTTCGCTTGGCTTGGCCATTGTCACACCTCTCGTCATAATCTACGGTTGCTTCCCACCCACATTGTTCCATAGTCTTAATAATGAGGTCAATGTGTTGGATCATTTGCTCATCAGTTTCATATTCAATAACCTTTTGAGCGTTGATAATAACCAGTGATTTCACTACGGCACCTCCTTCACAAGCCAGTCAGCGCCCCGCTCGCGTGCCGGGGTGATAAGGTTCCTGAGGTACCCGCAGAAAGCGGATGTTTTGCAGAGCTCGGGCGTTTGGTAGTTCAGCCAACGTAGCTCTTCAATAATTTCAAAGACGCGCCACTGGATAAGGTCCATGTGTGGGTCTTCATCTTTGTAGGCGTTGGGGTGGTTGAAGATATACCGGCCAAGCTCGTCTAAAATAGCTTCCCGATACCGTGTAGCGATTCGCACGGCCTTATCTTCATGGGCCTCACTGACGTAAATACCGCCCGGAGTGGAGGCACTGAAATTAAGGACATAGCCCGTATTGTCTACGAAACGTAGATAATACATAGGCTCGTCCTCATCAAATATTTCTTGAGTGATGGTAAAGCCCGACACACTTGTGTCCGGATGGGCTGCCATGATTGCTCTGACAGCGTCTGGAAACTCGTCGTAATAATTGTCCATGTCACACCTCATTGCTATGGTTGAATTGCCAAATGGCAGAGCCATTATACCATTGTTCATAGGCGACGTACCACTGTGATCACAAGGGCTTGCCAGGGCGTATATATAAGGTGTGAGTTCTACCTATACGAACATGGCACGTCATGGGGATCATGCTTATACTTACTTAGCTGGCAGTAGGTCAGCATCGGGAGTAAACAAATGAATATCTTTATATTATCTACTAATCCAGTCGAAGCAGCGCAGATGCAATGCGATAAGCATGTAGTCAAGATGGTGCTAGAGTCAGCGCAATTGCTATGCTCAGTATATGAGCCAGGTACTGCACCATACAATCGCACACATTATAATCACCCGTGCGCTATTTGGGCGCGAGCTAGCCTAGATAACTATGAGTGGCTACTAGACCATGCTGATGCGCTGTGTGCTGAGTATACGTATCGCTATGACAAGCGTCACAAGTCACAGGATATCATTGAATGGTGCCGGGATACTTTTCTTTATTCTTTCGATGATAATCTACCCTTCAGCACGCTACCAGCAGATAGAACTCCATTCGCACAGGCTATGCCTGAGCAGTACAGACACAGTAACCCGGTCATAGCATACCGGAGGTATTATAAAGAAGTCAAAGCTGACTTACTCACGTACACTAAGCGGCCTATGCCAGAATGGATTAATGCTAATGACCACGCCGTCAAAATATACCTTGCAAGAAGCAATGAGGAAGTTAAATGAACGACAAAGCACGTGACAGGATTATCCAAAAGATAAAAGCCTGTCTTGCCCGTGCAGACGAGGAGCGTAATGCCAACGAGCATGAACGTGCCATCGCTCTGCGCCAAGCCAATGCTCTTATGGAACAGTACAGCATTGAGATTATTGACCTAGGTGACACGGAAGACCTTGGGCCAGTAGGTGAGGAGGAGCATTCCATCGGCGCCAAGCCGTGGAAGGCGATGGTTTACAATAACCTCGCTCCCCTGTACGGCGTGAAAATACTCTATGGCCGTGGCCTCGTGACTATGATTGGCAGAGCTCACTACCGCAATGTTGTGAGCGACATGGCCCACTACCTCATGGCGAGTATTGAGCGCGAAGCCAAGGCCATGAGTGGCGATAAGAGCTATAAGGCCGATTTCCGCAAGGGAGCAGCGCAGGGAATCCATACCACCGTGAAACGCATTTTGAAAGAACGTGCTAAGGCCCACGAAGGCGTGAGTGCGAGCAAGGCCCTTGTCCTTGTTGACCATTTCAAGAACGAAATGCAAGCTACTAATGACTGGGTTGCCGAGCACTTTGGCAAGATCAGAACCCGTGGCCCGACCAAGGTGAGGAATTGGGGCGCATACCATGATGGAAAGGCTTATGGCGAGTCCCTTAACCTGTCTGACCAGCTTGGTACTTCCAACCAAAACCAGAGGAAGCTCAAGTAATGCTTATCGCGTTGAATACCATTGGCGTCGTGGCGCTTATCTTCATATTGGTTTGTCTAGTGCTAGGCATCTTCGCCTACCCACTAGCGAACCTCTGGTATTATTTGAACGAGGTGCAAGATGAAAAAGATATTGATGACACTGGTGCTGGCACAATTCAT
>JABAOF010008806.1_pt1 | contig 27322 bp, 34 predicted proteins | sample 7062171 | NCBI WGS metagenome assembly JABAOF01 (sample SAMN14538628, study PRJNA623070) | marine sediment metagenome | biome: marine biome [ENVO:00000428]; feature: marine pelagic biome [ENVO:01000023]; material: deep marine sediment [ENVO:00002113] | place: India: Gulf of Khambhat ...
AGATGGCCATACATTTTTTCGTTAGGGTATTCTTTTATAAGGTTGACGACCGGGTTGTTTACAGTTTAGATAAGGGGACGGATTACCGGCAGAGGCTCGAAGGTATTTTTGGAAGTAATTTCGGCGAGAATCTCCTTGAGATTCATCACGAGGAATCTTCTTTCTCAATCCAGGGTTATATATCAGGCAGAAACATTTCTCTGCCAAATCGGAGCGGTCAGTACATATTCATTAACGGGCGGCCTGTTATGGATCGGTCACTGCTGTATGCGCTCAACAGCCCTGCCCGGGGTATCGTTCCTGCGGGCAGATTTTTATACGCATTTGTTTTCATTATGATGGAATCTTCTCTGTTGGATGTCAATGTGCATCCTGCAAAAAAGGAGGTGAAGATCAAACCAGCCGATCAGCTCTATTCCGCACTGTACAGAGCTGTAGAAAACACCCTCAGACAGCGATACTATGATTTTCGTACGGTTACCGGCTTGGGGGGAACCTTAGTGAGTGAAACATCGGAGAATGGAGCGACTGTCCGTGAATCTGCAGGTAGAGATAGAAAAGAAGTGAAAAAACTACAACCTATGGGTATTGACGATGAGGTGACGGGCATGAGCGGAATCGCCTCTGTGTTTCCTGATGTAATAAGGGGAGAGTCGACACCTGAGCAGAGCAAGCTCTTCGGTCTTACAACCCTTGGGCTTCGGTACAGGGGAAGTCTATTTCGGACTTTCATCTTCTTCGAAGGAACCGATTTTGCTTTAATTGTTGACCAACATGCTGCCCATGAGAGGGTTCTCTATGAACGATACAGGAAAGAATCAGAAAAAGCGGGTTTACAAAAGATCCTCCTTATCCCTATCAATTTTACCCCTCCTGCAGACAAATATGGAGATATTTTTGAGGGGAGGGAGTTTTTTCGCAGGGCTGGGATTGAAATAGAACCCTTTGGTGATGAGAGTTTCAATATCCTATCCCTGCCGGGTTTTATACCTGAGAAGCGGGAAGAAGAGACCATTTCAATTCTCTTTGAAGAATACTACGCAGGCAAGATACCGCTGGATGAAGATGCCATTAGAGAGAATTTTATCAAGCTTGCTGCCTGCAGAAGCGCAATTAAGGAGGGTGAAGTACTGGGCCAGGAGGCGGCGCTGTCTTTACTGAACGATCTTTTAGCTGCGGATGTTCCCTATGTGTGTCCTCATGGGAGACCCACCGTGCTTCGATACGGAAGGGGATATTTTGAAAAGCTTTTCAAAAGGAGGTGAATCCGTGGTATCGCGACAGAAGCTCGAAGAATGGCTCAATGAGTATCTTGCGGTAGAAACGATATCGGATTCTATCCCCAACGGACTTCAGATTGAAGGCAGGGAAAGCATTGAGAGGATTGTAACGGCGGTGAGTATAAACCTGGAGGTTATTGAAAAGGCATTGCGGAAGAAAGCCGATGCCATTATCGTGCATCACGGGCTGTTTTGGAAAAGTGACCAAGCGACGGTAAGGGGGTACCGGAAGGAGAGGTTGAAGCTCATACTGGAAAATAATATCAATCTCTTTAACTACCATCTGCCGCTCGACTTTCATACGGAGATAGGGCATAACAGGNNCTGGGTGCCGATGAGATTGAAAATAGTAGGGAAGAACGGTCGATCGGACTGCGTGGTGTGTTCAATAAGCCTGTTTTATTTAAAGAGCTTGTCCATAGAATAAACAGAGTACTCGACACTGAGGCGCGTTACTTTCAGTATGGGAAAGAGCGCATCAGCGTTTTATACGTAGTGAGTGGAGCAGGGAGAAACGAACTGGAGGAGATACTTGACCTCAATGTAGATGCATTTTTGACCGGCGATGCGAAGGAGAGCACAAAGTATATTGCAGCAGAGGGTAGAATAAACTATATATATGCCGGGCACTACAACACCGAGAAACTGGGCATAATCGAACTTGGTAAAAGAATTGAAAAGGAGTTTCAGGTTGACGTTTCCTTTGTAGATATAGAGAACCCCTTATAACATCATAAGTGGTTCTCCATTTTTGGACTATTCTTGAATATGGACGCAGTTCCACTGTTTTTCCGGTGATATAACCATCCCATGAATCCATTTTTCCCTCCAATGCTAAATTTCGTTTAAAGAGAACTATGTCGAATAAATTTAATGACTCAACTTTAAATCTACACATAGTTAATACTTTACTTTTGCATGGTGTATACTCATTATTTCCATTTATAATCTTCATGATACTGACCGTGAGAATGTGAATTCCCTATGGACAAGGAAGTAAATTGAAAGAAATTCTAGCACCATTTTTGGCATATGTATTTGTTACTACCTTTACTCCCGGACCAAACAACATGACAGCCGCATCAATGGGTATGAATTACGGATACGCTACTGCATTGAAATGCATTTTAGGAATTGTCTCGGGATTTTTTTGCGTAGCGTTCATCTGTGGTTTATTAACCCAAACGGTAATACTCCTCTTCCCTAAAATTGAAAACATTCTCAGGATTGCGGGCACAGGTTATATGGTCTGGCTAGCCTTTACAATATTGACAGCACATAAAATATCTGAAAGTGGAATCAAACCGACTGCTGCCTATAGGAGAGGCTTGATATTGCAGTTGCTCAATCCAAAAGGGATAATATATGCTATTACAGTTTTTTCAAATTTCCTCGTTTCGATAATTGATTCGAATATCGAACTTATCGCGGCATCCATGTTTCTAGCTTTTATTGCATATTTATCAACATCGCTGTGGGCATTGTTCGGTTCGACCATAAAAAACTATCTTCAAAACAAAAGAATTCGTCTTATTTTTAATGTATCTATGGCTGTACTTCTACTCTATTCTGCGGCCTCTATTGCGGGAGTACAAAAACTATTCACCTAAAGTTCGTGATTGTTAAGCGCCTACGGCCTCTCTTAAGGCGAGTATATTTTCCGGAGGGGTATTATTGAAAAAGGTGCAACCCGGCGCAAGGATAATCCCCCTGCCATTGACTTCCTCAATGGCCTCTCTTCCTTGTTTTACTATTTCCGCGGGTGAACATTTTACAGCGGCATAATGATCGATACCACCAACAATACATTTATCTGTCTTTTCTCGTGCCTCTCCTATGGATGGTCCAGCCACCCGATCCTCCCAGCTGATTGCATCGCAGTTGTAATCTTTCAACAGATTAAAGTGAGTATCCTTTTCACCATGGATATGGAGGATGAGAATTGGGGCATGTCGTAGAGTCTTTAGGATGTGTTTATCCGTCGGTGTTACCATCTCCTTGTACTGTGCCTCATCCATCCAGGAGTTTTCACAGCCGAATGCAGCAAAGAAGAAGCCATCTATTCCTGCCTCCTGTATGCACATATCTGCAAAGCGTATGTAGTTTGCTGCAATTGTATTCAAACCATTCATTACTGCCTCCCGGTCTTCTTTCAAGTCTTGTAGTATTCTTTGATGAGCAAGCCGGTGACCCACATGAAATGCTGAGAAAATTGTTTGAATGACCGGTACATCCTTGCCAACAGCATCCTTTATTCGTTTTAAAGCCTCCAACTGCCTCCCGAATGCTCCAATATGGGAATCGAACTCCTCCAAGAGGTTCCAGACTCTGATTTCAGTAATGAATTCAAAGGGAACTGGCGTGTCGTAGTTTTCGTCATACATTACCTTTACATAATCGGGATCATATCTTTTAAAGAAATTAAGGGTGAATTGAACAAATTTTTCTATAGTCCGTTCATGCACCGTACTATGCATATATGCGGAGAATGGTGGTCTATCGGTTTCCTGCTTTTTTAAGGTTGCCAATATTCTTTGCATCTTCGTCACGGTTCTGAAATACCATACTTTCCGATGCGCATTATCTGCGCACAATAATTTTTAAAACCGGCCAGTCGTTGTTACCGTCGTAATGAATCGGGTCTTCCTCCTGTTGAACATTTCCGTGTATATCAGTTGCCCTGGAGTTTATCCGATACGTACCTGTTTTATCGAACCGAAGGGTTGTATTCCAGAAAACCCATACGTAATCTACATCGATTTTTTGTACAATGTCCGCTTCTCTCCAGGTCAGTCCCTGATCTGTGGTAACCTCCACCTTAGTGATTCGGGTGCCGCCGAATGCAGCACCCATGATTTCGATTCTCCGTTTTGCCTTTATTGTTGTGGTTCTTTTAGGGGTAAAGATGACATTGTCAGCAGCCATAGGAGGTGAACAGTCCCAACCGCGTACCTCCCAGTAGTCCTTGATCGGAGAATCGATGACCTCCATCTCAGTAACCCATTGGGGTTGTTTCACACCATAGAATCCTGGATTCAGTATTCTGATAGGAAAACCATGTTCAGCCGGCAGCACCTCGCCGTTCATATAGAGCGCTCCGATTACGTTGTTGTTCTTTATCTGATCCATTGTGTGAGAGGCAAAGTACCCATCCGCTGCCCTGTATACTACACCTTTGGCTTTTTCACTCAGACCCAGTGCGGTTAAAAAATCATAGAGCTTGAAACCCTCCCAAATAGCGGTGGAAAGCAACTGGCCATCGGGACTATTGCCTATACATTCCATAGTAAGCGGTAGCTCCACTCTTGGGAGTGCACGAAGCTCCTCAATCGTGAAACTTCGGGAATTTTTGACAAGCCCTTTGACTTCGAGACGGTACTCATTGGCATCGATTTTCGGAACTTTACCGATTCTGGTAATAAAATAATCCTCATTTTTTGTGAAGAAGTCGGGGAATTCACTCCCTAAAACAAGTGCAGGCGATAAAAGCGTCAACGGAGCAGCTAAAGCAATAGCTGAAGCTGCTGTGGTTTTTCCTAGGTTTTTCAGAAATTCCCTGCGCTTCATGGAATTGTCTTTCTCTATAAAATTTTGCAGTTCAAATAGTGTTTCAAAATTAGGTTTACCACTGAACATATACATTCTCCCTACTTATTGAAAAATTATATAAAGACTATCAACCTCTGATCTAAGTTTTGCTATTCTTTGTACCTTCCATGATGTTTTTTTTCAAGCTCTTTTTGACCTTCCCATGAATTACGTTATGGAACGGTTGCTTCAAGCAACTGAATCTTTATGGAATCGAGAATTAAATGTTTTCTCTTGACTTTTCGTTAAAATAATTCTACTAATCAACTAATAATTAGAATAGTAGAATAATGTAGGGGATTTTTATGAGGGGAAGAGAATATAAGGATACGGTATTTCAACTTTTTGCTATGATTGCACAGGGATTTTGCAGTCCGAAGCGTCTTGAGATCATTGATGTGCTAATACAGGGTGAGCGCGATGTTGAAACACTGTCGAAAGAAGTAAACATGAAAATAGCAAATACTTCAAAACATCTTCAGATATTAAAAAACGTGAGAATAGTGGAGAGCCGCAAGGATGGCGTAAAAGTATTGTATAGAATTGCGGATGATTCGGTTTTTACCTGTTATAAACATCTCCAGGCGCTCACTGAAAATAGGTTGTATGAACTCAAGGAGATAGTTCGAATGTATTATCAGGATCGGGATAAACTTGAGACTATCACAAGAAAAAGTCTGTTGAGCCGCATTAAAAATGGAGATGTTCTCGTGCTCGATGTCAGGCCATTCGAAGAGTATAAAAGTGGCCATATCACCGAGGCACTTTCATTTCCCCTTTCAGAATTAAGAAGCCGTATTGCTGAGATTCCTAAAAATATGGATGTTGTTGCGTACTGTCGGGGTCCTTACTGCATCCTAGCGGCAGATGCAGTTACCTTTTTGAGGAAAGCGGGTGTTAAAGCAATTCGGATGAAGGATGGTTTTCCTGAATGGAAAGATGCTGGACTACCTGTTGAGATTGGTTAGGAAACACCAATTTATAATTTGATCAGGTGCTATTTGGAGGGGGTGATAGTAATGCTTATAATCTTGCCATTTTTACCTTTTTATAGGGGAAGAATTTTATGAAAACACCAATTTATATAGATTATAATGCAACTACTCCCCATGACCCTGAAGTAATTGCTGAAATGAAACCTTTTTTGACCGACTATTTTGGCAATCCTTCCAGCTCATATCTGTACGGTGTGCAAACAAAAAAAGCAGTAGCGAACGCACGTCAGCAGATTTCTTCATTATTACATTGTGATCCTTCAGAGATACTCTTTACCAGTGGTGGGACAGAATCGAACAATTATGCTATCAAAGGGACCGCTTTTCATAATAAACACAAGGGAAACCATATTATAACCACACAGATAGAACACCCATCAGTTTTAGAAGTATGCAAATTCCTAGAAATGAATGGATTCCGAATTTCCTATCTCCCGGTAGACGAATTCGGAATCGTTCGTATAGCTGATGTTGAGAACGCAATTACCTTAAAAACGATCTTAATCACGGTGATGCATGCCAATAATGAAGTGGGATCGATTCAGCCCATTAGGGAAATTTCCAACCTTGCAAGAAAGAGAAAGGTACTTGTTCATACCGATGCTGCTCAGTCTATTGGGAAGATCCCAACTACTGTACAGCAGCTCGGTGTCGATCTGTTGTCGATTGCAGGTCACAAGGTGTATGCTCCAAAGGGTATTGGCGTTCTTTATGTGCGGCGAGGGGTTCAACTTACATCTATCATTCACGGTGCCGGGCAGGAGAAAGGTATGAGACCTGGAACAGAAAACGTGTTGGAAATTGTTGGGCTTGGTAAGGCTTGTGAGATAGCGCAAAGGGATTTACAAAAGAACATGCTGCACATGAAAAAAATGCGGGAAAGATTATTTGTCGGTATAAAATCGAAAATCAAAAATGTAAAACGTAATGGACATCCTGATAAACAACTTCCCAATACTCTAAGTGTAAGCTTCAAGGATCTGAATGCACATACAATTCTCTCAGAAATTCAGGATCGGGTGGCAGTCTCAGCAGGAGCTGCATGCCATTCAGACCTGTTTGAAATTTCCCATGTTCTCAGGGCAATAAACCTACCAGAAGAATGGGCGCATGGAACACTCCGCTTTTCGACTGGGAAAATGAGTACCGAGGAAGAGATGATGTATGCCTCAGAAATAATCTCTGAAGCCGTTGTTAAACTTTTAATTAAAAAAACCTGATGGATAAATACTTTTAGATTTAAGTATTGGTTTCTTGTCGAACGAAGTATCTGTTAATGATGATCTAATAATTGCTGTCAGAGAGATATAGTTAATGAGTAAAAATTTTCACCCAAAAGATATTCCTCTAATAAATAATAAATACTTTAACCACCGTACTGTATTTACTCCTGAAAGCTTACTCCGTGAAGCAAGAAGACAAAAATCTATACCTGTGGGTAAAGTGCCTGAAATATGCATTTTGGACCCTGATGGAGATATCGTCCGTAATCTTTTAGCCCAAAAAAAAGCATGGCAAAACCCTTACTGGGCATGCTACCATACCGAGCTTTTAAATTTTTCACAAGAAGGAATGGAGTTTGGCATAATTGGTTGTGCTGTTGGGGCTCCCTTTGCGGTTCTCGTTGCAGAAGAGCTGTTTGCCTCGGAGTGTAGTCTGTTGATTAGCATCACATCTGCAGGTCAGATAATACCGGTACGAAATCCACCATATTTTATATTAATTGATAGGGCTTTGCGCGACGAAGGAACGAGCTATCATTATCTTCCCCCATCTAAATATTCAAAAATAAGCGAAGGACTTAAACATATGATGGAAGAGGTGATTGAAAGCTCAGGTACGATAATCGAGCAGGGAGCCAGTTGGACTACCGATGCTCCGTTCCGGGAGATAGAGAAGGCTGTTGGTTATTGCAAGGCTGAAGGAATATTAGCTGTAGAAATGGAAGCTGCAGCACTCTACGCCTTTGGAGAGGCGCGGAGGAAACCTGTCGTTTGTATTGCGCATGTCACCAATCAGATGGGAAATGCGACAGGAGATTTTGAAAAAGGGGATGCTGATGGGAGTACAGAAGCACTTAAATTAATTTCAACCATAGCTCGTAGCTGGAAAAAGAATAAAGGGAAAGGCAGTTAAGGCATGAAAATATTGTTTATTATTAATGATGCACCTTATGGGACAGAAAAAGCATACAATGCATTGCGCCTTGCACTGGCTATGCAGAAAGAGCAGTCTGACGTGGTAATCTATATTTTTCTCATGGCAGATGCTGTAACCGGCGCTGTGCCTGCCCAATCAACACTACGAGGCTACTACAGCATAGAAAAAATGATAAAGGCGCTTATTAAAAAGGGAGCACAGGTAAAGGCATGCGGTTCATGTTGTTCGTCTAGAGGTATTAACAATATACAATCAATAGATGGAGTTGAAATAAGCACAATAACCCAATTGGCAAAATGGTCTTTTGAAGCCGATAAAATTTCAACGTTTTGATATATCTTTCCCTACGAAAAGCACACTTCATAGATAGGGGGTATTTAAGTTTACTATAAAGGAGTTTTAGTTATGGGTAAAAAAATCGTCATATTGGGCGGAGGAACAGGCGGATTGGTTGTTGCCAATAGGTTGAGCAAATCACTGTCCAGTGTTCACGAGATTGTCCTTATTGATAGAGAGGAAAATCATCTGTTTAATCCATCTCTTCTCTGGGTAATGGTGGGTTGGAGGGACCAGAAGCAGGTTCAAAAACCGCTTTCTCTATTGCAAAGGAAGGGAATCAGATTTATTAACGGGGAAGTCTCAAAGATAGATTTCGAAAGAAGGGTAGTGGTTACTTCAAAAGAAGAATTAGGATTTGATTATTTGGTTATTTCACTTGGAGCAAGTACCTTCCCTGAAAGAGCTAATGGTTTCCAAAAAGCCGCTCGCAATCTTTACGATTTATCCGGTGCGGTAAGAATAAGGGATGAGATTGAGAATTTTGAAAAGGGCAAGATAGTGATACTCATAACATCAAAACCATTCAAATGTCCCGCAGCACCTTACGAGGCGGCCTTACTGCTATCTGCATATTTTAAAAAGAGAAAAAGGGATGTAGAGATTGAGGTGGTGACTCCTGAAACTTTGCCAATGGGTGTGGCCGGAAAAGAAGTTGGAAATATGGTGGTTTCTCTTCTTCAAAGCAGAGGAATACGTTTTGTACCACAACATCAGATGGAGGCCATTGATTCAGAGAAGAGAGAAATACATTTTCAATCTGGCGAAATCGTCAACTATGATTTTCTCATTGGTATTCCCCCTCATGGAGCACCTACTGTTTTAAAGGGCTCACCGATATTAGGTGAAACTGGTTGGGTAAAGGTGAATTCAGGCACACTTGAGACAGATTTCGAGAATGTTTATGCACTTGGTGATGTAACAGCAATTCCACTTCCTGTAGGGCTACCNNTGGTGATGTAATAGCTATCCTGCTTCCTGTGGGATTGCCTCTTCCAAAGGCGGGAGTCTTCGCACATTTTCAGGCTGACATTGTATCTCGAAACATAGCAGCAAGTGCTAAGGGTGTTTCTTCAAAGTATGAATTCGAAGGTGACGGATATTGTTTTATTGAACTTGGCGATAGCAGGGCAGGGTATGCAAAGGGAAACTTTTATGTTAAGCCAGCCCCTGTTGTAAAGTTAAAAAACCCGAGTCGGTTTCGGCACTGGGGGAAGGTTATTTTTGAAAAGTGGTGGCTGTGGAAATGGTTTTGAAAAATTTAGTTGAATAGATAAAAATAACAAAACGTGGTTCCAGTTATGGCTTATTATGACAAGGCGACGAATTAAACTCTAAACGAATTAAAAAAATGTTTGACAGATTAACGTAATTTGTCTAATAATTAAGTATTAACTAAAATACTTAATTAGTGGATTGCAGTAATATGAATATAGAGCCTTCCGAGATGTTCAAAGTATTGGGCGTGGAGACACGGGTAAAAATTATTAACCTTTTAAAATCGGGCGGACCACTTGAAGTGAAATATATTGCGGATAAAATTGGTGTTACATCTGCTGCCGTGTCCCAGCATCTAAAAATTTTGAGACAAGCAGGACTTGTCCGAAATGAAAGGAGGGGATACTGGATTCCATATTCGATTGACGAAGAAGCGTTGGAAAGATGTCGACAGGTGTTGACCGAGGTCTGCACCTGTGGGTGTGGAGGAACTGGCAACTTCAAACAGAAACAGCTGAGGGATACAAGTTTAGAATCTTTAAGAGAGTATGTAAAGGAATTGGCTAAAGAGCTCAGAATAGTCAGGGAAAGGGTGAGAGAAAGAGAACGGATGGAGAAGTAGAAAATTTTTTTAACTATGTTGTTAAGTAATAATTTAAATGCTTAATTACATTCAATTGGCTACACTTGGTTATAGAACGAGATGTGTTCATGAACTGCAATACAAAAATGAGGAGAGGGTAGAGGCAAANNCAAAAAAACATCCGGCAGTACAAAAGAAAAAGAGGATGTCAAGGCCAGAAAGGGGTCTAAGTACTCACGATAGACCGGAATGTGTTTGGGGCAGAGGATTAAACTGATCCCCTGCCCACCATTGTGGCTTCGTCAGTACAATGCAAAAGCGGTACTGAACATATAATCTGTTTACATCACCGATATTCCCATGTATCTTTAAGATTCGATAGACAGGTTGTAAATTTCATTGAACAAATGAAAAAGAGAAACATTCCCTACATTGTCTGGATCCTCATAGCCAGCCTCTTTTTTCTGCTTTTTTTCACCCTAATCGGTGGAGCTGATACGTCAGGAACGAACAAGGTAGAACAAACTGTAAATCCCATCACCATATTCCTTGGCGGTGACGTAATGGTGGGACGGGGAATTGATCAGGTGTTGCCAAACCCAAGCGATCCGATTATTTATGAGCCTTTAATGAAAAGCGCTAAAGGGTATGTCGATATCGCAGAGGCGTTGCACGGTCCCATTCCGAAGCCCGTTGACTATTCCTATATATGGGGCGATGCCCTCGAAGAGCTGGCATCGGTTGCACCGGATCTGAGTTTAGTTAATCTGGAGACCAGTGTTACAAAGAGCGAGGACTACTGGAAAAATAAATCAATACACTACCGGATACACCCGAAAAATATTTCAGTCATAAAAACAGCCGGTATAGATATTTGTGCTCTGGCGAACAACCACATACTTGATTGGGGTTATGGGGGTCTTAGAGAAACATTGAATTCACTGAAAGAGATAGATGTGAACTTTGCAGGAGCGGGACTTAGCCTTGAAGAAGCAGAATCCCCTGCAGTTATGGAACTCGAGGGAAGGGGAAGGGTAATCGTTTTCTCTTTTGGTACAGTGACGAGTGGGGTTCACCGAAGCTGGGCAGCTTCTGCCGATAGCCCAGGCGTAAATTTTTTGAGAAACTTTTCCGATAGAACTCTTCGGCGTATCAGAGAACAGGTGGTGAAAGTAAAAAGAGAAGGTGATATCGTTATTGCCTCTATTCACTGGGGAAGCAATTGGGGCTATGCGATTCCAGTTGAACAGATAGAGTTTGCCCATAATCTGATCGATCAGGCTGAGGTTGATGTGATACATGGCCATTCATCACATCATGCGAGACCAATTGAGGTGTACAGAGATAAGCTTATTCTCTATGGCTGCGGCGACTTCATAAATGACTACGAGGGGATTGGGGGCTATGAAGAATTTAGATACGATCTTGTACTGATGTACATTGTGCATATCGCCCCAAACTCGGGAAATCTCATCGGCATGCAGATGGTCCCATTTCAGATTCAACACTTTCGTTTGAATCGTGCAAAGAGAGAAGATGCCTTATGGCTGCAAAACACTTTAAACAGGGAAGGGCAAAAGTTTGGAACTGGGGTGGTAATAAATGATGATGGAACTCTAAACCTCCAATGGGAGGGATAGCGGGTTTTGTTGCGCTGCATTCCTATAACTTTTAAAATAGATCAATGAGAAAGATCGTTTCGTTTATTTTAGCTCTTCTTGTCAGTACGATGGGCATATGTCTTATCGGTGAGATTCTTTACGGTCAGACTCTTCAACGGCACATCGACCGGTATGTGCAGAGTGGTTTAGAATTATCAAAAGGTATGTTTTTAGTTGCAGGTCGGAATCTAGTTGATCCAAACTTCTCCCAGACCGTTATTCTTCTGATTGATTATAGCGAGAGGGGCGCTGTGGGTCTTGTTATTAACAGACCTACTAAGGTAGGACTTGACGAAGTTTTTCCCGATCTAAAGGGTGAGGGTATTCGGAAAAGCAAGGTCTTCAGGGGAGGACCTGTTGGTGTTAACGAGCTGTTTTTTATGATACTGTCAGAGGAACGACCTGACGAGTCTTCTCATGTATTCGATAAAGTATATGTGAGCTCAAACCTGGAACTGCTTGAGCAAATTGCAATGGATGATGATGGTAAAGATAGATTTCGTGTTTATGCTGGTTACGCTGGTTGGGCACCGAACCAGCTCGAGTTGGAGGTATCCTTAGATGGTTGGCACGTTATGCATTCTGACGTGGAAAGTATTTTCTTCAAAGAGCCATCGGATGTCTGGCCGGAGCTCATATACAAAAGTGCCGCGCAGTGGACCAAATTAGACCGACTCACCATTTATGATTCTCTGTGATGGCGGTGGTCTGTCAGTCATGGGCTTCTCCGAGAAGTATTTCAACCTCCCTTATCGATAAACCGTCCTCTTTGTAATGATCCAGCTCGAGCTTTTCTGAATACCTGAGAAACTGGAGTAGATCTCTCCCGAAGCCTCTCAGAATGACCTCAATATCGGAGTTTCTCTCATCGAGGGTTTTGTACCTCGCGGATATTCGATAGGCAAGCCAATCTCCCGTTACAAATCTATGTCCTATCGATTTATCCATGATAATGTGTGCGCATTCATGTGCAATACCCCCAATGAGCACTCCCTTGGTTGCGTCACGTAGGGTTTCATCCACCTCGATATAGTATCCCTCGTGGGTCAACTCACCATACTGCAGAAGAGAATCACGGAGCTTTGCAAACTCGATGTGAACATCCTCTCTGAGAAGCTCTGGAAAACCCTTTCTAATTACGAGGTTCAGGAGGTCTGTTAATTTGTTCACAGTCATACTGCCATCTGATTCCAATATTAATTATTTTCGTGTCTCAAATATTGTTGCTATCATACTTTTTTAACCGTTGGGACAAAAGAAGTGTCTTGTCACCTGCTCTTAGAAATATAAGCGTTATGACGATCAGCAGCATTATATCGGTTCTATTAATCAAAATAAAAAAAATCGGGTAGAGGTATCGTTCACCTAATCCCATGTTTAAATAAAAAAAGGCTATGTTGAGTGTTTTCAGTAGTAAATCATTTTTCAGTAATCTTTTCCCTACAATCTTTTTACTCTTTGCCTGCTCGTGAGATTTACCTTTTCGCTCTGATGTACTTATAAGCTTTCCATAATTATTTCGTATCTCTTCATAAACAACGCTGTCCTTTAGCGAAAATATTATTGTGTAGTATGTAAAGAGAAATCCAGTACCTAACCCAATAATCAAGTATATGAAATGGCCATGAATCTTCCATGTAACATATCCAATAGTCGTATAGAGTACCATTTCCCCAATTCTATCAAGATATACATCGAGCCATGCGCCAAATAATGAAGTTTTATTTAGTATTCTTGCCAGTTGACCATCAGATGCGTCAAAAATAAACGATATTTCAATTAAGAGTACGACTATTATCCTGTTCATTAGATGAAATTGTGGAGGTTTTAATAGAAGAGCAGAGGCGGCAATGAGTAACAGAAAGGAAATCACCGTAACTGAATTCGGGTTTCTTAATCCAAGTTTAATAAACAGAGGAATGAGTGGTTTTGAAATATACTTCGACGTTATGTATTCGTAAAAGGAATCAGGACGACTCTTTTTTTTGAAAGCTTGGGTTTCCGATATACTACTCATGTTGTCCTCGTATTAATGTATCATATTTTCTTAATATCCTGCCGACATAACGCGATATACCGAGAAACCTTAGGGTAGTTAAAAAGGCTGTGATGTACAACATAATGTCAATACGGTTGATAAGCACAAAGAAGCTGAGATATAGGTATCTTTCACCAATACCAAAATTAAGAAAGAAAAATATTTTTTTTACAATCGAGTAGAATTGTTTCTTTTTCTCATTGTGCGCATTTGTATTATCAGATGATTCTCTCGCAGTATTTCTTTCCTGCAGAGTTTCAAGAGTATCTAGATTCTCATACTGAACTCTGTCAGAAAGGCTCAATGCCATGGTAAATATTGAAAGCCCGTATCCCGTGATAAGTCCAAGAAAGAGAAATCGCAGGGCACCATACTGCTGCCACGCAGTGAAGCCATAGCATATGAAAATAAGGAAATCCCCTATTCTGTCTAAAATTTTGTCCAACCAAGCACCATGTTTTGACGTTTTTCCAATAATCCTTGCGAGCTGGCCATCGGAACAGTCAAGGGCAAAGGATACTTGTATGAGTAAAGCGATCCCTATTCTAAAGAATATTGAATCAAGTAATGTGTAAAAGATTACCATTATGGAAGGGATGATCATTAAGGCGAAGGAGTAAAAAGTTACTGTGTTTGGATTTTTCGTGCCGATTTTCTTGAAAAAAAGAGTGAAAAACGGAGCGATATATCTTGATATCAAGTAATCGTAATAGGACTCAGTGTTAGTACCATATTTTGTAATCAGAGAATCAGCGATCTTGCCCAAAGCACAAACCTATCTAAGAAATTAACGTGAACTAATAGTAATTTTCAGTGTATGTAAACTTATTACGATACTTTTCCAGTACTTTGTCTCTATTTATTAATTTGTTCTCAGATAATTTATCCACAATAAAACTGCAGGCTCTATCCATAGCATGGCCATCATTATAGTAAAAACTTTTCGAAATAAGCTCGCCTGTCTTTTTTTTATATACTGGATTACAGAAAGCTTCTTCAATTTTCTCAATGATGTTGTCTTTTTCTGGATCGTACATAGGACCGCACAATTTAATGTCAAATTCAGCCGGGGGTTTAAATACATCCTTATCATCTGTTTTTACAAAGATCATCGGCCTTTTTGTGAGAACAAATTCATAGTTGACAGCGGAATTGTCACCTATAAAGAGGTCGGCAATATAGATAAAATCCATGATATCTTCATATTGTTTATGGAAGATATAAAGGTTTTTTTGTTTGTATTTTCTCTGCCACCTCAGAATATATTTAAGATTTACTCGGTCATTGTAATGGGGTCTGATTATTAGTGTGTATTTCTTTGTAATTTTTTCGGCAAATGTTTGAAAACATCTACCAAGTGTTCCTCCACCCCATTGCCAGAGGTAGGCGCATATAAAATTATTTTTTTGTCTCTCTGCTTTATATTATACTTGTCTAAAATTTTTGCTTTGTCATAACTCCTGCTGAATATTGGATCCGACCGGAACATACCAATCTTCACGACTTTGTCATCTATTCCTTCATCATTGTGGGTGAAGTTTTTCAGTTTATAAAGATCCTTTTGTCCTGTGATAAAATAGTATTCAAATAAATTCCCATCCAGTTTTCCATCGGGATAATCAAATACCTTATCGCTTGTTCCATGATAGACAAAGACGCGTTCAAAATTTTTTCCCTGAGGAACTGAATCGTCTGCGCTGTGGCAGAGAATTAGACCTTTCGCCTCCTTATCCAATCGTCGCAAAGATCTGTCCATTATCTTCACTTTAAATGGCCCATACCTGAATACAAAGTAGAGAAAGGTCAACGGAAATTCCCATTGGACAATTATCTTGCCATGTAATCTTTCAAATACACCTTTTGATTGTGAAAATTGGGCAATTCGCTTGGTAAAGTAGTACAATCCTTTCATACAGGAGTCCCGGTTTTTATAATTTTGTGTACCCACAATACACCATTCTTTGACACATGGTCAAGATTATGTTGAATGTCTTGAGTATGCTGCAACCAGATTCATTCACATTGACAAACATAATGAGGAACCATAATTTTTGTTAATCATCATCTACATTAAAAAGGATTAAAATGAAGCACAAGAAACGAGTGTTGTTTCTCTACAGACCTGGAATTCATCATCTCTTCCACTCATTATTCATAGCAATTGAGTTATCAAAAATACAGGATGAGTTTGAGGTTTGTATTTTAAATACCGGATTGGACATGCATAAGATAATAAAACCCGAAATAGTAAAGTATGGAGCAAAAATAAATTATATCAATCGTTCGGTATTATTCTCGTTTTTAAAGAAAACCTACACCAATATTATAAAACTTAATAAAAAAATTATACGAGAATCAGATGCGATTCTAACAGCTTCATATAATATACCAAGGTATTTACAGCAATACAATATACACGATAAAACCGTAATCTTTACGAGGCACGGTGCAAATATTGGTGACAATGAATTTGATAAAGGTCTTACTGAATTCGACTGTGTATTTATTACCAGCAAACAGATGTATGAACAACTGAGAGAATTGTCTNNATTGTCTCTACTGCAGAAATTAAAAAGTTATCTCATGACCGATTATTGCAAATTCGATTATCTGTTTGATAATCCAGGATTAAAATCGAAACTTTTTGACAACAATCTTCCTGTCATACTCTATAATCCCCACTTCATGAATCACAGGTCTTCTCTATATAGCGATGGTGAAAAGATTGTAAAGGCAATAGTAAAATCCAATAAATACAACATCATTCTTTCTCCGCACCCCCTTGTAAATAAATGGTATTTTTTCCGTAGGATAAAATTACAATTTCCTAAATCCGATAGACTTATAAAAGATTGGTCTAGCATACATAAAGTGAATTTCGATTACATGAGAGCAGCAGATATATATCTGGGAGATACAAGTAGCAGTGCCTACGAATGGCTGTATTTTAATAAACCCATGATATTTTATGATTCTCATAATGTTGANNTTTTACGATTCTCACAATGTTGATTGGAAAAGCATACCCTTTTACCAGTTATGGAACTGGGGCTATGTAGTAAACAATACAGAGGATCTGCTGGACCGTCTGGATAAAACAATACATGATTCTGATCCTTTTGAGAATATAAGAATGACGACAAAAAATGAAATATTTGGTGACATCGACGGGAAAGCCTCTTATCGAACAGCTTTGAAATTATATAAATTTCTTAAAGAAAGAAACGTATAATCAGTTTTTACATAAAATTATGGTAAAGCATTTCCGAATATACTACAATGGTATTATCTATGAGCGATCGATGGGAGTGTTAAATGGACAAAGAGTATACGCTTAGGCATCCTATCGTAAGTGGTCTATTCTATCCCGACCGGAGAGACGAGTTGAAAGGGGTCATTGAAAATAATCTAAAAAAAATAGACAAGGGCCAGCTCTTCCATTCAATTGCTGAGCAGACGAATCTGAAAAGCCCTGAAAAGGAAAAGCCTCTTGTGATTATCGTTCCCCACGCCGGTTTTATCTTTTCAGGTTCCCTTCAGGCACATTCGTACGTACTCTTAGATTCATTTAAAATCGATACGGTTATAATCATTGGACCTGCCCATCAGGCGAGTTTCAAGGGAATATCCATTAACCTGGATAATGCATACCAGACGCCACTTGGAGATGTGAACGTCGATCTCGAATTCTCAGGTAGACTCATACAATATGATAGGGTATTTCAACATCACGAGGATGCTCATCTCGGTGAACATTCCATTGAGGTGCAGCTTCCCTATGTACAGCAAATTCAACCGGACGCAAAGATAGTTCCAATTCTGTTTGGAGAACAGAGCTGGGACTACTCTTTGTTATTAAAGAATGCACTAGTTTCACTATTGAGAGATAAACGTAAGAGTTATATTATTGTCGCAAGCACAGACCTCTCTCACTATCATTCACACGTTGATGCTCAAACAATGGATAATATGATAATCGAGGACATCCGTAAACTGGATCCTGACCTTTTTTATAGTCATATACATGATGGCCAGGCTGAGGCATGCGGATGGGGAGGTATTTTAACCGGATTGCTCCTGGTCAAGGAGATCGGGAAGGGGGAATCGGCCATACTTCGATACATGGATTCAGGTGATGTTTCTGGTGACCGGAGAAAGGTAGTCGGCTATCTTTCAGCAGTACTGTACTAGAGGTCGTCAGATCTTTGCGAACCCTTCTAAATATCTTCTCAGATATCGAATAGGCTGTATCATTTCGAGTATAAAGAGGGGAATAATGCTCAACGAAGAAGAGAGAGTTTCACTGCTGAAATTAGCCAGAAATACGATAAACGCAAAGCTACATAAGCAACCAGAGCCTGATTTTAAACCCTTAAGCAATGTGCTCGAGCAGCCCTGCGGTGCATTTGTAACCCTTCACAAAAAGGGTGCGCTGAGAGGATGTATAGGCCTCGTACAGGCTGTAAAACCACTCTACCAAACAGTGCGGGAGATGGCTGTAGCATCTGCTTTCGATGATCCACGTTTTCCACCACTGAGAAAGGAGGAATTTGACGACATCGAACTAGAGATATCGGTCATGTCACCTCCAAGACGCATAACCGATGTAAATGAGATAGAGGTTGGAAGACATGGTATTATTATTAAGCGAGGATATCATCAGGGTCTGTTATTACCTCAAGTGGCAACAGAGCAGGGCTGGGATAGGGATACTTTTATCGAACATACCTGTTATAAGGCAGGTCTGAACAATGACAGCTGGAAACAGGATGGCACTGAGATTCAAATTTTTTCAGCAGAGGTATTTTCAGAGAAAGAGTTGTAGAGGTGTGATTTAATCGCTTTGATGATTCTATCGGCAGTCTTGCCATCGGTATAGCTATAGATCTCTTCGAGCATCTTTTTTTGAATTTCCCTATAATACCCCGGTTCCTCGAGATTTTTTCGTATTATTTCCGGAAGTTTATGAATGTCGCTTACTACGTCACCGGTCTTCCAAATTCGTTTCCTCTTTCTTCCATAAAAAAAACGGATAGGGCTTTTATTATCTAGGAATATCATTGGCCGCTGGAAAGCGATATATTCGTAGGATACTCCTGATACGTCGGTGATGAGTGAATCCGCCGCTGCCATGACAGGAACAATATCGTATATTTTATTGCTGGTTTCCAGAAGAACGATATTCTTTTTTTCTGCTATATTCTCCTTTAATATTCTAACCAGTGAGTCCTGATATTTGAATAAGTTTGGATGCAGCTTTATGGTGAGCTGATATTCTTCGGGAAAGTAGAGGGGCAGCAACACTCCGAATTTCTTAAACGAGGAGTTGCCCATTTTATCCATCCACGTTGGAGCATAGAGAACATTTTTTTTAGAGGGGTCCAGCCCCAGTTTCAGAATTTCTGCATCTCTCGTATAGAAATTGTTGAAAATCCTGTCCGTCTTTAGATTGCCGGTGATAACGCAATTATTGTTTTTATTGAGACCCTTTCTGTTGAAGTCATCGAGCATTTTTTTACCTGCAAGGCAAACCAGATCGTATTGCAGGCTCTCACGATTAAAGTTGTATGACTTGTCACTTGTGCCATGAAATACTTGAACAAATTTTACACCTTGCTCCTTAAGTGGTCGGAATGTTTTGTAGTGGAAATCCTGCAGAATCAGAATCTTTATCCCGTCATTCCTCATCGAATTGATAACGTCGGAAATCGTCTTACAGTAGCTGACGTTTATGGAGTGAAAATCCTCCTTTATGAGGCTGAGTGATAATTGCGAATTTGTATACAGAGTACCGTTCAATCTCTGGAGTAATTCCGTTATAAATCCGATTTGATGAATTGAGCTGTCGATGTAAAAACCAAACACCTCTTTTCTCCGTTTGAAGAATTAAAAGGTAGATGTTATATTATAACGCGGATGTCGATGTATATGATATAGATAACAGGTTTTATGAAATATGTCAAAAGAATGGCCTCTTGTAAGTGTTTGTATTTTAAGTTTTAACAGGCTTGATTATCTTAAAAAATGTTTGGATTCATTTAGAGAAACCTGTACCTATCCGAATTTGCAATATGTAGCAATTGATAACGGTTCAATTCCAGAGGTTGTCGGGTATCTTCAATCACTCGAATTCATTGATAAGTTGATCTTAAACATTGAAAACATGGGAATGGGATATGCTATGAATCAGGCGAGACAGGAAGCAGAGGGTGATTACTTCTTCAACCTTGAAAACGATTGGTTCTTTTTTTACAGATCTGATTGGATGGAGAGGGGGGTCGAACTTTTTGAAAAGGATAAAAGAGGAGAATATATCCATAAGAAGCCGGAACAACTCCCCCTCGGTCTTGTAAAGTACAAGGTTGGTGCCGGAGTCGGCAATTACACAAATAACCCTTCCCTCATGTCCCGAACTGCTTACATGAACGTTGGACCTTTTCCTCAGTATGGATTCGAATACCGGTTCGTTTCTGAGGATGCACATAAAATTGAGCCCCACTACATTAAGAGATTTAAACAAAAATATGCCTGTACTTTGTCTGAAACCCCCTGCGCCATACATATCGGTGGGAATACCACAAATCCGAACTATGGGAATAGGAGGCGTAAGAAATACGAGGAACTCGATGAGTTGTTGAAGGGTAAATGGAAGGAGGGTAAGTGGCACATTACCTATCATTATATGAGGCTCGGAAATCGTCTTAAAATCAGAAGGGCACTTAAAAAATATGAAAAGTTTGAAAGCATTAGGAATGGGTAGTGCAGGGAAGCTCAGTGGGTAAAACAATAAATTGTGTCATTGTAACCTATAACAACAGGGATCTTCTGAATAAGTGCATTGCCTCAGTTTCAAAATCAATTAAAGAATCTATACTAGATGGAAAAATTACCGTGGTGGATAATGCATCTACGGACGGTACAAAAGAACTCATAGACAAAAACTACCCATTCGTAAACCACATCGTAAATAGTCGAAACCTTGGACTATCGAAGTCCCTCAATATCGGGATAAAGGAAGGGATTGATTGCGACTATACACTCCTTCTCAACGATGATGTTGAGCTCTTCCCCGATACAGTACCACGGATGCTTGAAACATTGAATACCTTTAACGAAGCAAAGGGAATTCCGGCTGGCTTGATGTATCCGAATGGACGACCACAGCGCGTTAAACTCAAGATTATGGGTGTTGAAAAAAAAACGAAAAAGAATACTCGCTATATTGAGTTTGGCGGCACTACGGCTTGTTTATATCATACAGAAGTATTCAAGAAAGTCGGAATGTTTGACGAATTTTATTTCTTTTACAATGAAGATCTCGATTTTTCCCTGAGAGCTAAGCGAAATAGAATAAGGTTTGTGTTTAATCCCGACATAAGGGTAATTCATTACCGAAAACAAGGGAGGAGCAAAGCGGCACAAACAATAAAACCTTTCTATTATGCGACCAACTACTACTTTTATAGAAAAAATTATGGACTGTTCTTAGCACTACTCTATCTTCTATACGCACAGTTCCATATACGGGTACAGGTAAAAAGAATAAAAGGATATAATGGAAATGAAAAGCTCGTTCTGCTGCAAAAGGGAAGGGAGAAGCTGAAGGATACGGTAAGAAATTATAAAAAAATCAGAAGTGGGAAAATTGCTGTATAAACTGAATACAAAGAGACTGATAGATAAATGCGTTGACTTAGGAAATAAAAATTCTCTTTCAATTGTTACGAAAATAAATAAAATCTTGCTCCGAAATAGAAATTGTGTAATAGCGGTTGCAGGTAGTCCCGGAAGCGGGAAGTCAACCGTTGCACGGTGGATCAAGGATAGAGGTTTTTTATCATTTTCACGGGAAAAATTATTTGTTGTTGACGATCTAAGAGGACCGAACGGAGAGCGGTACAGCAGAAGGGATGTTAGGTCCCTTGGAGGTGCGCTGCGTGACAGGATCATCATGATCTTTGATTACAGAGCAGCTCTTTATCTGAAAAATGCTGATCTGTGCTTTGTACTGCAGCTTAATGAGGATGAGCGAAAACGGAATTTACAGCTCAGAACATCGAGAGCATTTAAAAAGTACAGCGGGAAATTCTTTCGTTTCCCACCAGTTCCCTTTACGTTTACTAGACAGAATATTTATAGTTGTTCAAAAAATTTTTTAAAGTTGATTGGATTGAATAATGAGAGTATGCATTGATCTCGATGATTATCACACATTTCCTAAATGGGACTGTACCGACGTTCTTCAGAAACTTATCGTGCAGTATCCGAATATACGGTTTACCCTATTTATGACTCCCTTCATGAGAAAAAAGTCGATTTATGACTATCCTCAGGCACTGGAACGGTTGCTATCATTAGTTACGCAGGGTAATGTGGAAATCTTTTTACATGGATTGAAACATAAGAAATTCATTAACGGAGAGTTTGGCTTCATCAGTAAGAGGATGGCGAAGAAAAAAATGGAGAAAGCAATAAGGTTCTTTGAGAAGGGAGGCATTCCATACAAGGAAGGGATCAAATTTCCGTGGAATATGTACAGCAGGGGCTCTCTGAAGGCTGTCGAAGAGCTTGGATTTATACTATTTTCAAATAAATATGAAAAACATTTCGGCGGTAAACAGATAGTCTGGAAGAATCACGACGGTATACAGAAACGATATCTCAACGGTAAATGTTATAAAAAAGGTATACCCGACTTTCCGGAAAAGGGAGGTACAGTGTACTATCATGGACATTCACAGAACGCTGGAAACACCGGTATTCGTGAATCATACGATTATTTCTTGAGCGAGTTGAAGAAACTTGAAATGGAAGATGGTATAAAGTTTATTTTCTGTTCGGAACTATAATTTATGCCTGCACTCTATGGAAGGTATTGGACCTTATGTGCATTTGCTATTTTGTCAGTACTTCATTGCATTACATGCCTACTATTCTGCCACTCATACGGCATACCAAAGGCACCCTCCTTACTTTTAGCAGAAAAGTCGCAAAATATGCAACAACCCGTGAACAGGACAGGGATTTAAAAGTCTACTATGCAAAGGATCGTAATGAGCTTGTTGCGTATATATACGACAATCGGATCAGAGTCGTTATTCACCCCGGATTCACAATACATCATTTCAAGAACGTTGAAAAAGTCCGGCATGTCCAGATTTTTCACGGCACCTCAGACAAACCCTTCAATTTTCATAAAAGCCTCGACCAATACGATTTAATCTTAGTACCCGGTAAAAAAATGGTGAGGGATATTGTACAAAGGGAGTTGGCTTCTCAAAGCAAGATAATTCCCATCGGATACCCAAAGATTGACGATTTTCTCCTCTCAAATTTCAATAACTCTGCGTATAAAAAGAAAGAGGGGATGGATGAAAATAAAAAAACTGTACTCTATTCGCCGACCTGGAACGATCCCGATCGGTATTCTTCGTTTTCAAAGTTTGTTGGGGTGATTCTTAAAAATTTACAAGATTTCAATGTGATCGTGAAACCACATACCAATATATTGCGATACAGACCATGTCAGATAGTAAAAGCATACATGGTTAAACGGAAAAACTGTTTTATTTATCCGAATAGCCCTGATATATTACCCTTTATGTCGATTTCCGATATAATGTTGACCGATATTTCATCCGTATCGCATGAGTATATATCCTTTGGCAAACCCATGGTTTTTCTCTGCCCGAAACCGATTGACTCTATCCCACCTGAGCACCGGTGGATATGGCACTGTGGTGATGTGGTTATCGATAAACGAGAGTTGCATTCGACAGTAGTTAAAAATATTCAGAACCCCGATTTGTACAGAGAAAAACGTCAAAAGGCTTTGGAGCAGATATTTCTCGACTTTGACGGTAAATCCCCTGCGCGTTTCGAAAAAGCAGTTGGAAAATTACTGTAGAAGAGGAACTTTAATTGAAAAAAACACTGATCCGAGAGGATTTCAGATGGGCCTTTTCGTTTTTAAGACCTTTTGTATGGGGATTCATTGGTGTTTTTATTCTGAACCTCTCTGAGAAGCTTTCCTATCTCTTTCTTCCATCGGTCAGTACAAAGTTTCTGTTTGAATTGATTGAATTAAAACAGATTGATCTCCTCATGAGATATTTCTTCATAGCAGTCGCGCTAATTATTTCGAAATCGATATTCGATTTCCTCAAGCGATACTCGATGCGCATAATTACCCATACTATTGTGAAATCCATACGAGACTCATTTTTCAGTCATCTCATAACTCTAGATATTAATTATTTCAGGGAAAATAAAACGGGCAATATACTCTCTATCGGTATAAATGATATTGAAAAGGTTAGGGTTGATTTTTACCAGGGGTTGAACAATTTTTTTAGTTACGTGGTTATGCTGATCATTCTGATGGTAAAACTATTCCTCCTCAACTGGATGTTGACATTGATCAGTTTTGGTGTCATACCTGCACTCTATCTCGTTGTGCGGACCATTGGGAATAAAATGAGAGCTACCAATAAAACGGTGAGACAAATACTTGCAGATCTATCGACCAATTTACATGAAACTCTCACCGGTATTGACGTTGTTAAATCCTTCGCTCAGGAAGAGTATGAAATAGGTAATTTTAAAAATACCACAGGAAAATATCGAAAGACCTATTTAAAGTTAATGAAGCTGTCGAATATTTTCGGCCCTCTTACGGATGTGATAATTTATTTTTGTGGTGTTGCATTGATAGGTGTGGGAAGTTTTATGATTATCAGGGGAATGTGGGATGCAAAGGGGCTTACAGAATACCTGTTGCTTCTTGGCATTGCGACAACTCCGATAACGCGAATTCCAAAATTTATCGGCAATATAAAAATAGCCACTGCCTCCCTAGAGCGGGTATACGATATTATGACTACCGAGCCTAAGATCAAGAAACCACTAAATCCGGTAAGCAGAACTATTAGCGGTAAAGTGGAGTTCAAGAATGTACAATTCAGCTACGAGCCAAAGAAAAGGGTTCTTAATGGAATAAGCTTTAAAGCGGAGAAGGGGGAAGTAATAGCGCTCGTCGGTCCTTCAGGAGGTGGAAAAACAACGATAATCAACTTGATTCCGAGGTTCTATGATTGTGACGAAGGTGAAATATTGATAGATAATATAAATGTAAAAAATTTTGACCTTAAGAGCTTACGAACACAGATAGGAATCGTCTCTCAAAATGTTATACTGTTTAATACGAGTATTTATGAGAACATACGCTACTCCAATAGGGATGCAACTGAAGAGGAGATCGTCACTGCTGCAAAAAAATCTTACGCATTCGATTTCATCATGGACCTCCCAAATAAATTCGAAACACGGGTGGGTGAGAAGGGGGTCAAGCTGTCGGGAGGACAGAAACAGCGGATCTCGATTGCCAGAACGGTTCTCATGAACCCACAGCTCTTGATCCTCGACGAGGCTACCTCCTCACTTGATTCTGAATCAGAGCACTATATACAGCTGGCTATCAATAATCTCATGGAGGGAAGGACATCCATTACAATTGCACACCGGCTTTCAACCATTTCACATGCGACGAAAATTTTAGTTATCGATCGAGGCAACATAGTAGATACAGGTTCCCATGAAGAGTTACTGAAGCGATGCAAGCTTTACAGTCGTATTTATAATCTTCAGTACTTCCGCTAAATTGAGTAGATTCTTTTCATTTTTAAAAGATTTATCGAGCACTATTGGATTGTACCAATTGAAGGATCACCCATGAAGGGACTCTATTACTTTGTAAAAAAGATATACCAGCTTTCGCAGTCAAAACCGATATTTAACAGGCTGGGAGGAAAAATATTCACATACTGGGAGTTTCCGGTTACATATGTCTACCATTTTCTCCGATATGGTCCGTTCAGAGCGGGTATTCTGGGTAAAGATTTGAAGAGGCTCGATCATAGAGCCAAGGGGCTAATCCTATGCCATAGCGCAGGAGGCAGGGTACCACCAGGAATGAACTATAAAAGGGTGTTTGTCTACCATGGTACTTGCGATACCATTTATAAAGCTGATGGTCCGGATAACAAACTTTTATCTGAATGGTTTGAATACTACTTCGTGACTGGAGCCAAGGACCTCGACAAACTTAAACGGTATACATACGATCCAGAAAATCTTGACGCTAAGATAGTCAAGATAGGGATGTTCAGATCGGATCCTATTTTTAACAATACTTATAACAGGTATGCAATACTACGAAAGTATGGGATTAAATCGAATGGAAAAAAGATAATTCTATACGCTCCGACTTGGGCTTGGGGAGCGGGAACTCTGAAAGAGTGTTTTGAACATTTTATGAGTAGGATTCCCGAGAAGTACGTATTCATCATTCGTCCACATTACAATGATAGAAAAAACATTCGTCATATTTTCCAGTGGCAAAAAAAGCATAGGTTGAATGATTTCTATTTTTTTCCAAAGCAGCATCAGGATGTTATGGACCTAATTTATATCTCAGATCTGCTCATAGGTGACAACTCATCAGTCAACTATGACTTTTCACTCACACAAAAACCCATAGTACTGGTCAAATCAGAGGAACATGAGAACCTGTTCATACCACCAGATGAATATAATATAAAATTGTGCTGCCCCGTGTATGATCCGAATGGAAATAATGATATACTCGACAAGATTGAAGAGGCATTTTCGAACCAGACCTATCGGGAACGTCTCGATAGTCTTGTCAAGAGTAGTTTTTACTACAATGACGGTCATGCAATTGACAGAGCGTCCAGCTTTATCGTCGATACCCTCAGCGAAATGAACATCATTGATCGGACGAAAACGCTGAAAAAATATGAAAAGGTCTTTCAGTATAACGATGGATATAAGTTGTAATGCTATGTAATGAGGATGTTACATGAAGTTAAGTAATCTTTCAGCACTTCGAGGAATCGGTAGATATCATCCTTGTCAATTGCTCCAATGTTTGCTATACGGAACGTGTTCTTCTTTGCCCCCTTGCCTGGATAGATGGTAAAGCCTCTTTTCAAGAGATAATCATGCATTTCGTTGAAATCATACCGATCATCTTCTGGTTCAATAACTGCCGTGAGAAGTCCTGATTGAAATTTTCGGGGTACGAGGAAATCGAAATTCAGATCTTCAAGCCCTCTCACCAATGTTTTCCATGATTCACGGTAGCGTTTAAAGCGGTGTTCTCCCGTTTCTTCGAAAAATTCGTCGAGTGCTTGATTCAAGGCATAGGCTGTTTGAACTGGCGGTGTAAATTGCATTTGTTTCTTTTCTTCAAAATATCTGTACTGTTGCCAGAGATTGAAATAGTAGTTTCGCGGTTCGATGTGCCTGGTTTTTTGTAGATTCTCCTTTTTACAAATTACAAAGCTGATACCGGCCATCCCCTGTATGCATTTATTGGCAGATGATGTTATGTAATCATAGTCATCTTCTCGTAGGTCAATGGGAATTCCTGCATATGAAGA
>JABAOF010001765.1_pt2 | contig 27321 bp, 27 predicted proteins | sample 7062171 | NCBI WGS metagenome assembly JABAOF01 (sample SAMN14538628, study PRJNA623070) | marine sediment metagenome | biome: marine biome [ENVO:00000428]; feature: marine pelagic biome [ENVO:01000023]; material: deep marine sediment [ENVO:00002113] | place: India: Gulf of Khambhat ...
CTCGATCACGCTTCCCCCCTTCCTCACTTCGGGACCAAGATGTGCATCGATGCCACGAGAACCTGGAAGGAGGAGGGACACGCAAGAGAGTGGCCCGACGTGATCGAGATGTCTTCCGAGATAAAAGATCTCGTTTCGAAGCGGTGGAAAGAGTATGGGTTTGAATAAAAGCAGGGTAATTCGGAAATCGGAATGCGGAATGCGGAATGCGGAATGAACACCCGAAAAGAACGGATGTTAATATTTCCTGAACGGTACTGTTGAACGAGAAACCAGAAACGCTAAACGCGAAACTGGTTTCACGGGACCCGGGACAAACAATCAACGAGAGGACGAATTTCTTGGCGATCTTTGCTCGCATCAGGACATACTTGGAGCTGGTAAAGTTCTCCCACACGGTTTTCGCCCTGCCCTTTGCCTTGACGGGGATGTTTCTCGCCGCCCGGGGGTTTCCCGACGCGGGGACGCTCTTTTTCATCCTCCTGGCAATGGTAGGCGGCCGGAGCGCCGCCATGGGATTGAACAGGGTGGTGGACGCAGAGATAGATCGGGCAAATCCCCGGACCCGGGACAGGCATATACCGAAGGGGCTGGTGAAGAAGCGGGAGGCCTGGACGCTCATCGCCGTAAGCTTCTTACTCCTTCTCTTTTCTGCCTACATGTTAAACCCCCTCTGCTTCAGGCTGTCGCCCCTTTTGATCGCTGTCCTCCTGCTCTACTCGTACACGAAACGCTTCACCTGGGCTTCCCACATCGTCCTCGGGCTGGCGCTGGGAGCGGCCCCCCTGGGTGCATGGATTGCCGTGAAAGGGGCGGTGGACCCCCGTATCCTGCTTCTGTCCTTCGCCGTGATGTTCTGGGTTGCAGGGTTCGACATCATCTACGCCCTGCTGGATATCGATTTCGACAGAACGTACGGCCTCCACTCCATTCCGCGGCTTCTCGGGCCGGGAAAGGCGATCACGGTTGCACGGATCTGCCACGCCTGCATGGCATCCCTGCTCCTTGGCATATACCACTTCTTTTCCCTGAGCTTTCTCTATCTGGCGGGCTTCCTGGTGTGCGTGGCCCTGCTCCTCTATGAGCACTCCCTGGTCAGGGAGGACGACTTTTCACGCCTCGACATGGCTTTTTTCAACGTGAACGGGTACATAAGTATAACGTTCTGTTTGTTCACGTTTCTTGATATAGTTTTACTTGGAAGGTGAAGAGGGTGCGATATTTCGTGGCCATAACGGGGGCGAGCGGATCCATCCTGGGAATACGGACCGTTCAGAAGCTTCTCTCCTTTCACCACGAGGTTTACCTGGCGGTGACGAAAACGGGCATTTCCATCATGGCGGACGAGGTCCCCGGAATGGAGGGGGTACGCAGGGAGACCCTATCGTCGAGGCTTTCTGACTTTCTGGGGAATCCCGGGGGCGCCCTCACGGTCGTCGATGACGATGATTTCAGCGTCCCGTTTGCATCCGGGTCGAACCCGCCGGACGCAATGGCCGTCGTCCCCTGTTCAGCGGGAACCCTGGGGAGGATAGCATCGGGCGTGTCGGGCAACCTCATAGAGCGGGCGGCCGACGTGTGCCTCAAAGAGCGCAAACGCCTCATCCTCGTCGTGCGGGAGACCCCCCTGAACGTTATCCACCTCCGGAACATGGAAGCCCTCGCGGTTGCCGGAGCAGTGATCATGCCTGCCTCCCCGGGCTATTATCACCGGCCCGAGACGGTGGGAGACCTGATCGACTTCATCGTCGAGCGTGCGGTGCTCCTCATGGGGGAAGCGGGTGCTCTCTCCAGGCAGTGGGGAGAAAAGGAGGTCCTCAAATGAGAAAAATACTCGTAGTAGATGACGAGGAGAGCATACGGCTGCTCTATAAGGAAGAGCTCGAAGACGAGGGGTACGAGGTGGCTGTTGCTGCCGACGGGATGGAGGCTCTCGAAAAGTTCCAGCTGTTTCAGCCCGACCTGGTGACGCTGGATCTCAAGATGCCCGGCATGGACGGGCTCGAGGTCCTGCAGAAGATAAGGAAGGTGGATATGGATATTCCCATCGTGCTCCTTACCGCGTACAGTGAGTTCAAGCAGGATTTCACCACCTGGGCATCGAATGCCTATATCGTTAAATCGATGGACCTTTCCGAGCTGAAGGTGACCATAAAGGAGTTTCTCGAAATCGAGTGAGGGGTTCTTTCTATGAAGGGAGCGTTCAAGGTGTTGCGGGATGTGTTCTTGAGGGGAGGTGAGCGCGAGGTCATGCGCAGCGTGGTTCACTCTGCAAAGCTGACCTCGGCCCTGTTCGAGATAAGCAAGGCGATGGTTTCCACGGGGGGCGTCATCCCGGGGAGCATGAACCAGATCGTCAACGCCGTTACCCTGATCATGAACGTGAGCCGTGCCGTTATCTTTCTCTTCGACGAGACCAAGGAGCACATGTCTCCCGCCGTCGGGGCGGGACTCCTCTACATGGGCCTTTTCAAGAAGATGAGAATTCCCCCCGATGACAAATTGGTGCAGGAGATCATCGATTCCAAGGAGCCCCTTCTCCTGCGCACCTCGCAGGTCCGGGACGACCGGGTCAAGGGAATCATGGAAAAGCTCGGGATCGAAGAATTTATCGTTGCCCCCATCCTGGCCCATGACAGGGTCATTGGGATAATCACCGCCGATACCCCCGTCGATGGGAGAAGGCTTTCCTCAGACGATATCAAGATCCTGGCGGTCATGGCGAATTTCGCCGGCGTTGCAATCCACAATGCCGATATGTTCCAGCGCCTCGCCTCCAAGGAGAAGAAGCTCCGTGCCATACACGAGGTGGGCAGGGCCTTTGACAGGACCAACGACCTGGACAGGCTGCTGGAAATGATCGTCGAGAAGGCGGTCGAGCTGATGAACGCCACGTCGGGCTCGATAATCCTCATCGACCGGGAGACGATGACCCTCATCATCAGGGCGGCCGTAAAGCTCCCCGATGAGATAAAAGAGGGAGTGCGGTTGCGGGTGGGGGAGGGAATAACCGGCTGGGTCGCGAAGGAGGGGATGCCGGTCCTCGTGCCGGACGTGAAACGAGACGAGCGGTACGTCATGGTTCAAGAGGACATCAACTCCGAGATGGCGGTGCCCCTGAAATGGGGGCACGAGGTGGTGGGGGTCCTCAACCTGGATCATGTGGAGCGGGGGGCGTTCAAAGAGGAGGACCTGGATCTTCTGGAGATTTTCGGGCACAATGCCTCCGCTGCGCTCCGGCAGGCCTTTTTGCTCGAGAAGGTAAGCGGCGGGGATCAGGCAAGTCCCTGAAACAGAAAGAAAAGCTCACAGTATCCCCCTCGTCGTTCATCGCCTGAGCGCCCTGGCTGTTCGAGCGCCTTCCTTCCCTCTTTTTTTGCCGATAATTTTGTTTCCACACACGGGCCTCTTTTCAGGGACCGTTTCGGTACGTTTTCGGCCTGTGGCAGGAGGGCTGGCAGGATCCGCCGTTTCTGCTTCTTATGAGGCGGACCCCTCCGGTGAAAACAACCGCCGGTTTGCCGGCGGCGTGACACCCTGTGCAGTTCGTACCCCTTGGCTGTCTCTGGAGATGAAGGGCGTGGAGGTTCTTCCCGATAATGAGATCCCTGAAGCGGGTTCTGGCCTCNNAGCGTGACTCGAGAAAGATGACCTCCTCCTGCTGCGGGAGGGCCTGGAAGGCCATCCTGTGGGAATGCAGAATATCGATATCTTTTCCGTGAAGCTGCCAAAAGAGGGGAAAGACAGTTACGCACAGAAAAACGGTGAATGGGAGAATCCGGCCCCGTTTCTTCATCCTGTTAGGGTATACTGCTTTCACGTATTCGTGTTACCCTTTACAGCCAATCCCCAATAACGGTAAAATGGTTCCCTGATCGTTTTAGGGGGTTGTGGAAGAGGACGTTATCTTCGTCCAAAGGACTGTATGAGAGACAAAGTCGTCATATCGGTCAACTCCTTCTGGCCTCTCGTGAAATCTCTCGAGACGTCCCTGCAAGATGGGGGCTACAGCGTCCTTCCCATGGATTACCGGGACCTTGCCCTGCTCGGGGAGGATTTCTCGAAGAACCGGGACGTATACCTCGTGCTTGTCGGTGACTCGGGGCTGACCCCGGGAGAGGTGGAGGGCCTGGCCTCGCTGAAGTTGAAACGGTTCAATGTTTCCCTCCCCCTGATCTTCGTGGGGGGAATGAACGTCATGATGCGGTCGGAGAGTTACCTCAGCAAGGGGGTTGATGAGATACTTCCCGCCGACATGCCGGTGGAGGAGGCCTATTCCCGGATAAAGCCTTTTCTGAGAAACAGGCACGCGTTTCTCGATCTGTACCGGGTGACGACCCGGCTGAAGGAGCTGTCCCTGACCGACGAATTGACGGGCCTTCCCAACCGGCGCTGGTTCATACGGGACCTGAAAAAGGGCTTCGAGATGGCGAAGCGTCTCCGGGCCCCGCTTGCATGCATCATGATCGACATCGATGATTTCAAGGAAGTCAACGACACCTACGGCCACACGGCGGGCGATGCGGTTATCACGCAGTTTGGCCTGGTCATAAACGGTATCAAGAGGGCCTACGATGTGGTCTCCCGCCTGGGAGGGGACGAGTTCGGGTGGATCCTGTTCAATTCCGACAGGGATAAGGCCTGCAGTGTGGTCGAGCGTGCCAGGAAGATCGTGTCGATGCACCGATTCATCGTCAAGGAACATCAAATCAGTATAACGGCGAGCTTTGGCGTGGCTACCTTCAGCGGTGATGGCATAAAATCGCACGAGATGCTCATCGAAATGGCCGACAAAGCCCTTTACATAGCCAAGGAGAGGGGCAAGGACTCCGTGGTGACCTACGACGCAGCAGGAGAGGAAAGTGAAGCGGGAGATATTGAAATATCCTGATCCGACCCTGAAAAAGGTATCCCAGCCCGTCAAGGAGATTACCGGGGAGATCAGGGAGCTGATCGATGACATGTTCGAGACCATGTACGAGAATGGTGGGGTGGGCCTTGCTGCGCCCCAGATAGGAGTCCTGAAGAGGGTCATCGTCCTGGACGTCTCGCCCATCCTTGAGGGGCAGGAACCCCTGGCGCTCGTCAATCCCGAGATAGTCAGCGAGGAGGGGGAGCAGGAAAGCGAGGAGGGCTGCCTCTGCATACCCGAATTCACGGCTTCCGTGAAACGGGCCATGAAGGTCGTGGTCAGGGGAATCGACAGGGATATGGGGGAGGTGGAAATAGAGGCGGAGTCGTTTCTTGCAAAGGCGCTGCAGCACGAGGTAGACCATCTCAACGGCATACTGATCGTCGACCGGCTGAGTCCCGTCAAGAGGGACGTATTCAGAAGAAAATACCTGAAAAAAATGAAATCGGGAGCCGCGGTTTGATGCACGGCAAATACCGTCTCCTTTTCATGGGGACCCCTGAGTTTTCCGTTCCATCCCTTGAAATTCTTTCCGAACGCGAGAGCGTCACCCTGGTCGTGACCAACCCCGACAGGCCGAAGGGCAGGGGCAGGCACACCGAGCCTCCGCCGGTGAAGGCTGCCGCTCTTAAGAGGGGTATTCCCGTCTACCAGCCCGAGAGGGTAAAGAACAATCCCGAAGCGGTATCCCGGCTCAGGGAGGAGGCGCCCGATCTCCTTGTCGTCGTCGCCTACGGGAAGATCCTCCCGCCGGAGATACTCGAGATCCCGCGGTATGGCTGTATCAATATCCATGCTTCCATTCTGCCGAAGTACCGGGGAGCGGCACCCATCAACTGGGCCATCATCAACGGTGAGAAGAAAACGGGCATCACCATCATGAAGATGGACGAGGGCATGGACACGGGCCCCATGCTGCTGATCAGGGAAGAGGAAATCCGCGAAGACGACACGGCGCAGAGCCTCGGTGAGCGGCTCTCGGCCCTTGGTGCAAGCGCAATCGTCGAGGCGCTTAACCTGTTGCGGGAAGGGAATCTTCGGGAAACGCCCCAGCCACACGACGAGGCCACCTATGCTCCCCTGATCAAAAAAGAGCTGGGAGAGATCGACTGGAGCGAGCCGGCGGAAAAGATCCGGAACCTGGTGCGGGGACTCTACCCGTGGCCATCGGCATACACGCAGTATGTGGGCAGGAGCCTCAAGATACTTTCCTGCGATGTGGAAAGGCCCCCCGTCGCCATGGGGAAAGACCCCGGTGAAATCGGCGAGGTCAGGCGCGACGGGATCCTCGTCCGGTGCGGGGAGGGGTGCCTCCTCGTGACCCGCCTCAAGCCGGAGGGGAAAAAGGAACTGGATGCCTGGTCGTTCGTCCAGGGGTACCGGGTGGTTGAGGGACAGTGTCTGGGAACGTAAGGGGAACTGCCGCACGGATCCTCTGTCTCGTCGAGGGCGGAGGATTTGCGGATGCCATCATCGACGGGACGATACGGAGAGAGGGGTTTGAAAATCCCTCCGATGCGGCGCTGCTCACGGAACTGGTCATGGGGACCCTGAGGAACCGCCTTCTCCTCGATGAGATTACCGGAAAATACCTGAGAAAAAGCCTTGAGAGGGCCGATCCGTTCGTGAGAAATGCCCTCAGGATCGGCGCCTACCAGCTGCTCTTTTTGACCAGGATTCCTCACCACGCCGCGCTCAATGAAACGATCGAAGCGGTGAAGCGAAAAAAGGGGAGAAAGCTCGCCGGTTTCGCAAATGGCGTGCTCAGGAGTATTCAGCGCGATCTTGGGGAAGAGGCGTTTTCTCAGTTCCGTCAGTCACTTCCGCTCCACGTAAAGCACTCCGTTCCCGATTGGATGGTGGCTGAGCTGAGAAGATATTTCGACGGCGGGCGCCTCGATGCGGTTTTGCAGGGACTCGCCCGTCGGCCCCCCGCGCATGTGCGGGTCAATCCCCTGCGGGCGGATCGTGAAGCGGTGTTCGGCGCCATTGAGAGCGAGGGTGTTGCATTTTCACCACACCCCCTCGTGCCGGATTGTCTCATCCTCGAGGATCCCCCCCCTCTTACCCGGTTCGGGCCGGTAAGGGAGGGTATGGTCACGCCCCAGGATGCAGGCTCGGTGCTGGTGACCCGCACGGTCGCCGGTGTGGCGGAGAGGGCCTGCGAAGGGGGCGGAGCGCTCCTCGATGCCTGCAGCGCTCCGGGTATAAAGACCTCCTATCTCCGGTCTCTTCTGCCCGCATGGGAGCTGTGGGCGACGGATGTGTCCGATGCAAGGATCGAGAGCATGAGGAAAAACTTCGACAGGATGGGGGTCGGCGGCGTCTCGATAGTGAAGGTCGATTTTTCCGGCGAAGTGCCCCGGGACATGCGGTCCGCTTTCGACGTGGTGTTCGTCGACTCCCCCTGCAGCGGGCTGGGGGTGATGAGGAGAAACCCCGAGGTAAAATGGAGGATCGGCAAGAGGGATGTGGAGCTCTGCGGCGGGAAATCTGAAAAGATACTCACGAATGCCATCCTCTGCGTAAAGGAGGGAGGCTACTGTCTCTACTCGACGTGCACCTTCACCTCGAGGGAGAACGAAGAGGTGGTAAAGAGGGTTTCTCGGGCGACTGGCTGCGTGGTAGAATCGGTGGGGGATATTGTGCCCCCCGTCCCCGGCTGGACAGACGCCGGGTTGTTCGCGATAACCGCGCCGGATCTCATCGACGGAGATATTTTCTTTCTCGCGGGAATAAAAAAAGGAGGTGGCGCGCGTGGGTGAGGAAATTCGAGTCGCACCATCCATTCTTTCGGCGGATTTCCTGAAACTAAGAGAAGAGGTGGAAAAAGTTGAACGGGGGGGAGCAGACCTCCTGCACGTCGATGTCATGGACGGGAGGTTCGTCCCCAACATTACCGTGGGCCCCATGATCGTCAAGGCACTCAGGAAAGAGACGTCGTTGCCGCTGGATGTCCATCTGATGATCGTTGAGCCCGAAAAGTACGTGGATGAGTTCGCGGCGGCGGGAGCCGATATCATCACCGTCCACGTGGAGGCCACCGACCACCTTCAGAGGCTTCTGAAAAGGATTCGTGAGCTGGGGAAAAAAGCGGGCGTCTCCTTGAACCCACAAACGCCCCTCTCCTCCATAGAGTGGGTACTCGGGGATCTGGACCTCGTCCTCATCATGACCGTCAACCCCGGATTTGGGGGGCAGAGCTTTATTCCGCAGATGATACAGAAGATCGAACTGTTGCGGCAGCAGGTGGACCGGTATTCGCTTCCCGTTGACATAGAGGTCGACGGTGGTATAAAAGTAGAGAACGTGGGGAATGTGGCCGGTGCCGGTGCCGATATTGTCGTCTCGGGTTCGGGCATTTTCCAGACCGTCGATTACGCCGCCACGATACGGGAGATGAAAAAGCGGACCCGGACGGTGGCGTAGACTATATAATGTCAGCATAGGGCGGGATGTGGCTCAGTCTGGCAGAGCACCTGGTTCGGGACCAGGGGGTCGCTGGTTCAAATCCAGTCATCCCGACCATGATCTCAAAAAGCCCACCTCCGTGGGCTTTTTTCATCTTTGGCCCGGGTGCCGGTGACGGATAGAAGTTATTGCAGATCCCGGATGAGGGTGCGATAGTTTCCCGGCCCCCGATTGTGGTACACTTTGCCTGTGGCAGGGTTCAACGCGCCACCCTGCTGCTGCCTGCCTTCGGGCAGAAAACGGGTTTTCAGGGAGCGGTGTTTGATCGACAGTTCCTCCACGATGCTTTTAGCGGGTGAAGAGCACTTCGCCATGCTTCGGCCCATTCGCGGGGTTTATGCCCGGAAAGCATGGTATTTTTCCCTCATCGGGGTGCCCGTGCTGTTCGTGAGTGTCTTCTTCATATTTTTTTCCCTCGGTCTTCCCCGGTCATCCCAGGTGCTGGAAATGGCAAGGGTGGCCCTTCTGCTCTGCTCGCTTCCGTTCCTTCTCTTCGGCCTCTTCCTGACGGCGGGCCACTACCTCCTCTTCTACCTCGAGTCTTCCGCTGTCAGCTACACCATTACCAGCAGGAGGGTGATCATCCGCCGCGGCTTTATCGTCCACAAGGAGTTCGAGATCTTCGTCGAAAGCATCGCCGGACTCGAGGTCATCCGGATCGGGGGACCGCACAATGCAGGGACCATCAGGTTCATGGCCTCCGCCAGCGCACCCGGTGCACCGTTCTACATGAAGCGTTTTCCCACGGAGAAATTTCGGGGCGACGTCCGCTACGCTATCGAAGCGGTTCCCGATGTGGATGCTGCACGCTTCTTCATAGAGAAGGCGATCGATCAGGTACGAAAGACCAGTGCCTCCCCATTTTGACCGCGTGCATTTCCCGGCGGGGCGGATTTTTGTTACGTATCTTTTGGCCACCCCGTTTCGAGGGTCTCCATGGCCCCCCCCTCATTCACCGTTTCAAACAGCGAGAGGGCCTTTCTCAACACACGGGTCTGCATTTCCCTGTTGTTGGGTTCGCCCAGCGTCGCGCCCCGGGGATGGGGGAGTATCAGGGTCCGGGGGGGCCGTACGTTTTTCGCCATACCTTCGAACACGGCGAGGGTAACCGTGGGAATGCCGCCCTCCTCTATCTTCCTGGCCAGCAGACCGCCGGACTGGGTGCAGACGGGTCAGACCAGGACCAGGAGGGCGCAGTCGACGTCTCCGGCCCGGAGCTGCCCGAGGATTTCTGCCCCCGTCGTGTCGATGAAGTATCCCGGGTTCGCGATATAGCCGGAAAAGGAGAGAGCGGGGGAGAAGAGCTCGCGAATCTCTCCCCTGGCTGCCAGCTCCTTGAGCAGCCAGAGGGGAAAGACGACGTTCGGGTCGGCGGTGGCATACTCTTTCTTGTACTGCTCGTGCCTGAAGCTGATCTCACCTATGCCGGTGTCTGCCGGAACGGGCCGGAAAGAGGGATCCCCGAGGGGATTGGTGGAATCGAAAGGCTCCTGGTTTTTCACGACGAAGGCTCCCGAAGAGCTGATGAGCGCAACCCTCGCATCTTTCGGTGGTACCCGCGGGGGCTGGAGGAAAGAGGTGCTGTTCACCACGAAGGGGTAGGTGGAGAAAGCCTTCTTGACTTCACCGCCCTCGATCACCGGGACGGCATGGCGGGCCCAGGCGATAAACTGATTTTCCCATGATGCCCTGTTTTCAATTACTTCCATGTTCATCCTCCCTGTTTCCCACCATGCCGGCACCTGCATTCAGGGTATCGTTTATGATACAGTAGGATCAAGGGAAATGGTGAATCGGTTCGGTCCCCACGGCCGGCAGGGGGCTGGAACCCCGGCTCTCAGGGGATCCGGGTCGTGTGGCCGGAGAAGCGCCCGTGAATCGCCGCATCCGTGGTTCCCGCCATGTGTTAAACTGATAGATACGTTTGAGGAGGGGAATGATATGGAAAAGTACAGATGCATTCTCTGCACCTACGTGTACGATCCCGAGGAAGGCGACCCCGATAACGGGGTCCCCGCCGGCACTGCCTTCGAGGATATCCCGGCGGCGTGGGTGTGCCCGCTCTGCGGCGCCACCAAGGATGAATTTGAGAGAGTCGAGGAGTAAGGAAACACATAACGCAATCGAGCGCTGGAGGTGAACGAATGGGTTCGATCAAGGTTACCGATGGTGTCTTCTGGGTGGGGGCCAAGGACCCCGATCTCGCCGTCTTCGATATCGTCATTCCCACCGAGTACGGAACGACCTACAACTCCTACCTTGTCATGGGCGAGAAGGCATCGGGTGTTATCGACTGCGTGAACCATCCTTTTCACGCCGAGTGGATGGAAAAGATATCGGAGCATGTTGCGCCGGAGAAGCTGGACTTCGTCGTGGTAAATCACTCCGAGCCGGACCATTCCGGTGCCATCGTCGAGCTATTGAGGGTAAATCCGAACGTGACGGTTTTCCTGTCGAAGGCGGCGAAGGGCTTTGTGGACAACATCGTAAATGCCGAGTACAACGTGCGGGTCGTTGAGGACGGCGAGGAGGTGGACCTGGGCGGGAAAAAGCTCTCCTTTGTCCTGGCTCCCTACCTGCACTGGCCCGACACCATGTTTACCTACGATGAGACCCAGAGAGTCCTGTTTCCCTGCGATTGCTTCGGGGCCCACTACAGCACCGAGAAGCTCTTCAACGACGAGCTCGATGAGGATGAGAAGAAGACGGCCCAGATGGCGTTCCGATACTACTACAACACCATCATGCGGCCGTACAAGGAATACATCATCAAGGCATGCGACAAGATCAGGGATAAAGAGATAGAGATCATCGCCCCTTCCCACGGTCCCGTGCTCCGTGAAGCCCCCTGGGATTACGTCGAGTGGTACCGGGAGAGGGCAACGATACTTGAGCGCAAGGGGGACGAGAAAAGGGTTCTCGTGGTCTACGCGTCTGCCCATGGCAACACGGCTGCCATGGCGAAGAAAGTCGGCGAGGGGGCAAAGAAAGCGGGCGCCGTGGTGCGTCTCATAAACACCGTCGACGTTTCGATGAACGAGATAATAGACGAGATCGAAATCGCCGATGCCGTTATCTTCGGAACGTCCACGCTGAACGCCACCATACCGAAGCCGATTTTGAACGTCATCTCCAACATGGTGGTCCTCACCGTCAGGGGCATGCATTTTTCCGTGTTCGGTTCCTACGGGTGGAGCGGTGAGGCGATAAAAATGGTGCAGGACATACTCTCCACCATGAGGATGAAGCTCGCCGCAGAGCCGGTCAGGGTGAGAATGGCACCATCGGAGGATGAGCTTCAGCGGTGCGTGGAGCTCGGCCGGGAGGTTGCCGGCAAGGTTATCGGCGCCCGGTAGGGTAAATCCCCTCTCCGGCTGCCGAGAACAGAACGGCACGGCGAAGAGCCGGAGCGGCTCTGGACGAGGAGGCATTTCTTTTCCCTTTCCCGCAAACGTCGAACGGGGCGCTTCTCCTCAACCCCTTCTTTTGGGACACGGGCCGGATCCCCCCGCGGGAATATCTATGTTCCAGCGGTTTACGGGCCATCGGGATTCCCTGCACATTGAGCATGCGCCCCGGTGAACCTCCCGCTGTCTGCTTAATTCCTTTCGTTTTTGCGGCTATTCTTTTAACATAGTAGGGAGGGCATTTTTTTTTAAAAGCGGGTCGAAAACAAACCGGTTGCCTGAAACCGGGGTACGGAGGAAGGGATGGCTGAGAAAAAAAGCAGGTGCATGGTCTGTGGAAAAGAGAGGCTCATGGAGGGGAGCATTTGCGATAATTGCAAGGCGATGATCCAGCAGGAGGCATCTGAGGGGCAAAAGAAGATCAAGAGAGATGCGGAAAAAGAACTGAAAAAAGAGGGTGTTACGCCGGACAAGGGCTGATTGCCGGAGGTTGCCATTCTTTTGAAATACCGGGGGGATGTGGTACATTGAACCTACCCGGAGTTCCCCCTCCAGGAGGAAGACATGCCGATAACGGCGCAAGAGGTTCTGCACATTGCCCGGCTTGCCCGGCTTGCGCTCACCGATGACGAGGTCGCAGCCTTTACCGAGCAGTTGGGAAACATTCTCGAGTACATGAAGAAGCTCAATGAGCTCGATACGCAGGATATCGGGGAAACTGCACACGCGATCACCCTGAGAAACGTTCTGCGTGATGACAGGGTCGAATCCTTTGCTGAACGGGAAAAGATTTTCACAAATGCGCCGGACAGGGAGGGAGACTGCTTCCGGGTGCCGAAGATTATCGAGGATTGAGGCGGGAAGGGAAGTGCGATGGAGCTACATCACCTTACACTTGAGGATCTTGCCGAGTATTTGAGGAAGAAAGAGGTGACGTCGCGGGAGATTACGGAGCACTATTTGAGCAGGATTGATGCCCACGATGAAGAGATAAACTCCTACGTGACGGTCCTGAACGATGAAGCGATAAGAAGGGCCGATGAAATGGACGCAGCCCTCTCAAGGGGCGAGGACAGGGGGCCGCTGCACGGCGTTCCGATCGGCCTGAAGGACATTTTCTGCACGGGGGGGATCCTGACAACCTGTGGAAGCAGGATCCTGTCAAACTTCGTTCCCCCTTACGATTCGACGGTTTACAGAAAGCTCTCCGATGCGGGAACCGTTCTTTTGGGCAAGCAGAACATGGACGAGTTTGCGATGGGCTCCTCCACGGAAACATCCTACTTCGGGGCGGCGAGAAATCCCTGGGACAGGGGGAGGATCCCCGGCGGGTCCAGCGGCGGATCCGCGGCAGCGGTGGCATCGGGCCTGTGCGCGGCGGCCGTCGGGACCGACACGGGGGGATCGATCCGGCAGCCCGCCTCCCTCTGCGGCGCCGTGGGAGTGAAACCGACCTACGGCAGGGTGAGCAGGTTCGGCATGATCGCCTTCGCCTCCTCCCTCGACCAGGCGGGCCCGATCACGAAGACGGTAAAGGACGCGGCCATTCTCCTGGAAGCGATAGCGGGCTACGATCCGAAGGATTCCACGTCGGTTGACGTGGGGGTTCCTCCGTACCGTGAGTGGTGCGGCCGGGACCTCTCCGGCACCCGGGTGGGCATCCCGAAAGAGTACTTCGTCGGCGGGATACAGCCCGAGGTGGACCGGGAGGTGAGAAACGCAATTGCCGCCCTGGAACGTCTCGGGTGCGAGATTGTCGAGGTGTCCCTCCCCCACACGGACTACGCGCTTGCCTGTTACTATATCGTCGCACCTGCCGAAGCCAGCTCCAACCTTGCCCGGTATGACGGGGTGCGTTACGGGTACAGGAGCGAGGGGTATTCCGACCTTATCGGCATGTACCGGCAGACGAGGGCGGATGGCTTCGGCGTGGAGGTGAAGAGGCGCATCATGCTTGGCACGTACGCGCTCAGCGCCGGCTACTACGATGCGTTTTACGGGAAGGCCCTCAGGGTGAGGACATTGATCAAGAGGGACTTTCTGGAGGCATTCAACGCCGTGGACGTCCTGGTGACACCCACGTCTCCCACCACGGCGTTCAGGCTCGGAGAGAAGACGGAGGATCCCCTCACCATGTATCTCTCGGACGTCTTCACCATACCGACGAACCTGGCAGGCCTCCCCGGGATCTCTCTGCCCTGCGGCCGGGACGAGGAAAGCCTTCCCGTGGGGGTCCAGATAATCGGGAAACACTTCAGGGAGGAGGACCTCATAAAGGTTGCCTCGGCCCTCGAGTCTGTCCTGGGGGCTTTCGGCGTGGCGGGGGAGAGCGGGGCCAGAGAGGAGAGCTGATGGAGTTTGAGGCGGTTATCGGATTGGAGGTCCACGCGCAGCTCAAGACGGACTCGAAGATATTCTGCGCCTGCTCGACGGCCTTCGGCAGGCAGGCGAACAGCAACACCTGTCCCGTATGCACGGGAATGCCCGGTGTGCTCCCTGTCCTGAACAGGAAAGTCGTGGATTTTGCGCTCAAGGCTGCCCTTGCCACGGGGAGCACCGTCCGGAGGGAGAGTATATTCGCCAGGAAGAACTACTTCTACCCCGACCTCCCCAAGGGGTATCAGATTTCCCAGTACGAGCTTCCCATCGCAGAGGGAGGATTCGTCGAGATCGACACGAAGGGGGGCAGGAAACGGATCAACCTGACGCGCATCCACATGGAGGAGGACGCAGGAAAGCTCCTCCACGAGGCGGAGTTCGAGCAGTCGCACTTTTCCCTGGTTGATTTCAACCGCACAGCCGTGCCCCTTTTGGAGATCGTCTCGGAGCCGGAGATAAGGAGCCCGGAAGAGGGAGGGGCATACCTGCGGATGCTTCGGGACATCCTGGTCTACCTGGACATATGCGACGGGAACATGGAAGAGGGGAGCTTCCGGTGCGACGCCAACGTATCCGTGAGGCCCCGGGGCCAGTCTGCATTCGGAACCAAGACGGAACTGAAGAACATGAATTCCTTCAGGAACGTGGAGAAAGCCCTCGAGTACGAGATAGGGCGGCAGATCGGGGCCATAGAGGAGGGCGGCCAGGTCATTCAGGAGACACGCCTCTGGGACGTGGCCGCGGAAAAAACGGTGAGCATGAGGACGAAGGAGGAGGCCCACGACTACCGGTATTTCCCCGACCCGGACCTGGTTCCCCTTGAAATCGACGAGGGCTGGATAGAAAAGATCAGGGAGTCCATTCCGGAACTCCCCCTCGCAAAGAGAGACCGGTTCCAGAGGGAATATAACATCCCCGCCTACGACAGCGAAGTCCTCTGCCAGTCAAGGGCCCTGGCCGATTTCTTCGAGGCGGCGGTGGCAGTGCACGGGAACGCGAAGGCGATTTCAAACCTTTTGATGACCGAGGTGCTGCGGGAGCTCAACAAGGACAGGGTGGATATCACCGAAACCAAGCTCACGCCGTCCCACATTGCAGGAATCGTGAAGGCAACCGATGAAGGGGTGATAAGCGGGAAGATCGGGAAGGAGATATTTCAGATCGTTTACCAGACCGGGGATGACCCGGTGAAGATAATCGAAGAGAAGGGGCTGAGACAGGTAAGCGATGAGGCCGCGATCGAGAAGATTGCGCAAAAGGTGATCGATGCCCATCCCGGCGAAGCGACGACCTACCGGGAGGGAAAGAAGGGGGTCCTGGGATTTTTCGTTGGCCAGGTGATGCGGGAGACGAAGGGGAAGGCAAATCCCGCCCTGGTGAATGAAATTTTGAAAAGATTGCTCGAACCCTGATTTCCGGGTTGGACAATGTATTGAGGCATAGCATGAAGAGGATCGTTGCAGCAGGTATACTTGCCCTCGCCTTAATCGCGGGCGCTCTCCTGGTTTACCTCTCCGTCACCCTCAAGCCCGAGAAGTACCGGCCCCTCATCGAACGCACCCTGAGCGAGAAAGTGGGCAGGAGCGTATCGCTGGGAAAGGTGGACTTTTCTCTCCTGGGAGGACTGGCCTTCGAGGTTGCCGACCTCAAGATTGCCGGGGACAGGATCCACCCCGAGGAACCCCCCCTGGAGTTCAGCTCGGGAAAGCTCAAGATGAGGGTCATACCGCTTATCCTGGGGAATCTCAGGATAAAGGAAGTGGTCGTTGATTCCCCGCATTTGTTTCTGAGGAAATACCGGGATGGCCACCTCTCAATTGATGACGTGCTCGATAAACTGGTGGGCAGCAGGGAGGAGGCAGCGGTGAAGGAGGAGAGAGAGGACGAAACCCTCGACCTGGAGATTGAAACGGTCAGCGTGAAGCAGGGGAGTTACACCTTCGTCGCGGAGCTGTCGGGGGACAGAGTGGAGCAGGTAACGGTCTCACCGGTCAACCTGAAGATAAGCAATATCGGGTTTGACCGAAAGGTCAAAACGAGCCTGGCCGTTACCCTCCTCGAGCCTCTCGCCGGTGTCGTCGATCTTTCCGGCTTCTGCATGGTAACCTCAATGGCCAGGGGGGCGGGGGATGTCTCCTTTGACCTGTCGGGAAACATTCTCGATCTGCCGGTGGATATCGGGGGAGGCGTGGTTCTGGCCGGGGAGATACCCGAGTTCGAGGGGGTGCTTACGTCGGAAAAACTGGACGTCGAAAAACTTTCCGCCATCTACACCCGCATAACGGGCAAAGAACTGCCATTGCGCTCCCGCGGGAAGGGCCGGGTAATACTCGCCGCTGCGGGAACACCCGATGACTTGGGCTTCGAGGGGGAGATGGACCTGACCGAGGCCATTCTCTTCTACCGGGACACCTTTGAAAAGTACGCCGATTCCGAGCTGAGCCTTATCTTTCAGGGAAGATACCGGGGAGATAACGTCATAATCTCGAACGCCGAGTTCAGGCTGCCCCAGATCATCTCGTCCATAAACGGCTGGTACAATGCGAAAAGCGGCCGCTATGAGCTCAGATCGGGGTTTACCATTGACAAGCTGGAATCGGTCAGCCAGTTTTTCAAGGACCTGTCGCAGCTGAACCTTTCTGGAGGCGTGACGACGTCGGTATCTGTCCGCGGCGGCGGCAAGGAGAGGGAAGCCATTTCCGCCCGGGCCGACCTGAAATCGGTCGACTTCGAGCTCCCGGGTGAGGGCCTGAATGTTCGGAGCCTTGCCGGCCATCTGGAGATGGACAGGGACGGTTTTTCCCTCAATCCGCTTTCGGGCCTGTTGAACGGACAGAGGGTTTCCCTCTCGGGAAATATCACCATGAGAAATGGCCCCCGGGGAAACTTTACCGCCAGGGCGAACTTCCTGGACATCGATTCGATTCTGGAGGCTAGGGCCAAGGGGGAAAAGAAGGAAGAGAAAGAGAAAAAGGAAGGGGCCGGGGAGCGGAAGACCTTCCCCGATATGGCGAAGAAAGCCGACATTGCAGCGAAGGTTTCCGTGGACACGCTCAGGTACAAAGGTGCCAACCTCAACAACGTTTCGGGAACCCTCCGGTTGGACAAGGGAGAGGTGACGTGGGAAGGGATCGAGGTGGGCATCTTTGACGGAAAGGCGAAAACAGAAGGTTCCTACTCCCCGTTTTCAAATAACAGGGCGTTTACGATGCGCTTTTCATCCGACAGGGTATCGGTATTCGATTTTTTCAAGAGCGTGACATCCTTCGGGGGCTTCATGGACGGCGTGGCGAAGGTAAAGCTCTCCCTGAAGGGTCAAGGCTCGTCGGCTGCAGATATCAGGAGGACCCTCTCGGGAAACGGTGAGATCAGGATTCAGAGCGGCAAGATCGAAGGGGTGGACCTTCTGTCAGACATAGGAAGCGCGGCGGGCATCGGGGGCCTCGTGGAGCGGCATACGGGTAAGGCCGAGCACAAACGGACGGTAACGGTGTTCGATGACGTCTACGCTCCCTTCGAAATTGCAGCGGGCGAAGCGGTGGTCAGGGACTTTCAGTTCACAACCGACAGTTTCCGCCTGAAGGGCGAGGCCCGCTTGACGCCTGATAACAGGCTCGTTTTCTCGGGGGACGCGGTGATTCCCCGGGAAATCGTGGGCGATGTGAGGGGCATCGGAAAGTTTGCAGCCGATGACAGGGGAAACCTGGTCTTGCCCCTGCGCATCGTGGGGCCGATCAACGGGCTGCGGGTCATCCTGAGCCCGGAGCGGCTCCTGGAAAAAAAGGGGAAGGATCTTTTTGAGAAGGAGAGGAAAAAGATCGAGGAGAAGCTTCTCGACGCCATAAAGGAGAAAAAACTGTTTTAACCACTTTACCGGAAAGAGGGAGAAATAATGGCGAGAAAAGGAAAAAGTGCCTTGATAATCATCGATATGCTGAACGATTTCGTTCTTAAGGGGGCGCCTCTGTATGTCCCGGAGACGCAAAAGATCATCCCTGCCCTCAAGAAGAGGATCTCTTCGGCCAGGAGGAAAAAGGAGCCGGTTGTCTTTGTCAACGATGCTCACGCAAAGAAGGACGTGGAGTTTGAACGGTTCGGCTGGCCTGCTCACGGCGTGAAGGGCACCAAGGGCGCGGAAGTCGTCAAGGATCTGGCGCCCCGGCCGGGGGACAAGGTGATCGAGAAAACGACCTATTCCTGCTTCTACAGAACGTCTCTGGACCGGACGTTGAAGGACCTCGGGGCCGACACGCTCCACCTGGCAGGTTGCGTGACGAATATCTGTATCTTCTACGCAGCCTATGATGCTGTCCTGAGAGGGTATGACGTGCGTGTGGATGAGCGTATCGTCGCCGGCCTTGACAGAAAGAGCCACGTGTTTGCCCTCGAGCAGATGCAGAGCGTCCTGGGAGTCGATGTCATTCGCAGGTGAAGCCGGTTATGACACCAGATACCCCTTTCAAAGGGGGGAAGATGCCAAGGTTGCGGGGTCGCGGGAAGAGAGCGCTATCTCGCGGAAGGGACAAGGAAGGGAATAATTACGCGGGGGGGGAAACATGAATTTCAAGCACATCGATTGGACCGGCAATGAACTGATACTCCTTGACCAGAGGATACTTCCCATCAGGGAGAGCTATCGGAAGCTGAAAACCTGTGTCGAGGTGGGCAACGCCATAAAGACGATGGTGGTCAGGGGAGCCCCGGCTATCGGCATCGTTGCTGCTTTCGGAATCGTTCTTGCCCTCAAGGGGGCCATCAATCGAAAGAGGGTGCTCAAAGAGGAGTTCGGGGAGGCATACAGGATACTTGCGGGGACGCGGCCGACGGCGGTGAACCTCTTTTTCGCCCTCGACAGGATGAAGGCCGTATTCGAGCGTGTGAGCGATCGCGACCCGGAGGAGATTCTCTTCCGCCTCGAGAAGGAAGCCCTCGACATTCTGGAGGAGGATGTCAAGGCAAACAGGTCGATCGGGCGAAATGGTGCGAAGCTGATGAAGAAGGAGAGCACGATCCTGACCCACTGCAATGCGGGGGCGCTTGCGACGGGGGGCTACGGGACGGCCCTCGGCGTTGTGAGAAGAGCCATCGAGATGGGGAAGAAGGTACACGTCCTGATCGATGAAACCCGGCCCTTTTTGCAGGGGGCGCGGCTGACATCCTGGGAGCTCATGAAGGACAACATCCCCTGCACCCTCATCACGGACAGCATGGCCGGATCCATCATCGCGAGGGGGGGCGTGGATATGGTCATCGTGGGGGCGGACAGGATTGCGGGCAACGGCGACGTGGCCAACAAGATTGGAACCTTCCCGCTGGCAGTTCTGGCGAAGCATCACCGCGTTCCCTTCTATGTGGCCGCGCCGATCTCGACGATAGACAGGAAGATAAAGAGCGGAAGGCAGATCCCCATCGAGGAGAGAGACGCATCGGAGGTGACGAACCTGATGGGAACGAGAATCGCTCCCTCGGGGGTTTCCGTCTATAACCCTTCTTTTGACGTAACGCCGGCGAAGCTCGTTACGGCTATTATCACCGAAAAAGGGGTGGTCAAGCCCCCCTACAACGCGGGAATAAAAGCCCTGATGAAATGAGCAGCTACGCTCTCTGGAAAGAACTGGAAGCAGTCTGCGGAGAAAAGATTGCCTCTGCGATGCTCAATCTCTCGTCACGGGTGCCCGATCAGGAACTCTTCCTCCTGAATTTCATGAAAATAGCCGCTTCCTTCGGGGCCGAAGAAGTGGCGAAGGTCGTTCTGGAGGAGAAGACCTCGAAGCTCATCCTGCCCGTTCTTTCCTGCTCCGAGTACCTGACCGACATTCTGGCAAGGGACAGCGAGCTGCTCGACTGGCTTTTTTCCGAAGGCAGGTGCCGGGAGTCCCTCGACGGGGAGCTTTTGCGGGAGGAGATCATCGATGCGACGGGCCAGCTGTCGGAAGAGGGCGACGTATCGAAGCTTTTGAGAAAGATAAAGGGCCGTGAGATCGTGCGGATAGGGCTGAGGGACCTCGGGGGCCTGGCGGAGATGGAGGAGACAGCCCGGGCGCTCAGCGACCTTGCAGAGGCCGCCCTGTGCGGCGCAACGCAGTTTGCCCTCTCGAGCCTGAAGAAGAGGTTCGGGATCCCGCTGATCGAAGGCGAGGGCGGTGAGGAAAGAGAGTGCCAGTTCTGCGTCCTTGCCCTCGGGAAGCTGGGGGGACGGGAGTTGAACTTCAGCTCCGATATCGACATCATGTACGTCTACGAGAAAGACGGTGTCTTTCCGGCGGGGGTGAACGGGGATGGAAGGCGAGCCGGTGAGGAGACAACCTTTCACCAGTTCTTCATCAAAGTGGCGGAGATGGTGACCCGGCTCATCGGCGAGGTAACGGGTGACGGAATCGTCTTCAGGGTTGATTTGCGGTTGCGCCCCGACGGGACGCGGGGGCCTCTGGCCAACTCCAAGAGGGCCCTGGAAGTGTACTACGAATCCTGGGGGCAGACATGGGAGCGGGGGGCGCTGATAAAAGCACGACCCGTTGCCGGCAGCAGGGAGCTCGGCCAGAGGGTGATCAAGATGCTCACCCCATTCGTGTACAGGAAATTTCTCGATTTCGTCACCGTCGATGAGATCAAGGAGCTCAAGAGCAGGATCGACCTCTCCCTGAAGGTCAAGCAGGAGCACATGTGGGACGTGAAGCTCGGCGAAGGGGGTATCCGGGAGATAGAGTTTTTCATTCAGTCGCACCAGCTGATTTTCGGGGGGAAAAATCCACCCCTGAGGGAAGAAAATTCCATGAGGGCCCTTGTCTCCCTCCGGGAGGAGGGATACCTCTCTCCGCCCGAGGAGGAGACCCTTGCCGATGCCTACCGGTTTTTACGAAATCTCGAGCACAGGTTACAGATGCTGCGGGGAATGCAGACCCAGCTCCTGCCCCGGGACGAAGACCTTGAAAAGGTGTCCTACCTCATGGGCTTTGAGTCCGTTCCGGACTTTGAAAAAGAGCTGGCCAGGAAGAGGAAAAAGGTCAGGGATATCTTCGGAAAGCTCTTTGCCGAGGAAAAACCCGAAGTGGAGTCGGATGTTGCGCCCGAGGTAATCGGGTTGCTCTACGGGGACATGTCTTTCGAGGATACCCTGGCGACGCTCGCCGAAATGGGATTTACGGACCCCGGCGGCGCTTCGAAAAACCTCGACCTTCTGCGGTCGGGGCCGCAATCATCCCGGATGACCCAGAGGGCCCGCAACTATCTGAGAAAGATAGCGCCCCTTCTGCTGCAGAGGGTAATCGAAACGCCGGCTCCCGACAGGGCCCTCTCCAACATAGACACGTTTATTCGGGCAATCGGCGCGCGGACGACGTTTTACGCCCTGTTATCGGAAAACCCGGGGGTGATCGAGCCCCTGGTCCAGCTCTTCGGGTCGAGTCAGTACCTTTCCGGTTATTTCACCAATAATCTCGACCTGCTGGATGTCCTTCTCAGGAAAGGCCAGTCCGCCGTGATCAAGAACAAGACGGAGATGAGAAAGGAGCTGGGGGAAAAGCTCGTGCTGGCAGAGCATTTCGAGGATGAGCTCGGGATATTGCGCCGGTACAGGAGCGAGGAGTTCTTGCGGATCGGGATACACCGGCTCGGCGGGAATCTCTCCCTCGAGGAGTTTTCCTTTCAGCTGTCGGCCCTGGCCGAAGTGTCGATGGGGTTCACCCTGTTTCTGGCCAGGAGGGAGGCTCTGAAGAAATATGGAGTGCCCTCGTACGTCGATGAGGCCGGCGAGAAACAAGAGGCCTCTTTTCTTGTCGTGGGGCTTGGTAAGCTCGGCGGTGAGGAGCTCAATTTTCACTCCGACCTGGATATCATTTTCATCTACTCCCACATGGGAGAGACGGATATTACCGCGGAAGGGGGGGCAGAGGGAAGGAAGAAGATCACGAACCAGGAATTTTTCGCGCGGGTCGCACAGCGGTTCATATCAAACCTTTCCACGGTAACGAAGGAGGGGTATGTTTACAAGATCGACATGCGGCTCAGACCGTCGGGGAGCCAGGGGCCCCTGGTCACGTCATTCAGTGCTTTCAAGAACTATTATGAGCAGGATGCCCGGATCTGGGAGCGGCAGGCGCTCATAAAGGCGAGGGTGGTGGTGGATGACAGGGATTTCGGGAAGGATGTTGGTCGCTGGATTGCATCCTACGTGTACGAGACGCCCACCCCACCGTCGCTCAAAAGCGAGTTGAGCGATATCCGCTCGAGGATGGAGAGGGAGCTCGGCAAAGAGAGCGGAGGGTTCCACAACCTGAAATTCGGCAGGGGGGGGCTGGTGGATGTGGAATTTCTCGTCCAGTACCTGCAGCTGCTTCACGGGCGGGAATTGCCGGCCACAAGGACGCAAAATACCCTGAAAGCCCTCTTCGAGTTGAGCAGGGAGGGGATCATCGACGAGGAGGAATTTGCCATCCTCGACGAGGGATACCGCTTCCTGAGGGATGTCGAGGTAAGCCTGCGCCTGGTTCACGACGCGTCGGTAGAGCGCTTTCTCGTCGAAGACAGGGGTATCGTCCTCCTGGGCATGACGTCGCGGGATGCTTTCGAGAAAAAGTATAAAGAAGTTACGGAAAATATCCGGAGCGTATTCGACAAGTTTCTCACGGCATAATCGGTTCCCTGCTTACCTTATCCGATCTCGTCATCGGGGAAGTCGAAGATAACGGACGTGCTGATGAAATCCATGATGTTTTCGTTGAGCTTGGTGACAGGCCGGCTGCTGTCCAGATGGATCAGTGTCTTGCGCATCTCCAGAAGGATCTCCACGTTGAAGCCGCCGGGCTCAACCGCAGGGTCTAAGGGGAACTTTTTGTCGTAGAAGTATGCCATGGGACCACCGATTTGTCGTTTTTTATTCTGTCCTCTTTTCTCTCCACGTTCTCTTTCGCAGGTAAGACGACACAATGTCATCTTCTGTTTCAGAAAAGTTGAGAAAAGGTTGATGCATAATATATATATTTTCAGTGAGTGTCAATAAAATAACTACCCGGCCCCGGAAGGGGATTTTTCCCCGAACCGGGCAGAAAAGGCACCTATTTAGCGGGGTAGCCCACTGCCTTGAGATCGAGCCTCTTGTCCGGGTTTCGGCTTTCACCTGCGGAGGTTATCCGGACGCCGGGAATGTCGTTCACCGGGCACACCGTCTCGCAAATGCCGCACCCGATGCACAGGTCGATGTCGATCACGGGCGCATTCACGACTTCACCGTCCGGGCTCTTGATCTTCTTGAAATAAATGGCCTTTTTCGGGGTCGGGCAAAACTCTTCGCACACGATGCATGGCCTTCCGAAGGCAAAGGGAATGCACCTTCCCGTGTCGACGAAGGCGAGCCCGATTTTTGTTTTCTGCTTTTCCGGAAGCATCAGCTCTTTAATGGCGCCCGTGGGGCACACCTGCCCGCACAGCGTGCAGTTGAATTCGCAGTAGCCGATCTTCGGGACGAGCAGGGGGCTCCAGATTCCCGTGATTCCCGCCTCCAGCAGGGTAGGCTGCAGGCCTCCCGTTATGCAGACCTTCATGCATTCACCACACCGTATGCACCTTCTGAGAAACTCCTCCTCGGCGAGGGAGCCGGGAGGACGGATCAGGAGCGGCGGCGTCACGTGCCCCGCAGGCGTGGCTTTCTGAAAGCCCACCGTGACGATCCCCAGCCCGAAAGCCTGGACGAACCTTCTCCTGCGAATATCGATTCTGTCTCTGCTCGTGCCCTTCAGGGAAAACGTCCACTCCAGCGCCTCTTCCGGGCACTCCTTCTCGCAGTTGAAGCACATGATGCACTCCGTGGAGGACCATCCGTCCCTCACGTGCGGGCGCGCACCCCCCTGGCAAACGGCGGCGCAGAGGTTGCAGGCAGTGCAGCGGTCGTTCATGGTGAGCTTGAGGACCTGGAACCGGGAGAGGAGGCCGAGAAGCGCTCCGAGGGGGCACAGATACCGGCACCAGAACCTGGTGGTTATGCGGCTTGCCGCCAGGATTCCGGCGAAAAGAAGCCCCACGAGGAGGGCCTGCCTGAAGAAGACGCTCCTGAAGGGGAGGATGGTTTTTTCAAGAAGTGAGAGGATAAGGTCGGCAAGTTCTGAAAGGAGCGGGATGTTCGCTATGTAGAGGGGTTCGAGGACGGCCCGGGTGAGCCAGTCGATGGCGGGGATGACGGAGAGGGAGAGGGATCTGATAATGAGCGAAACAGGGTCGAATATTCCCGCTATCTCGATCCCGGCCAGCGCGCCGCCCAGGACAAAAAACAGGAGGAGATATTTGTATCTTGCATGCCTGCTCTTTTCTCCCCTCCGTTCTTCGTGGGGCTTGCCGTAAAAAGAGACGGCATTCGTCAGCGTCCCGAGGGGGCATACCCAGCTGCAGAAAACCCTCCCGAGAAATATCGTGAGGCCGACCAGGAAAAGGGAAAGGAGCAGCGTGGCAGGAACGGTGTGCGCCGATATGAGCGTTGACAAAAAGGCCAGGGGGTCGAAGTCCAGGAATATCTTCACGGGATAGGGAATCTCGTTCTGCCCGCTGTAGTCCGTTTTTATCAGGAGAATGAAGAAGATCAGCAGGAACAGGATCTGGGATGTTCTTCTCAGTTGTTTCTTCACGGTCTGGCTGTTTCTCCTTGCCTTGTGCTGTATGGTATCGGATCCTGTATCCCCGCATTCTTGAAGGCTTGCAGCCGCAGGTAGCAGGAATCGCACGCACCGCATGCAATGTCTTCGTTCCGGTAGCACGACCAGGTAAGGTGGAGCGGGGCGTTCAGGGACTTCCCCATCAGGATGAGGTCCTTCTTCATAAGGTCGATAAAAGGGGCTTTGATGACCATATCGGTTTCTGGCCTCGTCCCCAGATCGGCGGCCCTGTTGAAGGCCTCGATGAAGGTGCGTCTGCAGTCGGGGTATCCGCTGCTATCTGCTTCGATGGCCCCGATATATGCCGCCGTTGCGCCCCTGGCCTCCCCCCAGGAGACGGCGATGGAGAGGAGGTGTGCATTTCTGAACGGCACGTAGGACGGGGGGATCACGTCTTCACGGAAATCCCCGAGGGGGACGTCTATTTCTTCGTCGGTCAGACAGGAGCTGCCGATTTCTCTCAGGTAGGAGATATCTGCCACGAGCCGCTCCCTGACCCCGTAATGGTCGGCGATATCGTGGAAGGCCTTGAGCTCCCTCTCCGCCGTTCTCTGACCGTACCGCACGTGGAGGAACAGGAGCTCTTCTACCTCCCTCATTGCAAATCCGGCCAGAATACAGCTATCCATCCCGCCGGAAACGAGTACCACACCCCGTTCGTGTATCATCTTCACACACCCCGTGTGCTGCTTCCGAATATGTATTTGTGCAGCTGCACGTTGAGCCGCACCTGCAGCCGCTCTTTGATGATCCAGCCGGCGAGGGTTTCGGCCTCCACGTGCCCCCATGCAGGGGATAAGAGCACCGTTCCCGGAAAGGTGCGGAGCTTTTCGTCGATGAAAGCGCGGGCGAAGTCGAAGTCTTCCCGGCCTGTCACGACGAACTTGATCTCGTCTGTTTTGCCGAGGCAGCGGAGGTTTTCTTCCAGAAATGACCCTCCCGCGCCGGACCCGGGGGTCTTCACGTCGACGATTTTAACGCAGGGGCTGTTCAGGCCGGAAAGGGGTAAAGAGCCGTTGGTTTCGATGGAAACGGCGTACCCCATGTTCACGAGAAGGTCGATGAGCTCCGGGGTTTCCCCTTGCAGGAGGGGTTCCCCGCCCGTTATGAGAACTCCTGGAAGGCCCAGCTTTTCCACTTCCGCAGCTATTGCCGGGATATCCATGAGCCTGCCCTCTTCATACGCGTAGGTGGTGTCGCAGTAGGCACACCGCAGGTTGCAGCCCGTCAGCCTGACAAAGGAGAAGGGAAGGCCCTGGGAGGTGGATTCCCCCTGAATGCTGGTGAAGATTTCGTTAACGACCATTGAGAGTATTTTACCATGCCCCCGCCGGACAGAAGGGGGCTTCTACTCAACGTAATCGAGCCAGCTCTCGTACCGTGCGTTCTTTCCGCCGACGATGTCGAAGAAAGCGGTCTGGAGGGTCTTCGTGATCCTCCCGGGCCTTCCCCTACCGACCCTCCTGTCGTCGATCTCCCGAACGGGAGTGATTTCCGCGGCGGTGCCGGTGAAGAAGACTTCGTCTGCCGTGTAGAGCTCATCCCGGGTAAAGTGCTCCTCCCTGACCTCGATCCCCAGGTCGCCGGCAATGGTGATGACGGAGCTCCTCGTTATTCCCGGGAGGATGGACGCAAGCGGGGTGGTTTTGATCGCACCGTCCTTGACCATGAATATGTTTTCTCCCGACGCTTCCGATACGTACCCCTCCGTGTCGAGAAGGATCGCCTCCTGATATCCCGCCTTTACAACCTCCCACTTGGCAAGGACGGAGTTTACATAGTACCCGTTGATTTTTCCCTTCGTCATGGAGGCGTTTACGTGGTGCCGGGTAAAGGACGACACTTTCGCCCGGATACCCTTTTCCAGACCGTCGTCCCCCAGGTAGGCACCCCAGGGCCACACGGCGATTGCCGTGTGAACGGGGTTCTTTTTCACGAAGAGCCCCATGTCCCCGGCTCCGATAAAGACCACCGGCCGTATATATCCCTGCCGGAGCTTGTTCACCCTCAGGGTCTCCTTGACCGCGCTGACAATTTCCCTTTTCCTGAAGGGAATTTTCAACGAGAGGATGTGCACCGAGTCGAAAAGCCTGTCCACGTGCTCCCCGAGACGGAAGACAGCGGAGGAGCCGTTTATCGTCCGGTAACAGCGTATGCCCTCGAAAGCGCCTACCCCGTAGTGAAGGGTGTGGGAGAGGACGTGAACCGTGGCCTTCTCCCAGCTGACAAATTTCCCGTCGAACCAGATTTTCTTCGTTTTCTGGACCATTTCTCCTCCCCTGCACCATTTGGCTCGATCTTCAGATTTTCCGAAATATCGGGCGAAAAGTCAATCGGCAGTTGGCCGAAAGAGGGGCCTGCACCGTGGTGGACGAAAAAAGAGGGGTGAAACTGGAGGGGATGGTAATGTGGAAATCGGAATTCGGAATGCGGAATAAAAACAGTTAACAGTTAACGGTTAACGGTTTACGGTTTCCATTTGAACGAGAAACCAGAAACGAGAAACGCGAAA
>JABAOF010005646.1_pt7 | contig 27304 bp, 30 predicted proteins | sample 7062171 | NCBI WGS metagenome assembly JABAOF01 (sample SAMN14538628, study PRJNA623070) | marine sediment metagenome | biome: marine biome [ENVO:00000428]; feature: marine pelagic biome [ENVO:01000023]; material: deep marine sediment [ENVO:00002113] | place: India: Gulf of Khambhat ...
TATCGGAAAACAGGGAAGAAATGCTCAGGCAATCAGAGTTATTCTCGGTGCTGCAGGGATGAAGCTGAAAAAGAGAGTTAATCTTGAGATCGTAGAAAAAGAATAACTAGGTAGCTGATCCTGGCATTAATTAAGTTGAAGATGCCAGGAAAAAAGACTCATCTTTTAAAACACTCTGTTTAGCTGGATTACTTTCCTCGATGATATTTTCCCTTCCCCTCACCTTTAGAGGCTAAGGAAATAATACAAAATTAATCCTGAAAAACACCCTTAAAGGCGATTGCCTCTACAGAAATGTTCTGGCAGTATTCGTAGTATCGAAAAGATGAAATAGATATGTAAGGAGGGCCGTGCCAGTTGGAAAAGGAAGAAAAGAGCGGGTTAAAGGGTTGGATTCTTAACCTCGGCCCTCCTTAAAATCCTCTATAAGACTGATTGATAATTCCTGTTAGTAGGTTAGTGGAGATTTGCACTCCCGCTCCTGATCCTTCTTAGCTAGATGTAATTCCTTTTATAGGAATAAAACACAATTGTCAAGCAAAAGTTTTATTTTTTTCACAAATTTTTTTTAGACTTAATCAGCATTTTCCAGTAATGGTAGCAGCTGTGTGATCTCTATGAGAGGGGTGAAGAATTCGGAGATGACTTGGTATATTTTGTAAGGACTTCCTTCAGTTTAGCAGCCACAGGAGGGGTAGACAGCAGTTGCTCGGATAAAATTTCTTTGGGGCTTATCCCTCTATTCTCGTAGAAGGCCGCATTCGCCTCATGGTCGATACGGAGAGAAGCACCCTTTATAGAAATGCCAGCGAACAGTCCACGGCTCCGTTGGTATGAATAGATCTCCGCCTTGAGGGCGATATCCGTGCTGGCTTCGGCTCCCCGTCCAACAGGTCCTGCCGCCACACTGGCATCGGCTCCCAGAGTGAATTTACCTCGAGTGATGTTTTCAACACTCCTTTTGCTCTTGAACACTAGGATGAAGTCCGCAGATTGAACGCCGATCTGCCAGCCAATGCTCCCTCCTGTGATAGCGATGAAAGAGGGATTGCTCCATTCACCATCTGAAGTTTGAACGACTAAAATGCCTTTGCCGTGCTGGCCGCCTAGGACATAAGCAGCCTTGAACACACGGGGGATGATGGCAATACCGAAAGCGTTACGCAGCAAAGCCGTCGGAATGCTTTCCTCAGGAATATTCATGATTTCCGTCATCACATCGATAGCGTCCTCAACACGTTTGACTGTCGGGGCTGGAGAAGCTTCTTCCTTTTGGCCGCTTATTGTTGCACAGGAAACAAGAAAACCTAGAAGGAGAAGTCCAGAAATTAAACAAAGTTTTTTATTGGTTCTGATCAATCTATCCTCCTTGGATGCTGATTGTTAAGAAATCTTTTTTATTTTATCGGATTTTTAAGAAGATTTCATCTTTTTTCCTAAGGAAAAAGCCAAGCCGAGGAAACGACCGATTCCATGGTAGGTTCGATTTTCTGGAGCAAATAGGATAGGTTTTACTTTTTCGATATCGGGGAAATTTCCTTCGTCCAAAACAGTTAAATCAGCCTTGGTATCGATGATTTCACCGATGAATTGTGTATGCAAACCGATCTCGAAAGAATGAAGCAATCTGCACTCTAGGATGAGCGGAAACTCCTCGATGTAGGGCGCATCCACGTGTTCACAGCGAACAGCGGTTAGTCCGGTCGTAAAAAATTTGTCTTCTCTTTTCCCTGAAACCATCCCGACGTAATCAGATTCAACCACATATTTCTCAGAGGGGATATTGATACTGAAGGCTCTTCTCTCGATAATACTTTTGTAGGAGTAAGTCACCTTCCTCAAGGAAATAGCAATACAGGGAGGGCTCGAACAACAAATTCCTCCCCAAGCCACCGTCATCACATTGGGTTTTCCATCCTTATCATAGGTGCCCACGATTAAAACAGGAGTGGGATAGATCAAGGTTTTGGCCCCTAAAGATATTTTCACAGTATTCCTCCAACCACCTAGGTTTATGTTTAAAAAAGAAATTGTCTGATATTTTTTCGGTTTTAGCAAATCCTATCCATTTCGACATGATATTATCCCTTAACATTTCCAGCTTATGCAGAGTATATTAATGTGGATGAAGAATGAAGATNNGACTCCTCCAGCCTTACCGCCAGGGACTTTTAAACATGGCCTATCGAATGACTGGCAATTTGGAAGAAGCTAAAGAAATATGTCAGGAGGCCCTGATCAGAACCTTTAGACATCTTGGGACATTTAAAAGAGGAAAAAGTTTTAAAAGTTGGATTTATCGAATAACAGTCAACTCGGCATATGACTTCCTGAGAGAGAAGAAAAAGTATCATGACTTGATAAAGCGTCAGAGGAATTCAACCGACAGGATTTCCCTAAGGCCCGGAAGGACAATATCTAAAAAAAGAGATTAAGCTGAAACTCGAGCGTGTTCTTCGCGCGTTAACTCCCAAAGAAAAGATCATTTTCCTTTTGAGGGATGGGAATGGCTTCTCCATTCAGGAGACATCAGCGATTCTTGGTTGCTCATCTTTAAGTATCCGGACTCATCTCTCTCGGGCACGTCGAAAGATTAGAGATCAATTCAGAGAATATTACGGAAACAAAGGGGTCATCGAGTGAATTGTAAAAAGGCAAAAAAAATGCTTCCCCTTTTGGTCGGGTTAGATCTCTCTCGGAAGAAAATTTCTGAAATCAAGGCACATCTAGGAACATGTTCTGAGTGTCAAGAAGAATATCAATCTTATGTGTTGTCTCTAGATAAAACAATGGAATGGCTTGCTCAAGAAAGAATGGATTGGAGGGACCAGGAATGGCAGAGCGCCATACGAGGAGCTATCGAGGAGCAGCCAGCTCGATTTTCTCCTCTCATGCCTTGGCCGTTTAAAAAATCATGGGCTTATGCCGTGATGGCCGTTTTGATCGTCGTCCTCACTCTTTTTGTTGTTCGGCCATACAGATACGATTTTGATGACAGGAGAGAAACAATGACCATCTCTAGGGAAATTCCTTCTGTCGCTTCGATGGATAAGGCTCAGCAAAAAGTTGTCTCGATGACCTTGGTTTCGAGGGAAACGGGACTGAAGATTGCTTGGTTTTTCAATAAAGACTTTGATTTTGAGGAGGAAAAATGAAAAAATCCGCGATAATTTTTATGTGTTTTTTCCTGCTAACGGGAACAACTCAGCTTCTCTTTTCCTTGGATGAGAAGCCTGAAGTGGTTAAAGAAATTGTGAAGATCAAATACATGCATGCCCACGAAGCTCGCGAAGTTCTGAAACAGCATATAAGTCCCAAAGGAAAAATTCAAGTCATTCCCAGCGAGAATCTCCTGGTGATCGAGGATATCCCAGTCATAATGGCTAAGCTTCGAATGATTCTGAGGGAAATTGACGTCCGTCCTGCCGATTTACAGTTCACCGTTGAACTCATCCTGGGTTCCAAGAGACCTGGGGAAATAATGGAAATTGACACGGAGCTAAAATCCGATCCCGTTATTAAGGAGTTGAGCGGCCTGTTAAAATACAAATCCTTCAAGCTGTTGGATTCGTCCCTCATCAAGGTCCAGGATAACGAGCGTTCATATCAAAGAATGGGTGGAGGAGGGAAAAGCTTTAAACTCAACCTGTTACCCCGCTATATCAAAGAGGAGAAGGATGAAATCCTTCAAGTTGAGTTGAGACTAGCCGAGCATCTAGGAATCACAAGTGAAGGAAAGGAAAGCACGTTAACCCTGATCGATACAACTTTGACCCTTAAGAACGGTGAGAGAACCGTGGTCGGTGTCTCCAAATTGGATGGAGGCGATAAGGCTTTAATCCTGATTGTTTCCGGATTAGTCATTAAATAACACATGCCGGTTTTATTTATTCTCTGGAAAATGAAATCCAATTAGAAACGGATAAAGCAGTTCCTTTTTTTTATTTCTGGATTCCTGCTTCCGCAGGAATGACATTTTAATACTAATAACAGTCCTCAAAAAAAGCCTGGCTTCCTTTTTTTTAAAAAGCAGTCTGTCTATATCTATTGTGGTTTTGACTCCCTAGGGTGGCTGTGTTATAAGCTTTCTCGAGGGAATTAGCCATGAATGTGTTCCGCCGCTGGCTGATCATGGCCTGTTTGTGTCTATCCGGCGGTATTATCTATCTCTTACCCTATTTGCGAGAGGTGTATTATATCCCGCTCCAGGAGGCGCTTCATCTGACCAATACTCAATTGGGTGTGCTGATGAGCGTTTTTGGTGTGATGGCGATGATTTCCTATTTTCCTGGTGGCTGGCTGGCTGACAAAGTTGGTCCAAAGACCCTTATCACCATCTCCATGACTTCGACTGGCCTAGCTGGTTTGTATTTTGCCACATTTCCCTCCTACAAAATCTGTATTGCGATTCACGCTTTTTGGGGTGTTAGTGTGACTTTTACATTTTGGGCAGCGCTCATCAAGGCGACAAGAAGATGGGCACCCCCCACACAACAGGGGAGGGCCTTTGGGATCCTGGAAAGCGGGAGGGGGATGGCCGAGGTTATCAGTTCTACAGCTTTGCTGGCTATATTTGCCAAGCTGGGAAGCACAGCCTTTGGCCTGTCTAGGGTGATCCTCCTATTTTCGATCATGGATATCTTGATCGGGATTATGGCCTGGTTTGTGTNNTGATTCAAGACGCGATTTATTAGAAAAACCAACAGAAAGGATGAAGATCGGGCTCCAGGATATCCTTAAAGTCATCAAGATGCCTGTGGTCTGGCTTATTTCCCTTATTATTCTTGCGGCATACAGTGCATACTGGGGATCCTATTATTTCACACCTTATGCCACCGATGTCTTCGAGATGAGTGTCGTTTTTGGGGGAGCACTGGGTGTGGGGAAGATGTGGATAAAAATATCGGCCTTGGGTGCCGGTTTCTTGGCTGATAAGATCGGTGCTTCCCGGACAATTGCTTGGTCCTTCGTGATCCTGATCGCTAGCTTCGCGATTTTCATCCTGGCTCCTGGCAGTCCCAGCCTTGTTTTCATACTGATTACTAATACCATCATCGCATCTGTTGCCATTTTTGCCTTAAGGGGAGTTTATTTTGCCACATTCGAAGAAGTGAGCGTCCCCCTCGCTGTGACAGGAACTGCTACTGGAGTCGTTTCGGTTATTGGCTACACGCCCGACATTTTTATACCTCTAACCGGGGGAGCCATGTTGGATGGATATCCTGGAGCTTTAGGATACCGGTATTTTTTCCTTTTTATTTCTGGATTGTGTCTTCTGGGTTTGTTGGCTGCGATCATTATCATGAAAAAGTTTATCAAGAGGAGGGCTGATTAGATGAGCAAGAAGGATAAAGGAGAGCGCATCTTGCCAAAGAATCCCTTCCCTCGACTCACTCAGGAGCAATGCCGTCAGATTCATGAGGCAAGCCTGGAAATACTCGAAAGGGTGGGTGTGCGTTTGGACCTTCAAGAGGCGATCGAACTGCTTAAAAAGGCTGGAGCCAGAGTCGACGAGGAAAACATGGTTCATCTTTCTTCTCCGTTGGTAGAGAGAGCGTTGGCTTCTGCTCCCAAGAACGTCGTTCTTCATGACCGGCTTGGGAATCCGTCTATGAGGCTTGAAGGTTACCGGTGTTTCTACGGGCCTGGCTCAGATTGTCTGAATATTTACGATCAGCGCACAAGAAAGCGTCGCAAAGCTCTACTGAAGGACACAAGAGAGGCTATCATTCTCTGTGATGCCCTGCCAAATATCGACTTTGTCATGTCTATGCTGCTTCCCTCTGATGTGAATATGACAACGGCTGACCGTTATCAGATGGAGGCGATGCTGATTTACACGACCAAGCCTATCATTTTTGTCTCTTATGAATATGAAGGCTGTCCAGATTGTGTAGAAATGGCAGAAGCTGTGGTTGGAGGACCTGCGGCCTTGCGAGAGAAGCCGAACATAGCCTGCTACATAAATGTCGTCTCTGGGCTGCACCACAATAAAGAAGGGCTCCAGAAACTTCTCTATTTGGCCTCGAAAAAAATCCCGGCTCTGTATATTCCTTCCTCGACAGCAGGGGTTACAAGTCCGATTACACCCGCAGGCGCTTTGGCCTGCGATAATGCTGGATCACTCGTAGGATTAGTCCTTTCTCAGTTGAAGCAGGAAGGGGCTCCGATGATTGTCTCCGGTATGCCTCCCGGATATCTGGATATGCGGACCATGGTCTCGACGTATTGTGAGCCGGAGAGAGGAATGACCCAAGCTCTGGCTCACTATTATGGGCTCCCGATGTTTTCCTTAGCTGGCGCTTCAGAATCCAAAATCCCAGACCAGCAGGCCGCAGCTGAGGCAGCCCTCAGTTTGATGGTGGCCACCTTAGCTGGAGGTCAAATCATTCACGATTTGGGCTATTTGGAATCTGGGCTGACTTTTTCCTTTGCTCAACTGGCTCTGTGCGATGAAATCGTGAGCTGGATTAAGGGTTTTGTTCAGGAAGTCAAGGTCGACGAAGAGAGCTTGGGTGTAGATACGGTGGCTGATGTTGGTCCAAAAGGCCAATTCTTGAAAACAGGACATACCCTCAATCATTTTCGGGAGAGGTGGTACCCGCAGCTTTTCGAACGGCAGACATTCGAATCTTGGCGTGATAAAGGTGCTAAAGGCTTGATGGAACGGGCAACTGAATTGGTTGAGTCCATCCTGGCTGAACATAAACCTGAGCCCCTTCCAAAAAAAATACAGGAAAAGCTCCGGAAGATTGTATTAAAGGCCACTGGGTAAAAAACAAAGTGGGGGTCAAACCTTGAATTTTGACATTTTGTCATGGTTCATACATTTTGTCCTAATTCAAGGTCTGATCCCGATTTTGTCAGGTTCCCTCTCCAACCTTGACTCTAAAGCCACAGTTTTGTAAAAAAGAATTAGTTCAAATTTCACGAGCATTCCATCTCTCTTCTTTTGAAGGAAGGAGGTTCGAAAATGGTCAAAATGGATGAATCTCAAGAAAGAACCTGGGCCATGTTGTGTCACCTGTCGGCGTTGGCTGCGTTTATCTTTCCTTTGGGTAATATCATCGGACCGCTTGTTATCTGGCTCATAAAAAAAGATGAATCAGAGTTTGTCGATGATCAAGGAAAAGAATCCCTGAATTTCCAGATTTCATTCACCATTTATTGTATTGTTGGGGCGTTTTTGATCTTGTTTATCATCGGGATTTTCCTTCTTATCGCTTTAGGCGTTCTCTTCATAGTGTTGGTCATCATCGGTACAGTCAAAGCGAACTCCGGGGAAAAATTCCGTTACCCCCTCTCTATAAGATTTATCCACTAGAACCGCAAGAAGTACACAGCCTCAATTCAAGATTCTTATCCAAGATGCATATCTTCTTTCATGAGGGACTCGATTCTTGAATGAATGTTTATCCCGTTTTTACAAGAGGCGTTACAGGTAGGACAGGACAAACAAATATTTAGTCCTTTCCTTTCAGGAAGTTCAGCGATCGTCATTCTTGCTTGAATTTGATTACCGTACCCATTGGCATACATATATGCTCTCATGAGATGGGGGATTTCAACTCTATGAGGACAGGTGGCTAGACAGGCACGGCAATTCTGACAGTAGAAGATTCCTCTGAGTTTAGCAGCGAGAGAAAGATCTGCTTTTTCTCCTTCGGACAAAGCCAGGTTCTCCATAACGTTATAGTTCATCTCAAGCTGAGCAAATGTCGTCATGCCTGGGATGGTTGTGCAGACATTTTCGTCATTTAAAACCCATTTTAAAGCGGCTTGATGGTTGATTTCCACCTCGCTTTCTTGCTGCAGCCGCCTGCCACCCTGGGTTTTCATGGCGATAACTCCAACTCCTTTGGAAGCTGCATGCAGAATGGCCCTTTTGACTTTATCTTTATTTTTTTGCAGATAATGGTAAGCTGTAAGGACAACATCATAAACTCCCGAGTCCACAGCCGCTCGGATGACCATAGGCTCATTCTTATGTGTCGAGACTCCTATGAACCTCGCCTTTCCCTGCTTCTTAACCTTGGTGAGGGCCTCGATCAGAGGCTCGTAGGTGGCCATCTGAGGGCTGTAACAGCTGTGGAGATAAAGGATGTCCACGTAATCTGTGCGAAGTCGCTCGANNCGCTCGAGGCTTTTGTTGAGCTGTTTATAAAGATTCTCTCCCGTTGCGGCAGGCTCTCTTTCCGTGCCTTTTAGGAGGAATTTATTTTTCTCATTGTCCCTGGCAAAGCGCATTTTCGTGCCCACGTAAACCTTGTCCCGAATTCCTTTCTTCTGGAGAACTTCCCCGATAACTCTCTCGCTGTTACCTCTGAGATACAGATGAGCTGTATCCAAATGGTTGATTCCCATATCAAGGGCTTGGTTTATCAGATCAGGACTGTCCGAGTTCATAACCCCGAAACTCACGATTGGAATCCTCAAACCTGTTCGGCCTAAAGTCCGGTAGATAATTTTTCGAGGTTGAAGTTGAGCGGCATCATCGGCCTTAAAAAATGGAAATGCAAAGCCTGTGGAGAAGAGGCCGATTGTGGTTGTTTTGATAAAATCTCTTCGTTTGAATTTCTTATCCTCCATAAATCTTCCTCCTTGTACTCATTAAAAATTCCTTATAATCTCTATATATTATATAATATATCTTAAAATTTTGAAAATAAGAAAAAAAATGAAAAAATATAGGCTCTGGAAAATAAGGAAGATTTTCGTATAATTGTCTGGGAGAGCGATGAAGTGTTCTGAATGTCAGTATGAAAATCCTGCCGATGCGAAATACTGTGGGCAGTGCGGTGCCTCCTTTCTATCTCATGACAGCGTCTCATCTTCTGAGACTGAAACCGTAGAACACTCCTTGAAAAGAGGAGCAGTCTTTGCCCGCAGGTACGAGGTCATCGAGCAGTTAGGGAAGGGAGGAATGGGGAGTGTCTTCAGAGTCATGGATACCCAGATCAACGAAGACGTTGCTCTCAAGCTCTTAAATCCCGAAATTGCTGACGACAAGATGACTATAGACCGATTCCGGAACGAGTTAAAGATGGCCCGCCGCATATCGCATAAAAACGTCTGCCGGATGTATCATATTGGAGAGGAAGAAGGAATCCAATACATCACCATGGAATATGTTCCAGGGGAAAACTTAAGGGATATGATTCGGATGACCGGACAGCTGAGTCTGCGAACTGCCATAAACATCGCAAGGCAGGTTGGTGAGGGGCTGGCCGAGGCCCATAGGCTGGGGGTCATTCACCGCGATTTAAAGCCCTCGAATGTCATCATCGATCGAGAAGGAAACGCCCGGATCATGGATTTTGGGATCGCCCGCCCGGTCATTAAGAGCAAAAGGAGTGACTGGTGCCGGGGGGATGATCGGTACTCCTTCCTACATGTCACCCGAACAGGCTGAGACAAAAGATGTCGACCAGAGGTCGGATATCTATTCCTTCGGAGTTATCCTGTTTTGAAATGCTGACCGGAAGAGTGCCTTTCGAAGGTGAGACGGCCCTAAGCATCCTGATGAAGCACAAGAATGAGCCTCCTCCAGACCCGAAGAATTTCAATCCTCATATCCCTGAGAATTTGAGTCAGGTGATCTTAAAATGTCTGGAGAAGAGGAGGGGGAATCGATTCCAGACGGTCGAAGAACTTCTCTTCGTGCTGAACAAAGACTTCCCAGGCTCACCGGAAAAAATGAAAGTAGAAAAAAAGATCAAAAAAGTAAAAAGGCTGGAGATGAAGAAAGGCGTTCTTTACGGAGGAGTTTTCCTTATCGCAGCTCTTATTGTTTTAGGTGGAATCTTGTTCTTTAGAGGTCAGCAGGAGGCTTTAGATTCGATCGCCGTGCTCCCTTTTGAAAATGTTAACGCTGATCCTGACATAGAATATCTCGGTGATGGTATCACCGAGAGCATCATCAATAAACTGACGCAACTGCCAAGCCTCAAAAAAGTCATAGCCCGAAGCACTGTCTTTCATTACAAGAGAAAGGAAATTAATCCCAGGGCAGTGGGTCAAGAACTCGGAGTCGATGTCCTTCTCATGAGCCGGTTAACAAAAGGCGAGGCGATGAACTATCGATCAGCGTCGAACTTATCAACACCTCGGACAACAGCCTCATCTGGGGCAACCAGTACAGAAGAAAGATCGCCGAAATATTCGATGTTCAAGAAGAAATATCAAACTCGATTATCGATAATCTTCGGTTAGAGCTGACAGGAGAGCAACTGGACCGGATGGCCAAACGATACACCGAAAATCCCCTGGCTTTTGAGGCTTATTACAGAGGACGTTATTTCTGGAACAGGAGAACAGAAGAAGATCTGCAGAGAGCAATAAGTTATTTCGCCAGGGCCATTGAAATTGATCCTAATTACGCTCTTGCTTACATCGGGCTGGCTAATTCATATCTTCTCCTTCCAGAATACGGAACTTTACCTCCGAAGGAGGCTTATCCTAAAGCGAAGCAGTCTGTACTGAGAGCCATCGCCATTGACGACAGGACGGCCGAAGCCCATGTCTCTCTCGCCCAGCTCAAAAGGAGATTTGATTATGATTGGCCGGCGGCTGAGAGAGAGTATAAACTGGCCATCGAACTTGATCCTGGGTATGCAACCGCTCATCACTGGTATGGTTATGATCTGATGTGCTTGACCCGCTATGACGAGGCTATCCGGGAGATTAAGCGGGCTCATGAACTCGATCCTCTCTCTCTCGTGATAAACAGGAACTTAGGACAGGTCTACTACCGGGCCGGACTCTATAACCAAGCCATGGAAACCCTGAGCAAAACCCTTGAGTTGGATTCAGGTTTTGGGGGTACACACTTTTATATCGGATCAATCCACCTCCAGAATGAAAGGTATGAAGAGACTCTGGAAGAGTTCCGGAATGAGTTGGAGTTGGCAAAGGGTTGGAGCTCGCGAATTGAAGGTTGGATCGCCGTAGTCTATGCGAAAATGGGCCAGAGAGAGAAGGCACAGAAAATTCTTGATAAACTCCTGGAGAGAGCACAACAGGAATATGTATCGAAAACCATAATTGCTATTGTCTATTTTACCCTTGGTGAGAATGATTTGGCTTTTCAGTATCTTGAAGAGGCCTATTCAGAATACGACAGTTGGCTGCGTTTGATTAAAGTCGATCCAGTATTTTCAAATGTACAAACCGATCCCCGATACCGAGAGCTGCTACGAAAAATGAGCATAGATTAAGAATGATTAGATCAACAGACTCAATAGGTGGAGAATAAGAATGAAAAAATATGGACTCTGTGCTCTCCTTATAATTTCTGTCACCATGGTTCTTTCTTCCTCGAATGGTTCTTTCTATAAACCAGGAACTCTGAAAGAGGAGAAAGGGCTTCGTCGACCTCTCAAACCTCCCTCTCAAGAAGGAATCGAGCCTCATTTCTGGAAGGTGTCAGAAGATATCCTCCTGTATTATTTTCAAAGCGGAAAGGGCAGACCCGTTCTGGTTGTTCATGGCGGTCCAGGATTTCCTCCTTCAGAAGCATGGGAAGGATTAGAGAGGCTCACGGATAATCACATATTTTATTACTACCATCAACGGGGCTGCGGAAAATCCACTAGACCTGTTGATACGTTTGATTCATCCAACTATCTTCAGAACATGGTCGATCTGAACAAGATTTTGGGAATCTCGACTCAGATCGCTGATATCGAGCGCATCCGAAGGATCCTCAAACAGGAAAAAATCATCCTGATCGGACACTCTTACGGCGGATTCCTGGCCGCACTCTATGCTGTCGAATTTCCAGAATACGTGGAAAAGATGGTTCTCATCGCTCCAGCCGGGGTTCTTAAAATGCCCATCGAAGAGGGGAGAGGTTTAGATGCTTTGAAAAAATATCTTTCTGAGGAAGAGAAGAGTGAGTTTGATGATTTTCTAGCTCGATATTTTGATTATGGGCAGATCTTTTCTAAAAACGAACAAGACTTGGTCGCATTGAATCATGGGTATCTACAATTTTACGAAGCGGCTTATAAGAAGATTGGGCTGATAATTCCAGACCAGGCAGGACAAAAGCCTGCTGATATCGGAGGGTGGATGGTTCACGCCATGTACTTTTCCCTCGGTCTCAAATACGACCTCAGGGATGAACTCAAAAAGATTAATGCCCCCGTTCTCGTCATCCATGGGGAAAAGGATATGATGCCATCTAAAGTCAGTCAAGAATATGTGGACTTATTCCCTGAAGGGAAGTTGAGTATTGTTCCTGGAGCTGCGCATTTCCCCTTCCTTGAAAAACCTGATAGGTTTGCAACCTTGGTGGGTGATTTTTTATTTAAGTTATGATATGTATACTCTTTATTTGAAATTCATACTAAAAACCAGATTTATCTATGTATAAAATGAATCTTTTTTATTTGTTTTTCGTATAAATATTTGGGAGAAAACAGGTTATGGAATGCCCACAATGCCATTTTGATAATCCTGCCGATACCAGATTCTGCGGAAAATGTGGCACATCTCTTCCTGCCTCAGAAGATATCTATGTTTCTCAGACAGAAACTCTCGATACTCCTTCGAAGGGATTAAACCGGGGAAGGACGTTCGCTCAAAGATATGAAGTGATCGAAGAACTTGGTAGTGGTGGAATGGGGAAGGTCTACAGGGTACTTGATAAAAAGATCAACGAGGAAGTGGCCCTAAAACTCATTAAACCTGAAGTGGCGGCTGATAAAAAGACGATCGAACGTTTTGCCAACGAGTTGAGAATGGCGCGACAGATTTCGCACAAAAACGTCTGCCGGATGTATCATCTGAGCGAAGAGGAGGGAACTCACTACATCACCATGGAGTACGTGCCAGGAGAAAACCTTAAGAATATGATCCGGATGACGAAGCAGCTGAGTTTGGGAGCCTCTGTCACCATTGCCAAGCAGATTTGTCAGGGTTTGTCCGAAGCGCACAATTTGGGGATTGTTCATCGCGATTTAAAGCCATCGAACATCATTATCGACAGGGAGGGCAAAGCTCGGATTTTGGACTTTGGCATAGCCCGCTCCGTTAAATCTAAGGCGATAACAGGACTCGGAGGTTTGATCGGGACTCCGGAGTACATGTCACCAGAACAGGCTGAGACAAGGGAAGTTGACCAGCGATCGGATCTCTACTCCCTGGGTGTCATCCTGTTCGAGATGTTAACGAGCAGAGTCCCGTTCGAGGGAGACACACTTTTGAGTGTTGTTATGAAACACAAGAGCGAGAAGCCTCCGGAACCCAAAAAGATTAATCCTCAGATTCCGGATGATCTTAACCGAATCATATTGAAATGTTTGGAGAAAGACAGAGCAAAAAGATACCAGAACGCAGATGAGCTGTTCATGGACTTATCAAAATTAGAAGAGCGGTTTCCGATGGCCGAAAAAATCCTGCCCAAGAGAAAGCCGATCACCACCAAGGAATTGACAGTCACGATCGGATTGAAAAAGATGTTCCTTCCTGCCCTCATCGTCCTCGTTGTGACGGTCATCGGTGTCATCCTCTGGCAGCTGCTCTCTCCAAAGGAAACATTGGCCATCCCTTCTGATAAACCCTCATTGGCCGTCATGTACTTCAAAAATAACACCGGAGATCAAAATCTTGACCATTGGAAGACTGCTCTATCTGACCTGCTGATCACGGATCTTTCCCAGTCAAAATACCTCAGGATTTTGAGTGCAGAGCAGCTATTCGATGTTCTCAACCGCATGAATCAACTCGACACGGAGAGCTATTCTACTGAAGTTCTGAAAGAAATCTCTGATAAAACCGGGGTGGAAAGAATACTGGTGGGGAATTACACTAGAGCTGGGGATCTTTTTCGAGTTAACGTGACTGTCCATGACGGAGCCACAGGTGAGCTCGTCGGATCAGAAAGGGCTGAGGGAAGAGGTGAGTACGCTTTTTACGAGATGGTGGATGAGTTGACGAGAAGACTTAAGGAAGACTTTGAACTGACCGAGGAAGAGATCACCACAGATCTCGACAATAAAATAGAGAATATCACCACCAGTTCTCCTGAGGCTTTCAAATTCTACAGCATGGGCCGGCGATATCATCTTCAGGCAGATTATGCGAAATCCCTGTCCTTCATGCAGAAAGCCTTGGACATCGATCCAGAATTCGCCATGGCCTACCGGTCTGTGGCTGTTTCTTTCCACAATATGGGATACAGGCCGGCTATGCTGAAGGCCATCCAGAAGGCTTTTGAGTTGAGCAATCAGGTATCAGAAAGAGAACGGCTTATCATCCAGAGCGATTATTATAAAATGAAAGAGGAGACATACGATAAGGCCATCGAAGCTTTTAAAAAACTTCTTGACATTTATCCTGAAGACAGCATCGGCAACACCAACCTGGGGATTACCTACTTTGCCTTAGAACGATGGGATCAGGCCATCAACCATTCTAAAGTTAATATTCAGAATAAGTCAGGAACACTCATTTCCTACTGGAATCTTGTCGAGGGTTATATGGCTAAAGGTCTGTATGGCATTGCCAAAAAAACTTTGGAAGAAGCTCTCGAGTCTTATCCTGATAGTGCCGGGCTGTATTTCAAATTGGCTTTACTGTACACCTGCCAAGGAAATTATGATCTTGCCCTGGCTGAATTGGATAAGGCATCAAAGTTAGACAAAAGCGCCGAGATCCAGAGTGTTTTCAGGAAAGGAGAGAATTACCTGCTGAAGGGAGATATCGGTAAAGCTCAGCAGGAGTTTGGTAAATTTGTGGCTGGGACAGGATGGAGTCGAAACGGTTTGGCCCTTTTATATCTTGCTCAGGGCCGGTTAAATGAAGCGATAGAAATTCGGAGAACAGAGCCTTTGCCCCATGAATGGCTCGGTCGCCTCTACCTTAAAACGGGGAAATTTAAATTGGCCTTAAAAGAATTCGATGAGATGAACAAAGAGGCCTTACTCGTCGAAAGTTTATTCAATCAGATGCGGGCTTTACACTACAAAGGACTGGCCTATCTTGGGTTGAAATCCATGGCTGATGTGTCAGAAATAGCTGCCGAGCTAAGGCAGATGATCCAGAAGAGTCTAAGCCGGAAAAGAATTAGATATTATTATCATCTGATGGGAATGGTCGAATTGGAGAATGAACGGTATGTGGAGGCCATAGATTATTTCGAGAAAGCTATCTCACTGCTGAGATCTCCATATGACATTGAGGTGGAGGACCATCCGATGTTTATCGATTCTTTGGCTCTGGCCTATTATAAAACAGGCGAGTTGGCGATGGCTCAAGAGCAATACGAGACGATTCAATCCTTAACCTATCATCGAATAAGGGATGGGGATATTTTCGCCAAGAGCTACTTCATGCTGGGGAAAATCGCCGAAAATAAGAAGGAAAAGTCTAAAGCCATCGAGTATTATGAGACATTCCTCAACCTCTGGAAGGATGCCGATCCCGGGATTCCTGAGCTCGACGACGCCAGGAATCGTCTAGCCGCCTTAAAAAACCAGTAGGGTAGGCGATTAACGAATAATAATAGTCATAATATTAGGCTTGAATTTTTCTCCTAAACTTTTTTGCAGTCAATCCGTATTGATTAATGTATGATACTGAGTAATTATTGCACGAGCTTTTATATTAATTTTTTCTAGTAAGGTTTTAAATAATTAGGAGGTAAGAATAATGAAAAAAAATTTTTCATCGGCGCTATTGAGTATTTTTCTGTTGAGTCTAATAGCTCCTCCAGGAGGGGGGCAATCAGCTGATGAGGTCAGATTGAAGATGATCGAAGCTATGGGAGGAGAGGATGCCCTTAAGAATATCAAGGACATGACCATAACGGGAACGGCAGAGTTGACGATGCAAGGTTTGAGCGGAACCATCACTGTCTACAAAAAAGAACCGAACAAGAGGCGTCTCGATTTTGAAGTTATGGGTATGGTCATTACCCAGGCTTATGATGGTGAGACAGCCTGGATGGTTAACCCTCAGACCGGCGCCATTGAAGACATGCCTGAGCAAGGAGCAGCTGAATGGAAAAGAGAATCGATGCCCGTTATTTCCCTGCTAAATCCTGAAAAATATGACATAACTTTTACCTATATAGGAAAGGAACAGGTCGAGGGTAAAGACCATTTTATTCTCGAACAAACCTATCCTGACGGGTTTAAAGCAACAATCTATTGTGATTCTCAAACTTATCTCGTAACAAAAAGCAGGTCAACCGTGACGGGGCCGATGGGAGAAGTTGAGGTTGAACAATACAGTTCCGACTACAAAAAAGTCAACGGGATAACCATGTCCCATTCTTCTGTCCAATACCGGGATGGAGAGGAATATTTAAAATTCACCATTGAAGAAGTGAAATTCAACACGGGTCTGGAAGATTCTTTGTTCGAGAAGAGCGAGTAAGAAGTCCCGACCGTTACTCACGACAGGTCCTTTATTCCTTTCTATTTTATCGAATTTTTGATAGCTCTACGGCCAAATTCTGGATGTGAGTACTATTTTCGAGTTTTTCCCTCCAAGATCGAGGAATGGAATCGAAACCTAAATAAGCCCCGGAGACTGCACAGGCCATAGCCCCAAGGGTGTCTCTATCACCACCGTTTAAGATGGCACAGAAAAGACAATCTTCAAAAGACTCTGGATGGCTTAAGAAAGAAAAGAGAGCAAAAGGCAGGGATTCTTGGACAGCCACAGACCGGCCCAGAACATCGGCCGCCTTTGGGGGAGATGCTTTTTTGGCTAGTAGCTGCTGAACTCCCTGCAATTTCTCCCTCATTTCTGGAGTTTTGGCGAATTCGATGAGTTCAGTTATGAATCTCTCTTGGGGAAATGGGTCTTCCGGTTTTAGCGGAACGGCGAGGGCAACAGCTTTGGCTTGGACAGCGGCTCCATCTTGTCCGACAGGATGAGCATGGGTGAGGACGGCAGATGCACATGCCTTTTCATATAGAGTAGATTCATCGTGGAGGACGAGCCCGATCGGAGCAATCCTCATGGCTGCCCCGTTTCCGAATGAGCCCTGACCACCAAACAAAGTCTGAGCCGCTTGTGTGCAACTCATCTCCGAACGTTCGACCATCGAGAATATTGTGGGGGGACCTGGGCCATAACCCCGCCATGGTTCTTCATTAAAACTGGATATAAACTTCTCTTCAAGATCGAGCTGATCCAGAAAACCCATTTTAATGATCGACTCGGCTATGCTTATGCACATGGCTGTGTCATCCGTGTAAATGAGTTTTTCGAATTTATCTATCTTTCGGCGCAGGATGTTTTTGTCGCGGTAGCGAAAAGCCAACTCGCCGATCGCATCACCGAGCGCGCTCCCGACAATGCTGCCTAGGAATTTCGTCTTAAGATCAATCATGGGACGTTCCTCTAAGTACCACCCTTGCTACAGAGAGTATAGAATATAAAATGTCTCAAGTAAAGGAATTATATGATAGCAGATAAACTCTAGGGGGACATTTTGGTGCACGTTCCTATAATAAAAAATTTGGCAGATCTAGAAGAGAGAGATATATTAGAGAATGGAGATGAGAAAGGAGTTTGATGGTTTTCTTTATAGGAGGTTTCCAACCGAAAACAATCTACGTTGATAAGCATCCCAGGAATTGCCCTGTTTGTAGCCATATTTCTGTCTATCACAAGAGGATTGACTATTATCTGAGCCTGTTTTTTATTCCTCTCTTTCCTGTTAAAAAGGGCACTTCATTCCTTGCCTGCAACAACTGCAACTCGATCCTTGATGAAAAGGGGAGGATATTCAGGGGGCAACAACCTGAAAACAAATGTTCATTTTGCGGAAGATCTGTAGGGGAAGACTTTATTTTCTGCCCTTACTGTGGAAAGTCTGTGGGAAAAGAACATCGATAGAGGAAAAATGAAAAATTCAAACGCTTAGAGTCAACTTTAATGGGTAACTGGAAATCTATTATTAATTCAGATCCGATCCTGTGGCTTCTGGAAGAAGAAAATCCTTCTGTTCGGTATATAGCGATGGCTCAAATCCTCAGGAAGTCTGCAGAAGGTCGAAAGGTTCTCGAAGCCAAGAAGAATATCATGAAGACCGGGATCGTTCCCAAGATCTTGGCCAAACAAAAACAGGGAGGACATTGGGAGAATCTCGAGGATTTTTACATGAGAACCAAATACAAAGGGACGGTTTGGCAGCTCATTATCTTAGCGGAACTCGAGACAGATGGTCGAGATCTGCGGCTTAAAAAAGCCAAGTAAATGGATCACTCTCAGGGCGATTAGGGTAATCAAGGATTATTTTATCAGTCAATAACAAACGGATATGAAAAATCTGTGTAAAAGGAAAGCCCTCCTCTTAGTCATCCTTATGGTCGTAGTGATTTTTCCCTCATGCAGAAAAAAAACCGATCGGGAATTAATCCTAGAGATGATGTCGGACATTGGAAAATTTGTCGAGGATAAAGACATAAACAAGATCATGCCTCTAATCTCTGAGGATTATTCCGATTTCCAGAACAGAGGGAAAATGGAAACCATGGACATGCTGAGGAGTTATTTTCGCCAATTCAGGGGGATTGTCTTTAACGTGTTAAGCAGTCACATCGATGAGCTGTCCCCTGAGGAAGCGTCCATCCAGACAGATGTGTCTCTGTCTTCAGGAGGAGTAAAAATATTACGTAAGTTGGTCAGAGTTTCTCCAGATAATTACCGGATTACGATGAAATTGAGAAAAAGAAATGGTCAGTGGTACATTCGGTATGCAGAGTGGGAATATATCAGTCTTGAAGAACTCTTTCCAGAGTCATTAGCTATACTCAAAAAGATTCTAAAGACAGATTAAGCCTTAACATGTTCCTTTTTCTTGCTTGATTGACAGAAAGCCGGACCTTTGCTATATCTTTCCAGTCCATATTGGCCACCAAGAGAGAACACAGCTCAGCCCAAAATAAATGATAGATAACAAAAAGGAGAGAAATTGATGGAGAATTCATTTCCCAGTATTAAAAATATTTCGGCAGATATCATCATCATCGGAGGGGGTCCGGCAGGCCTTGCCGCCGGCCTTTACGCCTCAAGAGCAGGTAAAAAAACGATCGTTCTGGAGGGGAGAGCTGCATCCAGGTTATCGATTGGGTACAAAATCGAGAATTATCCTGGATTTATCTCCATCGACAGCCAAGAACTGTTGGGGAAATTCAGGGGGCACGCCGAACACTTCGGTGCCCAAATTATTACAGGTGACGCTGTCGATTATAACCTAACAACAGACCCGAAGTATGTAACAACGCGCGATACGCTGATCGAGGCCAAAGCGGTCATTTTGGCTACGGGCAGATCTTTGCCGCGTTCGAAGATCATTCCTGGAGAAGAAAGGTTATTGGGAATGGGAGTCAGCTACTGTGCAACCTGTGATGGCCCCCTTTACCGTGGTTCAGAAGTGGCCGCCATGGGAAATTCAGACGAAGCGGCTGAGGATATCCTGCATCTCGAGCAGATGGGCTGTAAAGTCTACTGGGTTAGCGGAGATAAGGAGGGATGGAAGGTGAAGACTTCGTTGCTCGAGAAGATAAAAGCCAAGAAGATATCTTTTCATCAAAAAACTGAGATCAAAGAAATTGTCGGGGAACAACGGGTTGAAAAGATCATTATCGAGAAAGAGAATCAGCAGGAGGAGCTTGCTATTGCTGGCCTTTTCATTTTCCGGGATATACCATCGGCTCCACTTTTCAGTAAAGCTGGAATCGAGATCGATCATAAGCAATGTGTCAAGGTGGATCGTTTTCAGAGGACGAATTTAGAGGGAGTATTTGCCGCTGGCGATGTCACCTGCGGAGGGCTCCAGGTTGTAACCGCAGCTGGGGAAGGCTGTGTCGCTGCGATCCAGGCAGTCAATTACCTGAGGANNAAGTGACCATGAAATATTTTATAACCGATGCTACAAATTTAATAGGAAGACACGTTGCCAGAGTGTTGATCGAAGTTTATATATTTTTTTAAAGGAGATTCTTTGAGATACTCTAGAGGGAAACTCAGGGCTTGCTCTATATTCATTCTTCTTTTGTGCCTTAGCAATTTTTGGCAAACTCCGATGGGATTCGGTCAAGTTGCAGAAAAAGAAGAAGAAGCTAAAAAGAGGGGGGGATGGATTGCCCTTCCCGTTATCTATTACACACCAGAGACGAGTCTGGCCTTCGGTGTCGGTGCCATGTACTATTTTCGTCTTTCTGGCCAAGACTTAAAACAGCGTCCTTCGAGCATGAGTACTCTTTTGGTTTACACCCAAAAAAAACAATGGATGATCATTCTATCACCCCAACTGTATCTGAAAAATGAAGACTATTGCATTCAAGGAAATTTCATGTTCAGCAAGTTCCGCTCTAAATTTTGGGGTATCGGTAATGAGACATCCTCAGAGAACGAAGAGGATTATTCGTATCACATCGTCGATCTCTTTATTAAGTTACAAAGAAGAATACTTTCCAGATTGAATTTTGGCCTGCGGTATGAGTACCAATATAATAATATCATCGAGGTCGAAAAAAAAGGATTGCTGGAGACCGGACAATTCCTGGGCAGCGATGAAGCAAAAGTCTCAGGGCTGTCCCTTCTTGCTAATTGGGATTCTCGAGATAACATTTTTTCTCCATCGAAAGGAAGCTTTTACCAGTTTTCGGCAACATTCTTCCGGAAAACCCTAGGCAGTGATTATCATTTTAACAGGTATAATGTCGACCTGCGGACATATTTCCCTATTTTTACATCCCATGTTCTGGCTTTCCATGGCTATCTCAATTTTATTACGGGCGATGCTCCCTTCCAGATGCTCTCTTTCCTCGGAGGCCCCTTGATCATGAGAGGTTATTACCAGGGCCGGTATCGAGACAAACATGCTGTGGTCTTTCAGATGGAGTATCGCATGCCCCTGTGGAGGCGACTTGGCCTTGTCGGTTTTACGAGTGTGGGTGACGTATCGGACAAGATCAGCCGATTTTCACTGAGGAATGTCAAAGCCACATTTGGGGCAGGCCTCCGCTTCGCGCTCAAACCCGAGGAAAAACTGAATTTCCGGTGTGATCTTGGTTTCAGCAAAGACTCTGTCGGTGTTTATTTCACTCTTACTGAGGCATTTTAAGGTAGTTATCTGGAAATGCTTCTGGTGTAAAAAAGTCTTTTTCTGTGTGGCTGAATAATCAATCCTATATTTAATTTAAAAATAATGATTGTTATCTTAACTGATTTCCTATATATATACATTAATCTAAGGTATTTACGACTAAATATATAATGATCCGTTGACAGCTAGAGAAGGAGAGAACGGCGAATATTGATGGGATGTGATGAGAATGAAGCTAAGAGTGCAACATGGACACACGAGAGCAAATGTGATGATTAACAGGATAATTTTAATTGCCCTGCTTATAGGGGTGGTTCCCTTTTTGAGTTTTGCTCAATCGGAAAACAGCGATAATTTCAGCACTTTCTGTCTTTCCTTTGAAAACGACACGTTTATCGGGACAGACCGATATTATACAGGTGGATTCAAGCTGGGATGGATGTCAAATGACTTGAAAGATTACAGGCACAAACCTCTCCTCAAGTGGCTGCCTTTCGTGAATAATGAAGAATTTCAGCACGCCATCTTTGTATCCCTTCGTCAAGCCGTCTATACACCCGATGATATCACCCAGATTGAATTGATCGAAGATGATCGCCCCTACGCCGGCATTCTCTACCTCTCGGTAGGGATCCACAGCATAGGCCAACGCTGGATGGAAACCTGGGAATTTAATTTGGGAGTCATCGGACCTCATTCATATGCTGAACAATCACAAAAATTAATCCATAAAATTTTTAACGGAGATACACCAAAAGGCTGGCGACACCAGCTCAAAGATGAACTCGCTATGGAGCTGATTTATGAACGCAAATGGAAGTTGTTCCGGACAGAATCGAGCAAAGGACTGGGCTTTGATTTGATTCCACACTTTGGAACCGGTTTAGGAAATGTTTACATTTACGCCAGTACAGGAACACAGATAAGATTCGGATGGAACCTTCCTGATGATTTCGGACCATTCATCATTCGACCTGGTGGGGATCGTAATTTTGGCCTCAAGCGCAGAGGACGATTCGGGATTCATGTGTTTGCAGGCGTTGATGGGAAAGCCATCGCCCGGAATATTTTTCTTGATGGAAATACAATCCGCGACAGCCACAGAGTCGATAAAAGACCTTATTCTCTGGATATTATGCTCGGTTTGGGGATGAGAGTCGGTCAATTCAATATAAGCTACGCCTTTGTCTTCTGGACGAAAAGGTTCAAGACTGAAGCAAATGAGCATGTATTCGGAGCTGTGAATTTAGCCTTCTCTTATTAAAGGCTAATTAAGTTAGAGGTTATTTTTCGCGGATATAGATACTTCCTCCTGATGAGCGGAGGTAAAGTTCAGGCCCTCCACCGTTAATCGTCCCGTATAAGGATCTTTTGTCAATTTTTCCCTTGATGGTCATCGGGAAATCTGTGTGGACCCGACCTCCAGAGGTCTTGGCATTGATGTCCACGGCGACGTCATCTTTCATGTAGACCGTAATCGATCCTCCTGAAGTTGACAGCCGACAACTGGATGCTGGTTGGCTGGCGATATAAGCTTTAACCGAGCCGCCGGATGTATGGGCTTGGATAGCACCCATAACTTCTTCAACTGTGATGCTGCCACCAGAGGTGTGGGCCTCCACCTCACCTGATGCCCGGGCAATCTTTATGCTTCCTCCAGATGTGTGGATGTCAATATCGCCATCAACATTTCCAATGCCTATGCTGCCACCAGAAGTTTTTCCATAAATGTCGCCGACGATATTGTCAAAATCCAGACTACCGCCAGATGTCGTGCTCCTAACCCTGCCTTCTGTTCCGTGGACAGAAATGCTTCCTCCTTTCGTTTTCAGGTCTGTGTTGTAAACGCGAGGAACGGAAATAATATACTTGACGCGAAGGTGCTTGGATATATTATCCCAGAACTTCTGCCAGCCGTGTCGTTCGTAGTCTGATCGGATGAAGACATCATTTCCTCTTTGATAGATTTCGATTTCAAAGTCCTTGAGTATCTTTTCGGCTTTCTCTTTACTGGATGTGCGCACTTCTTGTAGGACTCTGATGTCAACGGCATTTCTTTCGACAGCCTCCACTTTGATAGAACCAAGATCCGTCTCCACATTTAGAGTTCCTCCTGGGCTTACCGAAAAGGTTTTGGTGATGGTTTCCTCGATGCTGCCGTCGACCGATACAGTACACATAATGGTCGCAGCTGCGATAACAATAACCATCCATCTTGCCCTTAGGATTGGAAGCTTCATGTTCTCCTCCTTGTGTAAAATTTTTGGATAATATAACAATATATTAAACAGATTCCTGTTTGCTGGACCATATTCACTTTAATAATACGCATTTTCGAGGGAAAAGGTTCGCTGTTTCGGGCCTTCCTCCTCAAGCCGGACATCTTCTTGTTCTCCAGTATGATATCACGGCTCGATTCCCTGGAAACGTCTGGTTAAGAATCGAGCTCGATAAAACTGTTGTTGATCTTGGCTTTGGACTGAGGTATTATCTTCGCAACTTTGTTGTTCGGTTTGATACAGGGATTAGCGAGGAGAGCATAGGATTGTATTTTTACTTTGGTCATGTTTTTTGAACAAGAACGCCAGGAGTCGATGAGGGAAGAGAGGAACATCTTTTGTTTCTTCCTTTTGGCTTATGGCTTTGTTTATGCCTTTTTTCACATTATGCCTGCTTATCTGCCCACCTTCCTCAGCAGACCTTTGACATGGGGAGATGCCCTTGATTTTTTGACACCGTTTTTTGTCATTCCTTTAGCCTACCTGCTCTATTTCATGGCCAAAAGAGTCTTACGTTCCTCATATAATTTAGAAAGAAGCCAAGGGCTTGTGGCTAAATTGCTTTTAGCTGGAGGATTTCTCCTTTACGTTGACGGTCACGGCCTCCACCTCTCTTCGAATTCAATAGCCAGACTTCTGCAAAANNCTGTATGATGAAGTCATCAGCCATTTTATGTGGCATGGCGGGGTATTTATGGTTTCCCTTGGATTGATCGTTATGGCCAGGAATTTACCTTTCGAATCCTTGAACGCGGGCAATCTCGCTGTGGTAATGACAGGAGCTGTATTCTATGGTTTCAATTTTACCGTGAACGGTATCGAGGGGCAGACGGTAATCTTAACTTTTCCTGCATCTTTCTTGGGTTTCCTGTTTGCCTTGATATTCTACTTGAGGGAGAGGAAAAAAGGTTTTCATAATCCCTTTTTTCTCTTTTTTTCGATGGCCTATCTTCTAAGCGTGCTTCTCTTTGCCTATTGGGGATTCAGCCATTCAGGATTTCCTCAGTTTAGTGAGCTAGGCTGGATTAAGTAGTTGTCTGCTTTTATCAGGCTAGCTCAGCGAGGGTGGCTGTGAGGAATTTCCAGAAATTCTCCACTGAACTTATCTGAACTCTTTCTTCGGGCGAATGGGGATGTTCGATAGTCGGACCAAAAGAGATCATGTCCATACCTGGAAACTTTTCTCCGATAATCCCACACTCTAGACCAGCGTGAACAGCTCCCACCTTAGGTTCTTTGTGATATTTCTTCTTGTACACCTTTTTGAGAGTCTTGAGGAGCTGAGATTCGAGATTTGGTGTCCAGCCTGGATAACCTTCCGGTTGGTTGATGCGTGCTCCGGAGAGCTGGCTGACGGCTTCGAGCATGTTCCGAGTCGCATCCAACGCCGAAGCGACAGAACTTCGGCTGGAGCAGACGATTTCAGCTTGTTTGGCGTGGGTGTGGATTATGGCCAGGTTGGTGGATGTTTCCACGAGCCCTTCCATCTCTGAATGCATGGCCATGACCCCATGGGGGAGGCCGATCAAGAGGTTGAGTAGAGTTCTCTGAGATTTTGGTGTGAGGGTATTCATTCTTGTTCCTGAGGATTTCTCAAAAGAGAATTTTGCGTCTTTCTCGACCGCTTGATACTCGGACTTAATTTTTTTGAATTCTTTCCTTAAGAAAGAAGAAAATTTTGCTTTTTTTCTACTGTCAAGATAGAGGTCAGCCCAGGCTTCACGTGCGATGGCATTCCTCTTGTTTCCTCCCTCCAGGCTGACTAAGGCAAAGGAGAATTCTTTTTGAGCCAACCAGAGAAGACGCGCCAGTAATTTGATGGCATTGCCCCGGCCTCCGTCTATATCAATACCTGAATGTCCGCCTCTGTAGCCGAACAATTTGATTCTGTAGAACGTTCCTTTCCCTTTCTGTCTTTTCAAAGGAAGGATAATTTCTGAATCGGCTCCACCGGCACATCCGATGGTGAATTCTCCCTCTTCCTCACTGTCCAGGTTGAGGAGTTTTTTCCCCTTCAAAAAGCCTGATTTTATTTTTGTTGCGCCTGTCAAACCCGTTTCTTCATCGACTGTGAACAGAAACTCCAAGGGACCATGAACTGCTTTTTTGTCTTCCATTAGAGCAAGCGAAGCGGCGATACCGATGCCGTTATCTGAGCCTAGAGTCGTTCCTTTAGATTGAATCCAATCGCCTTTTATAACAGCCTGGATGGCATCTTTCGTGAAGTCATGGACAACGTCACTGTTTTTTTCACAGACCATATCCAGATGACCTTGAAGGATGACAGTCTTGGCTCTTTGATGTCCGGGTTTTGCACTTTTCCGGACGACGATGTTTCCCACTCTGTCTCTCTTCCACTCTAATCCGAGGCGTTCGGCCACGGAGATGACGTAATCGCCGAGAGCCGTTTCGTTCCCTGAGCAGTGGGGAATTTTTATGATTTGAGCAAAATGCTTCCAGAGCAGAGGAGGAGCTAGCTGTTCAAGTTTTGATGGCATATCGACCTCCCTAAAGGAATTGCTTCAATCCAAAAAAAGACAGCCCATGATGACATAATTTTAACCTCGATGCAAGAGAAAAAGGTATGGGGTCAGACCTTCATAACTTTTATAAATCGGTTAAGCCTGTAAAATATATTGAGTTCCAAGCATTATAAAAGTTATGAAGGTCTGACCCCATTGACTTTGTCTTTGGGCTTTCTATACAATTCATGTGCTGTCTATGGAAAAATCCCTCATCCGTGCCTTCGAAGATAACTACGGCTCATCTCCTCAGATCATCTCTTCTGCCCCCGGGCGCATAAACCTCATCGGAGAGCACACGGATTACAATCAAGGGTATGTTCTTCCGGCTGCCGTTCAATTCAGAAACTATTTTCTGGCATCGAGGAACAGAGAAAATACGGTCAACATGTACACTCAGAATTTCGATGAGACAGATTCTTTCCTGATCGATTCGGTCGCTCTGTCTCCAGGTAAAAATTGGGCTAACTACATCCGCGGGATTTTCAAAATTCTTCAGGAGGAAGGATTCAAGATCTGGGGTCTCGATGGATTTGTTTGGGGTGACATTCCCTTGGAGGCTGGGCTAAGTTCTTCAGCTGCGCTTGAAATCTGTGTTTTAATCGGACTCGATCACCTCTTTAATCTTGGAATGACTAGAGAAAGAATAGCCAGGATAGCCCAGAGAGTCGAGGCCGAATGTGTCGGCGTTCAATCTGGTCTTATGGATCAGTATGCGTCTCTTTTCGGCAAGAAGGACAAAGCTCTCTTCTTAGATTGTGAGTCTCTTGAGTATGAGCTGATTTCCCTTCGTCTGGAGGAGAATAGAATCGATATCTTGGTTTATGAGAGCGGTGTTCGAAGAGAGTTGGCCTCAACTGAGTACAACAGAAGGCGTCAGGAATCTGCAGAAGCCATGGAATTCATCGCTTCGAAAGGCATGAGGTCTTACAGAGAAGTACATCTAGAGATGTTGCAAGAGTTGGAAGAGACTATGGATGAAATTCGATATAAAAGGGCTAGGCATGTCATCACAGAAAATCATCGGGTGAAAAATGCAGTCCGGGCGTTAAAAGAAAATGATTTTCAGAGTTTTGGTGACCTGATGTTCCAATCTCATCAGAGCCTTAGGGATGATTATCAAGTGTCCTGTCCAGAACTCGATTTGCTTTATGAGGTCGGACGAACCTTTTCCGGGTGTTTGGGGGGACGACTGACAGGAGCTGGGTTTGGAGGCTCTGGTATTGTTTTGATCGAGAAACCGAGAATCGACGCTTTCCAACACGACATGCGCCAATCGGCTCGAGAAAGGGGATTCCCTTCTCCCCGTTTTCACAAGGTCGAGATCGGAGACGGAGCCGAAGTTCGCTCTGTTTTCTCTCCAAATTGAATTCCGAAGTCTGGGTAGGTCTGGTCAGGGCCTTCAATGGTCGCTTCATCTATCCCCAAAT
>JABAOF010023559.1_pt2 | contig 27239 bp, 27 predicted proteins | sample 7062171 | NCBI WGS metagenome assembly JABAOF01 (sample SAMN14538628, study PRJNA623070) | marine sediment metagenome | biome: marine biome [ENVO:00000428]; feature: marine pelagic biome [ENVO:01000023]; material: deep marine sediment [ENVO:00002113] | place: India: Gulf of Khambhat ...
TAACCTCTTCCGTAGCCTCAAACGCCTCTTGGTCCCTGATTCGCTCCAACCAGTCTGGTTCAGGTGCCTCTGCAGGTTCACCTTCGACCCCAGCCTCTTCGGCGAACGCTGAAAGCCAATCAGGAATCTCACCCTTTGGGGGCCCCTCCTCGCTTGGGATTTCAGCTTCACGCAGCCGGCCAAGCCAATCTGGAGCCTCAACGTCCTCTGGTGCTTCTTCCGGAGCCTCCTCATCAGGCAGCTTGCTTTCTGCTTCAGCCCGCACCCGGCGTAACCAATCCTCCTCCTCTGGCTCTTCTCCGACGCTTGGCTTAAATTCTTCCCCCCGATCGGGCGGACCTTCAGGGGTAACCTGATCAGCGATGAGTGGTTTCAGACGTGCGCCGCAGGAAGCGCAGACTTCAGCTTCTTCTGGATTGGGCGTACTACACATCGGACAACGAACGTCAGACATTTATTCAATCCCCATATGGTCGATCGACCGCGAATAGAATACGCAACCCGGTCATTACAGCCCCTAAGGCTACTCCTAATACGATCCCGCGCGCCCCACCTGAAGCCCAGACTTGGACCAGCCAATTCCTTACTTGGCCAACCAAGATATAGAGTTGGCTTTCCCCTCCTGTCAGCCATGGGCCTGTACCTAATAAGACAAGCAGCGCCGTACCAGTAAAAACTAAGCTAAATAGATCTCGGCGGCGTGACACAAGCCGAAAACCAGCCACCGCAAGGGAAACCGTCAAGAGCGCCATCAGGCTAGCCTCAATCGGTAGCTGAATGTAATTGAACAATCCAAGAGATACCTGATTGTCCGGACCAAACACCAAACCCAAAATGAGGGTGACCAAGAAAGCGAGAATGAGAACCGCACTGTAGGGCCAACCAGTGACCTGTTCGCTGACCTTGCTCCAGTGCACGGATAACAGGTTGAATAATCCAAGGAACAGCGCCACAGCAGCTAGGAGTACAGCCCAACGGATCAGGAAAAGGCGAAGGCTCTCAATGACTGGATGCTCAATGAAGTATCCCAGCAAGACGAAAAAACCCGCAATAACAGCCGCAGCTGCCCAAATTAGATTTGTCCTTACCTTCACAAGCTTACCCCCAATGTGCTTAAGATCGTTCCAATCAGGATCAATGCCACGATAAGCACCCTAGCTATATCCTGAGCCCGAAGGCTTGCGAGGTGGAATGGGCCAACATTAAGATAAGCCCCGCCGGCGAACACCTCCTCACCGATTAACGGGTATTCAGCCGTCACATAAAGTAGGGCTTGAGATTGCGCATCATCTGTCCCTGCGAGTACAAAGGCTTCTTGATGTTCACCAAAATCTGCCGCCAATGCGCCTTCTGCTCCAAAGGAACCGGCAAGCAAATGGACCGAAACATCTTCGGTTGAAATTAAAATTGGTAGGCTTGCGACGTAGGAGAATGGTGTTGGCCCCAACATGCGTCCGGATATGGGTTGAAAACGCTCGCTAGCCTTAGCGCGTTCATAGGCCGCACGCAAGGTATCTTGCGCCAACAGCGCCATAGCACCATCCCCAGCAGTAACCACGACCGGTTTGTCGCTCATCGTGGTCGCCGTCGCGACTCGAGAGAGCATAACCAGACCCGCCAATGCTGGCGCGCTGTCCGAACCGATCACAGATCCTGTTCCCAAGGATAGATGTACACGCTCACCCGCCTCTACGGCCCGTTCGATTGCCGTATTTAACTCATCAAAACCACGTAAGGGACGCAGGACCACAGGCCAGCGACGTCCGAAGGCAGCGAAACCCAGGAGCAGCCCAACGATTAACAACAAAACAGCGATGCCATCAAAATCGATGATGTCGATCACCTCTCCCCCTCCGTGCGCAGGTTCTCTACCAAAAGTGATACCTGGGCTGGGTCTTCCAACAAATGAGCTAGATCGTTCAGCGAATTCTCTGCTTTTCCGAATAGTGGTTCCAAGAGAAAAGCCACTTGAGCTCCGAACGGGAGCAGAGGACCAGCGGCTTCAAGCAAAAAAGCTGCCGGCTCGTTGAGACCCGCTCTGTGCAACCAACGTGTAACTCGAGCAGTAGTAGATTCGTTTCTCTTCATCGTCGCGCAGTATAGCACAACCCCTTAGTACCAGCCACATACCCTAATTTTGAAGGGTTTGAGCTAGCTATTTACACTTCAGGTTCGGATTGTAGTCCTCGCTACAAGCAGGGTCAAGCGTGTTCAGTTCACCAAAAACGACTTCCGTCTTCTGATAAGTGATAAAAGGATTTTGGTATTGGTTTCGACAACACCTTAACCGCCCCCCATTCCCACTATCAACACCTCGGCACATTATGTCCAACACACGAGGGAAGTGGGGTTTATTCCACGAATGACCTTTAGAAGGTGCTGAGCTTGCGTACCAAATGCAAGAATACTTGGTTGCGTGGCTACTCCACAGCCACACTATCATCCCATTTACCTTGCGACCAAGCTCCGCAATAAAAGTTGAGATGCCGTTTTATTGCGTTGGGATTGGCTTGGGATATAATCGGAACAGTTGTTCGAAAGGTTGTTCACATGAGCTTAGACCTAATCCAAGTACTCCCCCAGGTGCAAGAACTAGGCCGAGATGCAGTGCATCGTGTCAAGACAAAAGCGGACATGACCCGAGATTCTCTTCAGTTACTACATGAAATTGCGGAAATGGATCCCCAACACTTGCGCGATGCTGTCGAGCAAACAGGCGATCAATGGCGCGGTGCGGCTCCCTCGACAGAACAGATTGATACAGTTCACCCGCCGCCCTCTCTATCGGTCCCATTAACCGTTATCGCCTCTGATGGCTCTCAAATCTATGTCGATCGACACAGCCCATTTCTTTATTTTCTCATCAATATCGGCAGCCTATGGATCCCTTATGGAAGTGGATCCCCTCCGAAAGCCTTTAGTCGTCCTCACATTTATCACCACGAGCTTCAACTTTGGGATAATCGAGATCAGCTTATCTCTGCATCGGTCATCGACAAAATCCGGGATGCAGAAGAGTTGAATGAATTAGCCAATCTCTCAGAGCGTTTTTTTAGGAAACCAACTCTGGCATTGCTTGACAATAATCTCCTAATGCATAATGGGGTGGCTCTCAGAAACAATGTCTCCACGCTTGTAGGAAACGCTTTTGAGCGCTATCAGAGAAGCATGGACCGGTTAAAAAAGGCAGAAGTGGCGCTTGCCGGCTTCATCGCTCGATCACAGAGTCGCGATCTTCTTGCGCTGATGAGTTTAGTGAAACGGAATGAAGGAGATAACAGATACCCTGGTCTGACAGATAGCGATGTCTTTATGAATTTCTTGCCTCCCAGACATCGCAGCGCTACCTTCCGACTCCAGTTACCGATCATCGTTTCAACACAACCACACGACACGATCTACTTCTTTTATCTCAAGACCGGTACAGAAGACCACGTAGCAAGGATAGAAGTTCCAGAATGGGTGGCTATGGATCCTACCCTCATGGATATTGTCCATGCTGGTATTCTGATGGAATGTCAAGCCACAAACGGTTTTCCATACTCACTTATCCGCGCTCACGAATTAGCCGTAGTCACCGACCGCGATCGTCAAGCATTGGATCATTGGATAACGACGATATGTCTACAACATGGATTACAACTCAACTTATCACAAAAAGCCATGACCAAACGTTGGTTAAGTAAACCGCGTCATCATGGGTTATGAGGGAGGAGAGTATGGATGAGCTAGGACCTCTTATCGGCCTGGTAACCCGGTGCAGCAGTCGCGGATATGTGGGAGCTATGCGCTTGCCTGAGACCGATTTGCCCGTTTTCGGTGCATTTTGTAAGGCGGAAGCGCAGCGAGGGCACAGCAACGTGATCGGTTTAATCTACAACATCAGCATCGAGGATGATGAATTCGCTCGTCAAATGGCGATTGCGGAAAAGCTTGAACCAGAGAATATTGTTGACCAGCAAACCCGTCTCCTGCCTGTAGAAATTAGCGCTCTTTCCGTTGGTTACCTTCGCGGCGACCGATACTTGCACGCGCTGCCTCCACAACCACCGATCTCCATGGCTCCAATCTATTCCCTGTCAATGGAAGAGGTTCAGGCTTTCACCTCAAGGCTCGATTTCATTCCACTCATCTTGAGCGCATCGCAATTGCCCGTTGATGACCTGTTGGTGGCGGCACTGCGTCAAGCTGCACAATCCAGATCAGCAGATGAACAGCGATCATTCTTGCTCGANNAGACCTGCGGACGAACAGCGATCATTCTTGCTCGATGCCGGGCGTGAATGCGCCCGTCGGCTTGCACAAGATTTGACCAGGTTGGAAGATGTCATCTACAGGCTCACGGAAAGGGATGATATGCTCGCTCTCGACATGTAAATCCTATTTCTGAAACCTCAAGGAAGTATACGATGAACGAACGGTCAACATTAGACGAATACTTCGGCTCTCGGCGCGCTGAAACACCACTTGGCACTGTCGTAGATGGATCGCTCTCTACTGGACTTCGGGTCAGGATTGATCCCCGGTACTCGATCGAGAAATTAGCTGTCGGGCGCTATGTAGTCATTCAGGGTAGACAAACGGGACGCAAGTTCTTTGGCATCATTACCGATATTGCGCTCGATGCGACGAACCCCGAATTAATGCGCCGTCCCCCGACCTCGTCCGACACTTTCATAACGGATGTCTATAATGGATCGATCGCCTTCGGCACGATGGAGATCAGCCCGATGCTCGTGCTTGATGAAGAGCTTGGGGAACCACGACCTGTCAAGACCATTCCTTCCCACTTCTCGCTCGTTTCCGAGGCCTCTCCACAGGACGTCGAGCTCGTATTCGGCGAGGAGGACAAGGAGCATTTCTACATCGGCACACCACTGGACATGGAAAGTGTCCAAGTCAACCTCGACTTAACGCGTTTCGCCGAACGGTCTTCGGGCGTGTTTGGCAAGAGTGGCACGGGTAAATCCTTCATCACCCGAACCCTCTTAGCAGGAATTATCAAGTCAAGCTTGGCTTCGGCTTTGATCTTCGATATGCACAATGATTACGGCTGGGCAATCAAAGACGAGGTTGGTCGTGAGCATAAGGGGCTGCGTCAATTATTCCCGGATGGGCGAGTGAGCGTGGTCACACTTGATGAAGACACATCGCGGGCACGTGGCAGCAAGATCGATCGTGTATTAAAGATCGGGTATGAGCAGATCGAACCTGAGGACGTTGAGATGCTCTCTGGTCTACTTGGCCTCAGCGACGTACAAACAGGGGCTCTTTACTACCTACGTCGCATGTTAGGACCCGCATGGATCGCTAAGCTTCTTGAGGAAGAAGAAGCCCAAGATGAACTTCAAGGTTTGATCGAGAGTGGTCGCATTGTCGCCGGAACACTGGGCGCCATTCAACGAAAATTCGAGTTCTTTCGACGGATGGGTTTCCTAATCCCAGGTAAAAGTGATGACGCAGTTGAGGACATTTTCAATCGGTTGAACATTGGAACAAGTGTCGTGCTGGAGTTTGGAAATTATGGCAACACGATGGCGGCATATGTGCTCGTGGCGAATTATCTTACACGTCGTATCCATGGACGCTACGTATACCAGAAGAATCTCGCGAGTGGAGGAAAAGCTGAGGAACCCAAACCACTTGTAATCGTCATCGAGGAAGCTCATAAATTCCTCGATCCACACATCGCCGGCCACACCATATTTGGCACCATCGCTCGCGAACTCCGAAAATACAACGTGACGCTGCTCATCGTTGACCAACGCCCAAGCGGAATAGATGATGAAGTCATGAGTCAAATTGGGACCCGGGTGACCTGTTTGCTTGATAATGAAGCTGACATTCGTGCTGTTTTTTCCGGCGTGAGCGGGGTGAGCGCTCTGCGAGAAGTACTTGCTAGGCTCGATACCCGTCAACAAGCTTTGATCCTAGGTCACGCCGTTCCAATGCCCGTTGTCGTTCGTTCCCGCGATTACGACCAAACTTTTTACTCAGCGATCGGCATAGCGGAAGATGAGCCACTTAAAGATAGGGCTCAGAAAGGTTCAGAGACTCTTTACGGCGAATAATGAAAGAAATCCCGTCCAGGGGCTTGGAAGGGTATTTCTCTAACAAAATATTGTACGTACCATTAACCTCTTGGATTAATCCCTCGTCCCTCAGGAGACAAGTATTTCCCTAACCACATTCCCAGTTGATTCGACGATCAATAATTATTGGCATCAAACGAAGAGATAGGGATCTGTAGAGGTTGCCAAAACAGAACATATGTGCTATTGTATGGTTGTTGATGGACAATCTTAAGAAACTTGCCATGACCGCCGATGCGGCGAGGTTCGAAGCGACGGACGAAGGCTTACTCTGTGGGGGTCATATCAGTGATACTCGCAGAGCCCGTGGATCTACCCCTTCAGAGTTGCGCGATCGTTTCAGTCGCCGTGGTATCTCAAATCACATCGAGGTCAACGGAAGGAAAATCCCAATCCATAAAGCCGTAATGCCTGGAGGTCGACGAATACCCCTCCTCAAGGCGATGCTCACGACTGCCTGTGAACGTGATTGTCATTATTGTGGTTTCCGTGCGGGGAGAAACGAATGGCGGATCACCTTCAAACCTGAGGGGTTGGCAAAGACCTATCATGAGATCTTTCAAGCAGGTTTGTTGGACGGTCTATTCCTCTCATCAGGCGTTTTTGCAGGTGGTCCAAACACACAGAATCATATGATCGATGTGGCCGAGATTCTGCGTATTAAATTGGGTTACCGCGGTTATCTCCACTTGAAAATTATGCCTGGTGCCGAACGTGATCAAGTCATGAGGGCGATGCAGCTTGCTGATCGTATTTCAATCAACTTAGAGGCACCGAACCCAGAGCGTCTGTCCTGTCTCGCTCCTGCTAAACGCTTTTCCGATGAACTTTTGCAGCCTCTGGTATGGATAGAGGAGATTCGGACAAGCGTCCCCGCTCATCGTGGTTGGGGAGGTCGTTGGCCGTCAAGCACCACTCAATTTGTTGTCGGAGCTGCTGGTGAGAGCGATCTTGAGATCCTCAGCACTGTATCTAGGCTCCATCAAACACATGGACTCAGTCGAGCATACTTTGAAGCTTTCTCTCCCGTGCAAGGCACACCTCTTGAGAACCATCCGGCTGAAAACCCAATCCGTGAACATCGTCTTTATCAGGCCTCGTTCCTATTACGTGACTACCAATTCGATCTTGAGGATCTACCTTTTACTCAAGAGGGACTGCTTCCCATATCCACAGATCCCAAGCTAGCATACGCCAAAAAAGCGTTGGTCGAAACACCTATTGAGGTCAACCTCGCTAACCGAACTGAATTACTCCGCGTGCCTGGAATCGGACCTCGAGGTGCGGATGCCATACTAAATTCTCGCCGTCATCGTCGTTTACGGTATTTAAGTGACTTAAGTAATATTGGGATATTGGCAGAGCGTGCTGCACCCTATATCACCCTTGACGGTCATCGAGCCCCCCAGCAGCTGAGTTTGTTATAAACAATAAATGCTTACAGTAAGTTGAAGATCGATGGATTAGGGTAAGTCCAAGTTAACAAGATAACCCACTACGTATGGGGTGGTGTACCAATCAAGGTTGACCCTCAACCACTCCCCCCTGTACCCATCTCAGTAAAAACGACGAGGCTGTCCATCAGATCGCTGAAGACAGCCTCGGTACTTGGAGTTCGGTACCTAGTTTTCGGTCGACTCACTACTCTGCGTGTGGGTCACCGTGTCGCACGAGGTACTCTTCAACGAATTGAAGTTGACCCTCACCAGCACGTCGAATCACACTCAATAAAGCATCCATGGAGGAGACTTCCTCAAGCTGCTCATTGACAAACCAACCTAAAAATTCCTGTGCGATATAGTCACCTTCCTTGATGGCTATTTCCATCAAACTGTTAATCTGTTGGGTGACCTCAAGTTCCCAATCCAAAGCCATTTTAGCGGCCGCCTCAGCTGATTCGATAACACTAGGTGCCGCATCAATGGCAGGGATCTCCACCTTACCACCAGCATCCAAGATGTAACGCACGAATTTCAAAGCATGCAAACGCTCTTCATCGGATTGACGGAAGAAGAAATCCGCCAACTCGGGTAGTGTCTCGCTATCAAAGTACGAGGCTATCTTAAGATATTGATTGGACGCACCCAACTCGCTACCAATTTGTGCGTTCATCGCCTGATTTAGAATTTCACTGATCAGCATTTTTTTGTCCTTTCATTGTTTGAACTTCTGATGTCCTCATTATTACATTGCGCATGGGATGTGCTAACCGGTATCCATTCTAACATTATGGGTAAAAGAAATCCGTTATCCAGAGATTAATGTTTTATAAGCGAAATTTATCAGCGCCCCGCCCCTACAAAATCGAGGGCATATTGGGCATCAAGGTAGTTTGGGTTCACCACCAACGCTGTGCGAAAATCCTCAATCGCTCCGTTCAGATCCCCCAAACGGTAACGAGCCCAACCTCTCCAGAGCATTGACTCTTCGGCTTTGTTTGTCCGATGGAGCGTAGCCTCTGCTAAATCGATCACGTCCTGGAAGCGACCTTGGTTGAAATATGCGATATAGGGACCAAATTGGTAGCGCGTGAACCTCCACGGCAAGCCGAGAGCTAATGCGTTGTCGTATGCCTGCGCTGCTTCACCATAACGCTCGAAATAAAGCAAGTTGGTGCCCAAATTGAACCAGGCGAATTCGTTCTCTGGGTTAGATTCAATCATGCTCTGTGCTCTTTCCAAGGCACGGCTGCGATTGACATCCAGGTCGGCGTCCAGACCCAATAGGACGTCAATGGCCTCCCCCTTCTGTGCAGGATAGAGCACGATGTACACATGGTTGAATGCTAGCCATCCTTCCTCAACGACCTCATAGGACACAATTTCGTCTGGTCCTTTGAAACTGTCTTGAGCGATGAACACCCTTTGCATGTCGTCGTAGCCTGTGAACAGAAGATAGTGTCCGGCCCAACCGGCATCAGGACCTTCGCTCTCGATAATGTACCCCTTTTCCACGATCACGGGATAACCCGCTGCAAGAAACCGCTTTAATGTCTCCAACGTACCGCCCACTCGGTACTCGGCCCCCAACCACCCCGCTCGAGTCCGCACAAAGTAGACCAGTTCCTCGACGTTTACATTCCTATCCCCTCGGTCGGGTTTGAGCAGGTTCGAGATATCAAATTGATCCCCCTGCCAACCAAAAAAGCGTAAAGCAAGGGAAAGTGTCGCTGGGCCACAATTGTTCCAGTCTTGCTTTTCCCATGCGGGAGAAGTCAGTTTAACAGCTGAAGGAAGTGGTGTGGGACTAGGTTCTGGTGTAGCTGGAGTATCAAATCCTTTCGCACTTTCATTCTGGGGTAATGGGGAGACAGTAGCAAGGACAGCCCACTGAGCACCTTCCGGCATGGGAAGGGTATCCCCTGGATACAACCAACCTCGTAGGATAGCAGCGGCTGCATCCATACGCCACTCAAGTTGGTATTTCACCGACGGGATTTGATAAACACCTAAAAGGATGAGCGCCGCCAACGCGGCACCAATAGAGAACCAGGCAAATCGAGATCTCATGTGGCGATTATAACAGTTGACCCCTCACCCGATTATAGGTCTAACTGCCAAAGATAACGATTCTCCTGTCAGCTCCATACCTTCGCTCAATCTTGATGCAGATCGAGCGAAGGGGTATCCTTGGAACATGATCCGCATCACACCTGAGATCAGCATCGATGAACGTGAATTGAAGCTAGAATTCATCCGCGCCTCCGGTCCCGGCGGTCAGAAGGTCAACAAAGTCGCCACAGCCGTACAGCTTCGGTTTGATGTGATCCATTCGCCATCCTTACCTGAAGATGTCCGTGAGCGTCTTGTTCGTCTCGCTGGCAAACGCATGACGGAAGACGGTGTCCTGGTAATTGAAGCTAGACGTTATCGCACGCAGGAGCGCAACCGTAAGGATGCCATCGACAGATTGATCTCCCTCATCCAGAAAGCCGCTGTTCAGCCCAAACCGCGGCGGAAAACCAGGCCTACACCCGCATCCAAAGAACGGCGATTGGCGGAAAAGCGGCGCAAGAGTGAAATTAAACGTCAACGCCGTTCCGAACCATTTTCCGATGAATAACCACTCTCGGATCATGTAATCACAGCACCTAAACATCCTCAATGTGAGGGAAACAACGATGATCATTATTCCTAAGACCTAACACTGTCCAACGCCAACATTTAAANNAGATGGCGAAGCGTTTACGATATAAACACCAATTCCATTAATCACGACATACTCCTATGAACTTCTTGGGAGCGCTGGCAGTATCCTATACAACGAAAGGAGAGTGCATTTGGGCAGAGTTGACTGATTCATTTCGCGGTAAGATATCCTCATTCCTTGAATGAACCAGGTCGAAGTTCCTCACAGAATCACTCTAGCCATGGGGTAAGGGTTAGAATATAAACCAACTGGAATCCAATCTAAAAATAGAAACCGTGTCTCAGCAGATCGACGATCAGGTTGGTGATATGTCGATTAGAAGCAACAAACTCTGGACCATCATCCTCTTATGTCTCTCACTCACAGCACTAATGATCTTATCCGCTGGTATTAATGGATTAGATTTTACATACGGCAAACCATTTTCAACAAGAAGTGAAGTGGAAACAGGGACGGTAGGAGTCGAACCACTCACATTCGGAGAGGGATATTTTAATTTTATCTTTGCCTTAATTGCCGTTTTTCTGATATCCCTGCCCATTGCCCTCATTTTTCTCATCTCTTCCAAGGATAGAAAACGCATCATACGGGTCCTGCTCCCCCCCATGTGGCTTGCCATAATATATCTTCTCATCCGTCCCGAGGTGCCACCCTATGTCCAGCCAAAATCTGGACTTCCAGAGACATTAACACCTGCTGAACCCCTTATTGCGGATGTCGAACCCACCTCTGCACCATCCACTCTTATGGAGGTTGAATTCATATTTACCCCACCCCAGTGGCTTGTAACCGTGATGACTATAGGATTAGCCATCCTCATTGCTACTTTGTTGGTGAGTGTTTTCCTCTACACCCAACGTTTCATCCATCGAAAGTTAAGCCCCCTCCAACAGATTGCCCAAGAAGCTCAAGAAGCAATGGATGCATTGATGACCGGCGCAGATTTAAGAAACACCGTGATTCGATGCTACTACGAAATGAACCAAGTTCTCATAAAACATCGCGGGGTCAAGCGGGATAAATCCATGACCCCGCGCGAATTTGAGCGCAATCTAGAACGCGCCGGTGTACCCGGTGAGCATGTTCGTACACTAACGCGACTATTCGAGGTGGTTCGCTATGGGACAGAGGTGCCTGGTGAGGAAGAAGAGAGACAAGCTATTGAGAGCCTCTCCATGATCGTCAATGCGATAAGAAGTTCACCATGAGAAGACTCTTACTTGTGGTAGGGATAATCCTCCTCATTTCGATCCCTTTGACATTTCTCTTGCGCGGATTTACACGCGAGGTCTTATTGGCCTTCCTCATACACCTTTCATGGATGGTTCGCCTATATATCGATAGCCTCCCGCAATCTAACTTATGGGCTGTATTTATATCATTCGTTCTTGTGATCGCAGCTCTTTCTTTGATTAAACGTAAAAGTGTCCCTCGGAAGACGACTGAGGTTGAAAAACCTCAATGGGGAAAAGTCCATAGCCTAATACGAGCGATCCACCCCGCCTCCCAAGGCATGTATTTCAAGTGGCGTCTCGCACAATATTTATTAGATCTGAGTATTGAGACGCTTGCCCATCGAGAACGGACCACCCCGGAACGGATTAAACAACGGTTAATGTCTGGAACTTTGGAGGCTCCATCGGAGATCGAAGCATATCTACTCGCCGGATTGACGCCTGTCTTTACAACACCTACGAACCTGATCACAAGAATTAAGCAAACCCTTGGACTAACTCCACGGATTTCCCCACTGAACCTTGATCCAGAGCGAGTTATTCAATTCCTTGAAGACCAATTGGAGATCGAATATGATCGATAATCTCGACAAGCTATCAACGCTTACTTACAAGATTATCCAAGAAGTAGAGCGTGCTGTTGTGGGTAAGCGACCACTTCTTGAGAAAATCATGTCAGCCATTTTGGTTAGCGGGCATGTTTTATTAGAAGACTATCCTGGTCTCGCAAAAACACTCATCGCCAATAGTTTCTCATCTGCACTAGGATTAGAATTTAAACGCATCCAATTCACACCCGATCTACTGCCGGGTGATATCACTGGAGGCTATGTATACGATCGAAGTCAGAATCGCTTTGAGTTGCGGAAAGGACCCATTTTCGCAAACATTATATTGGCTGACGAGATCAACCGTGCGTCACCGAAAACTCAATCCGCTCTCTTAGAGGCGATGCAGGAATATCAAGTGACGTTAGAGGGCACGACCATAAAACTCCCCGAGCCCTTTATCGTCCTCGCCACCCAGAATCCGATCGAATACGAAGGCACCTTCCCGCTTCCCGAAGCACAGCTTGATCGGTTCATTATGAAGCTTTCAATTGGCTATCCCTCACAAGAGGATGAACAGGAAATCCTTCGCCGTCGACAAGAGCGACAAAAGGATACCTTCGATATAAACAAAGTGACAGACGCGGAAGAACTGTTAAGCATGCGTCAGGCTGTGGAACAAGTCCACACAGATCCAGACATCGCACGCTACATCGTCGCCCTAACATCTAGGACAAGGAAATTACGACAGGTAGCTGTTGGCGCCAGTCCAAGAGGATCACTTTCATTGTTAAAATTAAGTCGGGCTTGGGCTTTGATGCAAGGGCGTGATTTCGTGCTACCTGACGATATCAAGCTCTTCGCTCACCCTGTATTAATCCACCGTTTGATCCTTGAACCAGATCTTTGGATGAAGCGTCATGCTGCTGACGACGTGATCGCGGAGATTCTCCAATCAGTCCCGGTCCCCGTAATTGAAGGAATCTAAGGGTGAGAAGACTCCTCTTACTAAGTATCCTGGCATACGCCTTGTTCATTTTGGGTCTCGCAAGCCTAAACGGTGAGATCATTGTACTCAGCATACCCCTGGTAATCCATTTAGGCGCGGCTTTGCTCTTTGGACCTGAAAGTCTTCGGCTGCAGGTTAACCGTACACTCAGCGCTGACCGAGTATCTCAAGGCACACCAGTAATCATAAGGATCTCCGTCACGAACCTTGGGACACATTTAGAAGAGGTACTACTGGAAGACATCGTTCCTGACACACTGGAGGTGATAGAGGGGGACACAAGTTTGCTTACCGAACTTTCACCAGGTCATACGCTTGAGCTTGAGTATACGGTATGCGGTAAACGTGGCAGGCATGTCTTCCAAGATCTTAAGGTGAGGGCGAGCGACCGAATGGGCTTCTTCCATCGGAAAACCATCCTTCACGCACCTGCTCACCTAGTAATCCTTCCAGGAATTACTTGGTTGAGGCGAGTGTCTATCAGACCCCTCCAAACTCGGGGGTATGCAGGACCCGTCCCGGCTCGATTGGGAGGCTCTGGAGTAGACTTCTTTGGTGTCCGAGAATATCAATTGTCCGATCCCGTGCGATGGATCAATTGGAGGGTGAGCGCTCGACACCCACAAGTTTTATTTACCAATGAGTATGAACAAGAACGTATCGCAGATGTGGGATTGATTCTAGACGCTCGACGAAGAAGTGAAGTGAGGATCCGTGATCACTCCCTATTCGAGCACGCGGTCCTTGCTACAGCATCTTTAGCCGTTGCTTTTCTTAATGATGGCAATCGTGTTGGTCTGCTTATTTATGGCAAATTGTTAGATTGGACGTTCCCCGGTTACGGAAAGGTCCAGCGCGAGCGGATATTGCAAGCCTTGGCCCGAGCTGAACCAGGCGAGAGCCTGGTTTTTGACAAACTCGATTACTTACCGACCCGCTATTTCCCTGCGCGTTCACAAATCGTATTGGTCAGCCCCCTCTGGGAGGATGATTTGCCTATTCTCATACGCCTAAAAGCACGAGGCTATCAGATCTTAGTCATCAGCCAAGATCCTGTGACCTTCGAATCCCGCGCGTTTGAGTCCGATCCTAACGTAGGATTAGCAACCCGGATTGCATCATTGGAACGAACCTTGATGATCCGAAAAGCCCATCAAGTTGGCATACAAATCGTGAATTGGCAGGTCGACCAACCATTTGACCACGCGATTCATGCATCTCTTGGACGGCTTCCACCTTGGTTCAGGGCAGTTGGATTGGGACAACGAGCATGACCCGCAAGCTTTGGCACCTCAGTCTTGGATGCGCCACGTGCGCACTTACAGCTGGCTATGTGATTGGCGGTCTCTGGATTTGGGCACTTCCAATTCTCGGTCTTGCGGCGCTATGGTTATTCGGTCAACGTCGTGGGTTGAAATGGGTTTCCTCACTCGAGTTATTACTCTTTCTAGGGTTGGCAACCATTGGCATATGGCAAAGATTAACATTAGGATTGATGCTCCTGGGGATAATTTCAGCTCTCGCAGCGTGGGACTTGGAGAGCTTTATCCAACGCATGGAAGGTGCAGAAAGGGTAGATCACAGGGATGATTTGGAACGAAAATATCTTCAACGACTGGTGATCATCATATGTTCAGGAGCGCTGTTCGCTGTCGCTGCGATAGGTCTGAACGTGCCCTTCAGTTTCGGTTCAGCACTACTGTTGGGTCTGCTTGTCGTGGTTGGTCTGAGCCGTACAATCAGATTCATGCGGCATGAGAGTGATTGAAGCCAATCAACCGTCACACCTCTTTGATTTATTTCTAGAAATGAGTATCCTCATTAACTCAAAACTTTGTCCCATATTGACCTTCCTCATCACAACCTGTATCCTAATAAATTGGTGAATTAAGCGATGGATTACGAAACCGCACTTCTTATCATCCCCCCTCCGAAAGTGCAATCCTTTGCATTCTCGATTCGTGAACAATACGACACCGAATGGTTCAATCGTGTACCGGCACACATTACCTTGCTCTATCCCTTCGTGCCCTCCGATCTGGTCGAGAAGACAGCCAACCAACTGAAAACGATATGCGCTGATCTTTCTCCCTTCGAATTCACGCTCGATAGATATGGAGAATTCGAAGACGCGATATTTCTCGAGTCGTCAAATCCCGAACCAATTCTCGAGCTGCACCAGCATCTTTCAGAGGCCTTCCCCGAATATCCGATCTACAAGGGCGAACACGGTGATGATCTTCATCCACATATGACCTTGGCACGCTTTGAGAACCCAGAGGAAGCGGAAAAGATCGAGCTACCTCCAACTCCCACCTTCACCTTTATGGTCAACCGCATCCATCTTTATCTCGGTTCACCAGAAGCCAGCGAACCCTATATCCCTTTCGCGGTGATCCCCATAGGGAGTAAAGATTAGGCAATTCCGGTGGATCTGTGTGGCGCGGCCCAAAATGGTACCTCAAATCATTCCATGGGGCGCTCCGTAGCATTTATGAATAGCAAGTCATTCACCTAACGGCAAGGTAAATCATCCCATGATCGAGGTCATCAAAGAGAATTTTGTTCCGGGTTCGATCCCTTTCCTCCTCTTGGGTTTGATCATAGGGATGATCCTTCTCTACCACCGTTCTCTCATGACATGGGGTAAGCGTTGGCTCACATTATTGGTCGCGGTCTACATTGTGTTAAGCATGCCTATGAGCTTTATGGCGATGGAATCCGTTCTCAGCCGTGGTTACACTGAACGCTTAGATGTAGCAGATTTAGATGGAGTTACAGGGATCGTTATCCTCGGAGGAGGCAGTATTACTATACAATCAGGCAGTGAGGAGATGAACATCCTCAGCGACGTTGGAATCCTGAGAGTGTGGGAGGGTGTGCGTCTATATCACAACCTAGACGAACCCTGGGTCATCGTGTCCGGAGGGGTGAACGAGCGCGTCGGAATGACGACACCAGAAAGTTTACCTATGCGGGATATCTTGATCAAGGGAGGCGTACCGGCAAGCCGAATCCTGCTCGAATCCTCTTCAACCAATACGTTCGAGCAAGCGCAATACCTAGGTCCTATGTTGGAAGCTCATGATGTGGAAAGATTTGTCATGGTCACCTCACCTAGCCACATGCGGCGTGCGATGGGAGCTTTTATCGCTCAAGGGCTAGATCCGATCCCCGCACCTTCGAGGCAACATCCCGATGATTTCTTGGCCAACCGAAGTATCTTCTTGCCCAACAGCGAAGCCCTCGAAGAGAGCCGTATGGCGGTGCGGGAGATCATGGCATGGGTGTACTACGCACTCCGTGGTTGGCTATCGTCCCCTTGAAGCCAATCAGGAAAATCCATGCTAGCGACCGAAATATACAATACGCTTCACAAATCCATTCCTTATACAGATTTCTTTAATCAAGCGACGTGAAGAATTGATCAGTGGTGACCATCGATTCCAAGATCCTTACTCCAGGGTATGATAGACTCTGCTGAACCTATTCACCGTCCCTTTTTGCATACGAAAGATTGAAGATGCTCGATTCTAAATCATGGAAAATCATCCACAGGAAGTTGATTCTTGATCGTTCACCCTGGTTGCAGGTCCACGAGGATCGGGTCATGCTGCCCGATGGTCAGGTCATAGATGGGTACCTACACCTGGAACAGCCCGATTTCGTCATCGTCGTTCCTGTACAAGCTGGAGGGTTAATCGGGCTGATCCGAAGTTACAAGCATGGAGTCGGTGCGGTTGATCTCCACCCACCTGCCGGTTATCTTGAGGCAGGTGAGGACGCTTTGAGAACAGCAAAGCGCGAACTGCTTGAGGAGACAGGTTGCAGGGGGGAGGGTTGGATAGACCTAGGATCCTATGTGATCAGCGGAAACCGTGGGTCAGGATTGGCTCACATGTTCTTAGCGATCGATTGTCAGCAGGTAACCCAACCGGATTCGGGGGATCTTGAAGAACAGGAAGTGGTTTGGCTTCCTATGGACGATGTGAATAGGTTATGGACCGCGGGCAAATTCGGTCAGGTAACCACCGCCGCTGCGATCGGGTTGGCTCTCGCTCGCCTCAAACTGGAGCATTTATGAGTCACGACCAGGAAAAGGCAGCTTTACGCGGGGAACCCTCCTATATATGGCGAGCCGGTCAGGAGCGACGCCTGCAAATGATCCTAGAAGCCGCGGGGTCTCGAATTCATGGACGGGTGCTCGATAACGGCTGTGGAGTAGGAGTTTACCTGTTGAGATTGGCCCAAGCAACACCTTCTGCTTATGGTATTGAATTGGATAGGGAACGGTCGCTTGAAGCCGCCCGAGATCTTAAAACCGTCGTTCGGGGTGCCGGTGAAAATCTCCCCTACCCCTCGGACACCTTCGATCTCGTCCTCTCCCACGAAGTACTCGAGCATGTCCAAGATGACCGTGCTTCACTGGAAGAGATCGTGCGCGTCCTGCGAAAACCCGAGTCGGATCCTGGTGAAATCGGCGGTCGATTGATCCTTTTCGTCCCTAACCGTGGCTATCCATTCGAAACACACGGGATTTATTGGCGAGGCCGCTACCGTTTTGGTAACATCCCTCTGATCAACTACCTTCCACAAAGACTTAGGGATCGACTCGCACCCCATGTGCGCGCTTATTCGCGAAAGGATTTGTGGCGTCTCCTTGACGGGCTACCTGTACACGTATTGAAACGTACAACACTGTTCGGGGGATATGACAACATCATCGCCCGTTGGCCTACTTTTGGACGTGCTCTACGGGCTTTCTTGCACTTTCTCGAACAAACGCCTCTCCGAGCATTCGGTTTGTCACATTTTTGGGTCATAGATAGAATATAGCCAAACAATCGTGATCTCATTGGACAACCTTCCCACGGGCTTGAAGATCGGTGGCTGAGGGGGGCAGATATTCCGTTCAATAACCTCCCCGCGAGCATAAAGATCGTGGGGAGGTTAACTCATAAAGCCATATATTAAACAACCTTCCCGGGAGCTTGTAGCTCCCGGGAAGGTAAGGATTGCATAACGATACAGAATTCAGTCCTGAGCCTCGAGCTCGCCTACTTCCTGAACATCCACCGACACGCCTTCAATCTCTCTCGGGATAAGGTCCCCCGGTTCAAGCTCCGTCATTGGAACCTTCTGTGTAACGATCACGATCAACGACAAATCTCCAGTCGGCTTTCCCTCACGCATATGAAGACCGATACCGACCCCCTGCACATTCGCCTTTCCCATTAACTCGTCTTCATATTTCTCTTTAACCATTAAAGCCCGCTGTAAATCTGCCTGCTTTCCACCTTCTAGGGAGTCCGATGGTCTCATATAACCGCCTCCAGACCATTAAGCACCTCTTGGATCGGATTGTACACCGTCGCCTGCGCGGAACCAGCGAAAAGTAATCCGACAGCAAGAAGGCTGTCGCCAGCCACCAACAACGAACCCGAATCCCCAGGTTCTGACATCGCGCCAGTCACGATCTGGCCCTCAAAACGAGCTGTTCGATCACCATATCGGATGTTGACTGTGGTCTCAAGGACGATAATTTGACCCGTGGTCAAAGCCGTTGTTCGACCAGATTTGCGCACATTCAACCCGAGTGAGGCAGGGGCGACCCCACCGATCACCCCAATTTCCAGTATCTCATCCAAGACTTCAACCCCATCTAGAGGTCGAGCGAGGGCAGCATCTATCCGGTTGGAAGCTTCCGGATCGCTCTGAAATGCCTCTATGCGATGCTTCGACTTCAACAACTTCCCGATCACATTTCCCACCTTGGCATAACTTTGAGCCAACCCACATGTCGGTGGTCCGCTGCTGAATTGAATAGGCTTGAAGCGGTCGAGCTCTGCAATCATGTCTCTCGCCACCCGACCTCCGTCTACCGGTCCCGGTTGGAGGACCGGGTCGCCTGGCCGAGCTTCNNCGGATCTCCCGGACGAGCGTCATTGCTATTGGCCAAGACGTGATTGTTGGAGAGGATCAAACGAGCACCCGACGATCGATCGCGAATAATGCCTCCCAGAGTCCCAGCGGTCACCTTGTAATGGCCAACGCTTACGCCTCCAGGAACGGGTCGCTGACGTTCCGTTCGGCCTGCTAAAGCTCTCAATACGCCCACTTGCATGACATCGGTCGAAACCCCCTCTAATTGCGCAGGAACGAGGGCTTCGGGAGTAAGTCCCGCCTTCGGTATCTTCTGCCTTACAAGGGCCACGACACATATCTCATCCGTTGTCCGACCTCTCACCTCTCTCAAGCCAATTCCAACCCCAACAACGTTCGGTTTTGAGAGCACAAACTCCTTGTGACGTTCCACGACCCCCACAATAGTACGGTGATCTAACATTGACCTCCTCCATCGACGATCCCCAGGGCTCCTTCATCCGATTACAATGGTGAGTCCCTTGAAAACCTAGATCCGTTTTTAAATGTGTATCGGGTGTCCCTCAGCGTCGTGGGCGGCTTCCATAATCACCTCGCTCAATGTTGGATGGATATGAACATTGCGAGCGATTTCAGCCGGGGTAAGTTCCATTAACTGCGCTAACGAAATCTCTGCTAGCAATTCAGTCACTTCTGGGCCGATTAAATGGGCACCCAAGATCTCTCCATACTTCGCATCTACCACAAGTTTAACCCAGCCATCGTAATCTCCCATGCCGAGTGCCTTTCCGCTAGCTCGGAAGGGAAAACGCCCTAAGGTCACCTCATGTCCTCGCTCCCTGGCTTGTGCCTCTGTCAGGCCAAAGGAGGCTATCTGTGGTTGGCAGAATGTCCCGCGCGGCAGCATCTCGTAATTTAGCTTCATTGTCTCGACCCCAGCGATATTCTCCGCACACACGATCCCCATGGTCGTGGCGACATGTGCCAGCATCAACTTGCCGGTAACATCTCCGATGGCCCACACGCCAGGGATGTTCGTGGCCATACGATCGTCGATTCCGATAACACCACCGTCATCTAACTGCACGCCAACGCCTTCCAAGTCTAAGCCCACAGTGTTGGCCTTGAAACCAACTGCCACCAATACCTGCTCTGCATCCATTGTTTGATCACCATCAGGACTTGACACGTTCACTTTGACCTTAGTCTTCAGAGCTTCCGTGCCGATTACTTTCGTGTTGGTCAAGATCCGAATACCCTGTTTGTTAAACGCCTTGGCCAATTCCTCACTAATCTCTTCATCTTCAAGTGGGGCAATACGCGGTAACATCTCGACCAACGTCACATCGACGCCATAACGGTTCCATATTGTGGCAAATTCAAGTCCAATCGGACCCGCACCAATAATCACAACCGATTTGGGAAGTTGTTCTTGTAGGATGGCCTCCTCATAGGTTATTACACGCTCCCCGTCAACCTCCACACCCGGGATCTTTAATGGCGAAGCGCCTGTGGCAATTACGATGTCTTTGGCTGTTAATTTTTTCGTGTCGCCATCTTCATTCGTTACGGTGATCGTATTCGCATCTGCGAACACCGCCGATCCCATATGAACATCGATTTGATTTTTCCTCATCAAGAAACCAACGCCCTTCGTCAGACGGTCCGCAACTCGCCGGCTGCGTTGTACAGCTATGCTGAAATCGAGCCTTAAGTCCTGTATCTCAAAACCAAACTCCTTACCTCCGTCGCGCAGAAGATGAGCGATTTCAGCGTTTCTCAGCAAAGCCTTGGTCGGGATACAACCCACGTTCAAGCAGACCCCTCCTAGCCACTTCCTCTCAACAATGGCAGTCTTTTTACCAAGTTGAGCTGCACGGATCGCACAGACATACCCACCGGGTCCAGCTCCAATTACCATGACGCCGTAGTCTGCCATAGGGAAGCCCTCCTCATTGACTTGTCCACTATTCTATCGCACTCACTGAAAAAGCGAAGATCATTTGGTGGCTTGGGAGGGATAAAACTTAGGATTTGGGATCAGGGACTGAGGATTAGGGCGAGATTTCATATTCATGTTTCTAGCCCATATCACCATGAAAACGAGGTTCTTCTCAAAAGTATAGGGACAATTTCCAACACTCTACATTGACCTCAAGCATCGCGGCGCAGGATACAATGCCCGATCCAACACATATAGCATCTAATTCTCCAGCAGGTCAGGCTCCCACACCTTCGGGCACCACCTCTTTTCTCATGTTTCTCTTCCTGCGTCACGATGAAATGATGAACCGTACTACGCGATAAAGTCATCCTGAGCTTGCATCGTCCTGCCGGTCCTGAGCCAAGTCCTTTGCGTGCCAAAGGGTTGCCCTGGAGAGCTTGACGAAGGATCGAAGGATGACGTGTCAAGGGCAGTCGGGCTAAACCTACCGATAGCAGAAACAGGCTTTCATAAAGAAAAAGGGTGCCTTGGGGCACCCAATACTCCAAATACGGATCTAATAATATCCGGATCAGGCCGCTTTCGCCGATGGAGCTCGTTCCAACACATGCTCAACTGGTTCAGCACGGAGATATGCCTGGATCTCTTCAAGGGCTTGCTTATATCGATCTATTAACTCCTGGTCTGGCTCTTTATATCGCCGTAATGACTGACGAGCACAAGACGTACAACCACGCATCGCCCGGTAGGAATCCGTCTCGCACTTCAGGCATCCATTAAGCTGAATCATCATAAGCGAGAACGCGAGACTTTCGGCATCATCTTGCGGTAACAGAGCGATCCGGTCAACTAGTTTTTGCCAGGCTTCACCTTTAGAGTTTCTCAAGCGCGGGACTACGTATGGCGGGAAAAGAAGTTCGTTATCGGCATACATAACACCATGTCTCCAAATTCTATAGAAAACACCACCGGTTTTAACTGACTTCATTGTAGATGGGGCAAGCGACTATGCGCAGAGTACTTTGGTCCTAAAATCCCCCAAGGAAAGCGGTACGATCAACCTGGGTGGCTATATGTGGGAACCTCCCCCAAACGTCGACTCTCTGATAACTTGCCTATCTTCGAAAGCATAAACCCCCATAATGTTTCATTAGAGCAGTTTATCTTCGAAATGTCAACATAATTCCACTGAAAAAGACCAACCTGGAGGAGATGATGGACAAATATTGGGGTGCGAGCTACACTCGCACCCCAATATCTACTCCCTTCCTCTCGAAGGTGGTTTTTTCAGGCCACTCTCTCAAAATCGACAAGAAATTCTAATCACGCCCCTCCAACGCCATATTGCTCGGCGTCGGTTGGGGTCTCCCCCGACGGATCGAAGACATGCACCCAAGTGCCCTCCTCCGCCCAATTGAAGATCCAATGTGCGTCGATGAGGGACAGGTTGACACATCCGTGGGAACGAGGGTAGCCGAAGCCGTTATGCCAATAGGCGCCATGCAGCGCGCGTGCTTTGTCATAATAGAGCGTCCAAGGCACATCTTCCAAATAATAATAATCAGAGCGATCCTCTTCAAAAGCGCCCATCATGCGATCGCCATCTAATTTTGTATACACCTGGAACACCCCAGGTTGGGTCCACCAGCCCTTTAATCCGCTTGAGACAAGAGTGGCATACACCAACTGGCCATCCTCATACACCGTCAGGGTTTGTTCGTAAAGATTAATTGATATCCAGCGATTATCCTCAACCCCCTCTGGGACTGTCGGATCCGGATTGACCACAGCGAGCAATCGTTGTTCAAGCCACTCGTCAGGTCCTACCTGATACCAATCTAAATTCCCTACCCGCTCGACATCGTAAATCCAGACCGTTTCATAGCGGTTCACCCAATGGTTGGTCAGAGATTTACCAAACCCTGGTTCGCTAGCGGTTCGCGTTGAGGTCAACACCCAAGCGAAGGCTCTACTCGGAGTCTGGCGTAAAGCTACGCCATGGAAATTTGGTAGGGAAACACGGCTAAGGCCGTCTCCATTGACGTATGCCCCCGGTGTGATCATATAAACGATCTTACCATTCTCCTCATAGCGATCGATCCACGAGAAGAACACAAAACCTGGTTCAACCGTCCAGGCCGGGTTTTCCCCGCGAAGTGCGTCTTGATAGCTACCATATACATGCGTTCCGTCTTCTCTCGTCGACCTCAAATAGACATAAGGCACATCCCCTAACTCAGGATCTAAACTATAGGTAGGAAGCGGTCGTTGGGGATAATAACCTTCAATTGCCAGCCGGGTCAGCTCTTCACGCGCGCCACCCTTTGAACAGAGTTGTGGGTGGCGGAGTTGAAGTCGAGACGGACACAGCACCCCCAACTGGACATCAGAGGGGTTGGCCTCAACGAGTGAAGTTGTGGCAAAGATCAACAGTCCCAATACCGTCCCAATCAATCGCAGAAACATATGCTCTCTCCGCAGATACCTTGATACATGATTTGTATTATAGCCATCCCTCGACGCTCTGTCATCATCCTTACACATACTTCAGGATAGCTATTTTGAGCTACTCGCTCTCGTGCAGTACAAGAGTTGGAACCGAACCCTGAATCTATGTTAAAGTGTCCAAAATTTCACGTCACGATCTATGGCATGAAAAATCTCAATCCCCTCACAATTGTTTGAACAGGTCTCTCCCAACCTTGCATCATCAAGTCAAACAATGTAATCTAATTCATACGAATTGGCCTCAGCGGACTAGGGAGCCAATCACTTCCATCGAAGTAAATCAACCCGACTTCGCTTGAGGCTGAATCTTTATGCGTTCGCTTGAGCGGAGGCAACCTAACTCGAGGCCGTTACTAAGCAGTTCAGAAACGGAAGCGCACAGAATGCCATGAGAAAGGAAGGTAAGAAGATGCAGAGGAGAGTCGAACAGGTCATTCTCATCTTGACAGGTTTTCTTAGCATTTTCGTCTCAATTTTGGATTGGCTTGATTGGTTGCCACCGAATGCCGTTCGGATACCAAACCTGACTCTCCTAGCTGTCGGCCTTGTCGCAGCACACCTAGTCCTGGAGAGAAGGAGCAAATTAGATCGTATCGAACACCTTGTAACCGATGGTACCGAACGGGTTATCCGGTCTTTGGGAGGCGTAGATATTGATCGATTTGCCAACCTCCAAGAGTGTTACGAATATATAGCCGATCGTGTGCTTAAGGCAGATACCACAGTCGACGATCTAACCTTTGGTTTCAAAGAACCGTTGATAACACCAGATACTCAGAAAGCATACGATAGGTATCTAGAAGCCATCTGCCGCGCCTCCTCTCGGCGAGGAAAAACCATATCCTACCGGGTGGTTATGTCTTTCCCTGCGATTGAAAACATATCAAGAGCAAAATCTATGCTACAACAGAACCTGATAGGTTATCGCCTCCGATATTACGAGTTCACCCAAACCAATTTGCCAGCGCTACTTTCGTTTATGGTGGTTGATGCCCGTGAAGTTATACTGGGCTTCTATCGCGCACCCTACCTCCCATCTGAAAAAGAGATCACCATGGCAATCAGACACCCTGATGTCGTCCAATTGTTCCAAGACTACTTTGATTCGATCTGGCTAGGCGCTAAAACGCTTAAGGAAGGAGGCAAGATCGAACTCACCGCCCTTGATGAGATCGAAATGCGTGTAACTCGATTGCTGGAGGGAACCTAGACTGGGAAAATAATCACCTGTCGGGGCTTGAACATGGTTCAATATAGCTCTTTTGAGTTAGTCGCTTTTGTAGAACATGTAAAAGTAGGGGCAGGGTAACCCCACCACTACAAATATTGCACATAATCCACAGCGCAGTAGGGGTAGTTCGCGAACCGCCCCTACCGTCTCTCCGATGTCAAGCGCTAATGTTGAGATCGGATTTCTTCTTCCGCGCGATTCAAGAAATCGTCGATGGACATCGCACCTAAATCCTCGCCCGACCTTAGACGGACCGCGACGGCTCCTTTTTCGACCTCTCGATCCCCAATGATCAGCATGTAGGGCACCTTCTGGAGTTGGGCATCACGGATTTTGGCATTCATGCGTTCGCTGCGCTCGTCGACCTCGATCCGTAAACCCGCCTCCATCAGTTGATCGCCAACCGAGTTCGCATATTCGATGTGACGATCGGCAATCGGGATCAAGATAGCTTGCACAGGCGACAACCAGACCGGAAAAGCCCCCGCATGGTGCTCAATGAGCGCTCCCATAAAACGCTCCATGGATCCCACCAACGCGCGGTGGATCATGTAGGGTCTATGCTCTTTGCCGTCCTCGCCAACGTACGTGAGGTCAAGGCGCTCCGGAAGGATGAAGTCGAATTGGATCGTGGAGAGCTGCCACTCACGGTTAAGTGCATCCTTAAGCTTGAGATCGATCTTAGGCCCATAGAACACCGCTTGGCCTTCATCGACCTGATAAGGGAGCTTCGCCCGTTCGAGTGAGGCGCGCAAAGCTTCCGTGGGTGCCTCCCACTCCTCTGGCGCTCCGGCGTACTTCTCTGGATCACGCGTCGACAGGTACGCATAGAAGTCCTCAAAACCAAAGGCCCTCAGGATATCCAGGCTGAAATGTAAGGCCATGTCGATCTCATCGGGCATCTGATCCGGTCGACAAAAGTGGTGGGCGTCATCCTGCGTGAAGCCACGCACGCGGAGCAAACCATGGAGCACACCACTCCGTTCGTATCGATAGACCGTACCCCACTCAGCGTATCGTAGCGGTAGGTCCCGATAAGAACGCGTTCTGCTCTTGTAGATCTCCACGTGGAAGGGACAGTTCATCGGTTTGAGGTAGTATTGCTGGCCTTCGATATCCAATGGCGCAAACATGCCCTCCTGATACCAATCCAGGTGACCACTCTTCGCCCACAAATTCGCCTTTCCGATGTGCGGTGAGTAGACGAATTCGTATCCGGCATCCAAGTGTTGGGCGCGACAGTAGTCCTCGGCAATCTTGCGCACCATCCCGCCCTTGGGGTGCCAGAGGATCAAGCCAGGACCGACTGCCTCGCTGACACTGTAGAGATCCAATTCCTTTCCCAAGCGTCGATGGTCTCGCTTTTGAGCCTCGTCTAGTCGCCAGAGGTATTGTTCCAATTCCTCTGCCGTCTTCCACGCTGTTCCATAGATACGCTGAAGCATGGGTCGTCGCTCGTCACCTCTCCAATAGGCACCAGCGACGTTGAGCAGTTTAACCGCATCAGGATTGAGCTTGCTCGTGTCCTCGACATGGGGGCCGCGACATAGGTCCGTGAAAGTATCGTGCTTGAAAACGGATATCTCCACCGGGCCCTCAATCGGCTCGCCGTACTCATCTGTACCCCCTTCTTCCAGACCCTCGATTAACTCGATCTTNNCGGCAGATCGAAGTCATAGTAGAAACCATCCTCGATCGGCGGCCCAATGGCGATCTTGGCCTCACCGGGAAACATCTCCATCACCGCCTGGGCCATGACGTGTGCTGCCGAGTGCCGGATTCTATAAATCTCCGAATCCTCGTACCTTTCACGTTTTTCTGCAGCCATATGTACACCTCCTAAGGTTGTCCATTTAAACAAGTAACTCTCGCCTTTCTGGGGCGAGAGCAAAACCTCACGCGGTTCCACCCAGATTAACTGGAATACCAGCCATCTCTGACAGCCGCTATCGGAGCTGATCCGATCCCCTTACTCAGTCCTTTTTCCTAAAGAACTTTTCCGGTTCACGCTCGCGGGTGGTTTTCACCGGGTGGATTTCGTAGGGGATTCTCAGTTCACGATCCCCTCTCCCTGTCGGATCCCAGCACCGCTTACTCGTCCCGGTCCTCGCGTTGTTTATACCTATGTTGAAACCATTATACAGAACATAAGAGGGATGTCAATGTACAAGCTTGCGTTATATGAACAGATGTTCTGAATTTAATCAAATGACAGTCAGGGCGACACTTGAATATAAGATATTGGACATTTATCTAGAGGCGCATTATCTGAATTCGCCAAGCGTGTAGTTTCCAAAAACAGCATTAGCTGATGTAGATTCAGGCTAAAATATATAATAGCTAGTGGGGAAACATCAAAGCCTCGTTATTCCCAATGTGTTGAAATTTCAGTAACAGAGATGATCAATGGTGCTTGATCTTGTTTTGAGATCAAGTGCATCATCGTGATTCGAGGGAAATATGAAAAAGAAACTAATCTTGACAATCTTATTCCTGGTCCTTGGTCAGTTCATTGCTGCATGCGCTTCAACCACATCTTCACCAACTAAACCACCTGAAATTAAAACCTTGGAAGCAGCAGTTATACAAACTGCAACATCTCTAGCCAAAACTGCGGAGGCTTCAAAACCACCTCAACC
>JABAOF010007376.1_pt2 | contig 27228 bp, 42 predicted proteins | sample 7062171 | NCBI WGS metagenome assembly JABAOF01 (sample SAMN14538628, study PRJNA623070) | marine sediment metagenome | biome: marine biome [ENVO:00000428]; feature: marine pelagic biome [ENVO:01000023]; material: deep marine sediment [ENVO:00002113] | place: India: Gulf of Khambhat ...
GCCTGCTCAAACTTCTTGCCAAGCTCATTCTTTGCAGCAGCCCTAAACTCAGAATCGAACATTGGGCCGTGCATTCTGATCTTGTCCCGATCATCAAGAATAACCGCACATGTGAGAACAGTCTTGTGAATAATCACATATGGATATACCTGAGACATGTAATCGAAATCTGTGTCAGCGACGAATGCGCTAGGCAAGGCGTAGTAGTGCAGATGCAACTCATACGCACCATCTGGAGGTGGCTTAAGGCGTAGCATATGCCCTATCATAAAAAATGACTGTGGCTCACCGTTGGTTTCGTCCCAATCATAGTCATACAACCTCTGATTGTCCCAGTCTGCTTGGGTGAACCTGTGCAATTTCTTTCTGCCAATTATCACTTCCATGTGATCAAGATAATCAGCAGGAAGGGCATAATCTGATTCGCCTACTGTGGTTGTAGTGTACGCATCCGTATACAACCAAGGCCAATAAACTTTGATAGGTTTTCCTTTATGATCTAGGTAGATACCAGTAGCAAGATCACGTCGAACATCATTGATGATCGCCGAGGCCATTGCCGACATATCTCCCCTGTCGAGAAACCAATTTACACGGGTCTTCAGTTCTCCGTAATTCAATCATATCACCTCATTGAAAAAGGGGGCTGTTTAGGCCCCCTTATCAATTAGAATTGGTGTTATCCAATTCCAGTTCCGGCTGACGCTCCACCTTCAAAGACGAATAGCGTGAAGTTGATAGTTACTGCTTCATTGTCTGCACCGTTAGGAATCTCCGCTAGTGCGGCATTCCCACCGCCGACTGTCAGGTGAACCTTCTTACCAACAGGATCGTAAACGGCCCCGTAAGCAATGTTGTCACCAGATGCAGCAGGACCAGCAACCTCTTGCGGACGAGGACTAAGCCCCATCCATAGGAATCTTGAACCATATGTGGCATAATCGAAATCTTCTCCAGATACATCGTAACTAGAGGCAGCAATAACGATTGTACCAGATACGATCTTCAGATCCTTGGCAATAAGCCTTCGTGCCATCGACTCGCCCAAGTGGGTGTTGTCAACATATTCGGTCACTGCGATACTCATATCTGATACACCTCCTCATAACAGCCTAGCTTCCGCAATGAGCACACTAGGCATTCAGCGTTTGTGTATTACAGGAGTCCTCCCATATCGGGATTACCTGCCGGATTCCTCGGCCCTATGTTACCAGCACCAGCGCCTCGGATCATCTTCTGATCTCCACCAGAAAGATCAACTTCCATCTCCTTTTTGTAAGGACAAGTCTTTTTGTGCTCTCCAGCTTCAAAACCAGAAGCAAATTCCTCGCCGCAGTACGGGCAGGCCCAGGTCCGCTTCGGCTTCTCAGGTAGATCAATTAGCCTACCAGCGATAGGAGTCCCACACTCAGAACAGAAATTCCCTGTGCCAACGGTTCCACAATTGGTACATACTTTCTGCTCTTCCTGAGGTACAACTATCTCAGGCATAGGCTCTTCAGCCACAGGTTCAGGGGATACCTTAACTTCAGTAGGATCTTCCTGTACCTCTGGAACTGCCTTAGCAAGTTCCATCTCGGCTTCAAGTTCTGCTCTGAGTCGCCGCTCAATTTCAGCTTTCTTCTTGAGCATAGCTTCCGCAACTTTATCCACTTCGATACATCCGGTAGTCTTTCCGTCGTCGATCACGCTGTTAATCCAAGCGGGGGTCCGAGTTCCCCTATAATCACGGATACTACGGATTCCCTCAATGACTCTACGACTGTTAGTTACGAATGATCGTCTTTCAAATACCACTGTAAGAGCGGTTTCTGGATTCTGAGTTCCCCTAGCGTTCCCCACATTGTCCCTAAAAGGGATCTGAGGCTCTAGGACCAGTCTCCACTCAGGGTATTTGACATGGACAAACTTGACAACCTCCCCAAAGTTATCAGGGTGGTTATCTGGAACTATGTATTTTCCTCTATATTCCATAGTTCTCGCCTCCTAAAATGAATTCTTTTAGGAGTCGTCAGATCATGGTAATGGGGCTGTAACGTCGCCCCTCACGCCACTGTGATTGATAGAGAAGTGGACTCTCCAATTTACTCGGCTATACCGTCTTATCCGGTTACGCCTGCGAGCTTACCGTGTTTCTTCTCCGAATGAATTTCCATACCGATCTCGCATATGTACTGATCAATCGAAATGTCATCACCGTCAGTTCCCAGGTTAGTCTCCAGCTTGACATCCCTACCATTAAGGTAGACATACTGAAGTTCACCAAGCTCGACGATAAAGGCAGTCCCCGCCGTGTCGGTCTCGAATAGGTTCTCCTTAACTAAGTTAAGGGTTCCATGAGGCGACGTATACTGAGTAATTGCAATACCGTAGGTCTTGTCCTTCGGTACCATCTCCAATTTACCCTGTGCCCATTGGGAAATCACAGAGATAATTAGAGGAGAAGCAAACATGTACTTCTGGTTGTTCCCATAACGGAACGGACCCCTAAGTGCTGTTTCAAACTCAGTCTCGGTCAGGGTACCAATCGAAGTAGTAGAGTTCGTAGTTACGAAGTAATCGACACCAGCCATGGTACGAGTGTAATGCGTTGCTCCACTAAGTAGAGTTTCCGCACGCACGCCCCACCAAAAGTTAGTCTCGAAATCCCTCATAAGTTCGATACCCTTCTTCTTACGCTGATACTGCCTATCGTTACCACCGTAAAGATCACTTGCTTCCAGGGTACCAGTAATCTCAACTCTCTTACGGAAGATCTGAGTGTTGTTATACAGGTTGGACACCTGAGTGCTCAACACGTTAACATCGCTCAGTAAAGCACCTTCCTTGAAAGCGCTACCGATAATATGAAGAGTGTCTCCTGCGGTAATAGCGGCAGCAGTAGAAGTTCCCCATCCACGAACCACTGTCGCAGAAACCCCACTTACTGTTACCAGCATGAGTTCGCCTGTGTCAGTGTTTTTGATGACATCATACTCGTTAATGTACGATGCAGCAGCTTTAATCGTAGTGATGGCCGAAGTACCAGCGTTCTGGAAGGTCGTATACTTGGGATTCAAGTCGTCCTCCATCCACTCGTACTTAGGGTTGGTGACTGACTTCTTCTTAAGCTTACTAACTAGCACGTATAACGGTGCAGCGTTAGGCTCAAGCAGATAAATCGTGTCAGACATCTCAACCACCCTTCGGGATTGGTTAATGTTCATTGTGCCTGCGCCTGAATGAATCATTGTAGCCACTATTAAACGCACCTCCTCGGTACTAGATAATGAAGAGTTTTACCTAGAGCGTCTCGTTAGATATGGTCTGCTCTTCATTTTTCCTTTTGGTTTGCGCTTAGTCCGCATCTTGATTTGGGTCATCTTAGGCATTTTCAGCCTCGGTCCTTTACCAAGAGATCTGACTCTCCTAGACTGATTTATAGTCATGGTGCCAGCGGCACCAGTCATTTCGGCCATAGGTTGCACACTCCTTACAAGTTAAGCAGACCACGATCTTCGTGGCGCTCAGCAGTAATAATTCCAGCCAGTTCAGGATCGTCCGTGACAAAATCGCCATGATCAGTCTTGATTATAATGCGTTTGTTCTTACCCGCATCTTTCTTATCAAGCTTCTCTTTCGGAGTTACCGTCGGGGTGGAACCACTATCAAGTGTACCCTTCATAGCCTGTCCTTGCTGTATCTTCTCTTCAAACTCCGCTCTAACACGTTTCTCAATTTCCGCCTCACGTTTCTTCAAGAAGTCCGTGAATTGGTCATTAGAAACCACCTGCTCAGTCGTCTCCTTTACAGAAGCAACCTGACGTGCCTGCTTAAGTTCTTTAGCCTTGTTGTATACTAACTCAACAGACTCAGGATTATCCAAATATGGATTAGCCTGTAAGATCTCAAGCATCTCAGGTCTGTGTTCCTCTAAGTCAGGGTGTTCGGCCTTAAAGCGGTTGAACTGATCAACACGCTGCCTTACGGCATCGTAATGGAGCACTCGTTGATCTGCCTCATTCTGCGCCACTCTCTTAGCAAGAAGGTAGATATTCTTCAAAGGTGTTACAGGGTCTTCGAGGATATCAACATTCTGCAAGATAGCGTTAAGAGCCTTTTCCTCCTCAGGAGAAATCTCCGGTGCGGCTTCCGGTGCAGCCGGAGCTGCTGCGGGAGCTGCGGGTGGAGGTGTTACGGGTCTTGGCGCATATTGCTGCCCTAATCCTTTAAGGATACGGGTAGCCTGAGCCAGCTCTTGTTTTGTGCTACCATGTTCTGACTCAACCTCACCATAGGCACCAGTGAGTTTCTTTAAAGACTCAGCAAAGTCCTCACCTCGAAACTTTTCGGGTAAAAGTTCCAAGAGGGCGGCTTCATCTAGAGAAGATGGTTTATCCTTATCCTTGTCTTCACCAGCGGCCTGAGTCGGTTCTTTCTTCTTCTTTTTGTCGTCATCGGGTTCCGGCTCCGGTTCCGGTGTTGGTTCCGGTTCCGGCTCCTTGTCCCCGCCATCATCGTCATCTGTATCGCCATCTACCTTGTCGAATTGGGGGTCAACTACTAGCCGACCATGAGAATCGTACTGAAGTTCGGGCTGATCTTCGCCCTCGCCACCTTCGCCGAAAATCTCAGCCAAATCTTCCGGTGTCTGACTATCAGGATTGTCGATAGACTTTTGGACTACTTTAGCAGAAGGTTCACCGCCCTTTTTAGGGGTTGGGGTTTGCTTAGCTTTAGTCATTGCTATCGCCTCCTCTTATTCGATTGTTAGACGCTCATTCATTAGGATTCTCTATATTGGGCTTATCGTCCAACATGAGATCCTTATTAGCTATCCTTAGCTCATCGTAGATCTTGATTTGCATTTCAAGAATAGCCATCAATAGCTGCTTCTCGGAAAAATTCTCTGCATTAGGTCTCCTTCCAGGGGCTAAGAGTCTCCGAATTCTCTGCCACATGGAAAGTATCTTCAATGAGGTTTTATGCAGTCTGATCTTTCGGAGATCAACTGTCCTAGTTTCTGTCGGTTCAGCCATTGTGTTCCCTCACTATTTGAGCCTTAATGCGTTTCTTGGCTTCGATGAATTTGAGTATCGTATCCAAAGCAGCCATGAACCCTTGCATCCATATTAGCCTGCTACTTCTACATCCAATGAATCTTTGGACGTTCAATCCTTTATCAAATATCTCTCGTTTGATAATCTTCCAGCCTTCAGAGCGCTCAAGCTCTTCGATCTGATCGGCTTCTAGCATTGCATCAAAGCGCTCTTGCTGTTCCTTCTTAGTTAGCTCTCGCTTCATCTCATCCTCCTAGTTCGGGGGGAAGCGCTGCTGGCGCTGCCGCCACTGGTGGTGCTCCTGTTGGAGTACCTCCCATTAATCCTGTGATCCCAGGAGCCGCAGCTACAGGTGCTCCCTGTACTGGTACTACTGGTACTGCCATCTGTCCGCCCTCAGCAGGTGGGGCTTGCGTTGCCGCAGGTACCGGCGGTGCTCCCGCCGCTGCCGCACCTGGCGCTCCAGGTGGCACGAATCCAGAATCTATAGCAGCCTGTTGTTCCGCCATCATCTCTTCTTCAGATATCAAGAGCTTGTCAATGTTCTTGACATCTAGTGAGATCATAACCATTCTACGAAGTTCCTCTTGATCTATAAGAGGATCTTGGTTGAAGATGTTAAACAGATTAAGCATCTGCTGTGCTCGCATCTCTTTAACAGCACTCACGGACGATCCTAATGGTTGGAAATGATACTGCCGCAAGATCTCATGGGCAGACATTTCGTAGAATCGCATACCCTTACGCTTCCTAAACTCTTCCTCGCCCACTATTGTCATCATTCTTTCGGGCGGTAAGAAGTGGTATGCGTACCAAATGAACATCTTTGCGAGTGCTCTCATGGTACCGAACTCGATCCTCTTAACAATCGAGTCGAACCTTATGTTGCCAGCCTGCTGGAGACGAATAATACCAGTTGCAGTCTCACGTCTCTCCGGTGGCTGGCCTCTACCATACTCCCACTCTCCCGTTACGTTTTGTATATCGGTGATCAGCCGCTCTTCCTCCATGTAACATGAACGAGTCACGTCTCTGGTATCCAACGGCTTAACATCATCGACATCTCCGGCCAGGATTACGTTACCAGGATACGATACTAAGGTATCGAAGTCAATGTCGGAGTACTTGTTAGCGATAAACATTCGGTTGATAATGATGTTTACATTATCCATTCGCTGATTCCTGAGGTCATTAAGCTCTTGCTGGAGAGTCTGAGCCATCTCAGGAATCCCAATGCCGTAAAATTCGTGCGGTACAGAGGTGTATCTGGTCATAACAAAAGGAAGCAAGCCCTTAAATGGGTTCTTCTCCCTCTTCAGGATGATTTCTCGACCAGCTACACTCACTATTTCGTCTCTATCCCAGTATTCTAGGATCTCAACGGCCTTCCGCATAGGATTATAGCCGCCTTCGGACTCACGTTCAATGGATTCAATACGTTCACGCTTGTATTTATCCACATTCCATTCGGATTCGTGTTTGTCCTTAAGCTCTTGCACCGTACTTTTCTTGTATATCCCCTGTTTTGCCATTTCTAGCAGGCGATCATACTCAATCCAGTCCTTATGGATGATCCAATCGGCCTTTTTGAGAGATCTAGCCCTCGGATCAGGGAATATCTTGTAGATATCGACTGGATCAGCGTCTATGTAGTCAAATTCAGGTACATCCGTCCCCAAAAAGCGGGGTAATACCTTCATAAAGGCTGTTCCGTATATACACGCTTCTTTGAAGAAATCCTCCATAGATGCAAAGAATTCAAGGGATTCCTCCTGAAATGCGTAGTCTAAGAACCTTTCTAGCAAGAATGCTAAATCAATATCCCCACCTTCTCGTGCTATAACCGAGATAATAGGGCTTGAACTAAAGATAGTATTCAGCAATTTAGGTACTACAGACTCAACAATTGCGAAGATATACGGCACATAGATGTTGGATCTCATTACATGCTCTTCCTTTTTACGGTAGAACCTGTAATCTTTGTAGTGTTCGTCCCAATGATCCTCTGAATCCTGCCGCCAATCTCTAGAAGTACGGTATAGCCCTGTGATATGAGTGGCTATATCCCTATCCTCATCCAGCTGTTGATCCTTTATTTCGTAAGATAGAACTGTCATTTAATCCAATCTCCCTCTTCGGAAGCTTATATATGGGTCATAGAATGGACGCATTCTAGCTGCTTGAAGCATTGTCTCTAAGCTAGGCTCAACCATTCTTGGGTCAATTCCGCCTGGGATGTTCCGAATATCCCCTCTAGTTGTAGGATAAAACCCACCAGACTCACGATAAGCTGGTATATCCACTAGATGCCGCCTGTAAAACTCTTCTTCAGGCAGTCTTTCGTATCCGGCATAGCCCATCCAGCTTTCAGGAACAATGTTCAGAAGCCTAGAGAGTAGTCCTTCACCTATGCCACTCGTATATAGCCTCCCTCTTGGTAAATCTTCATAACCATAATACGGCATTGTTATCACCCTTTGAATTGGACCCCTCGGATCAAGTGTTTCCCACCAGCTTTAGGTTTGGAAAGACTGAAATCCTTGGATCTCCACTTTATATTCCTATGGACGACGTATCTTAGCGCATCTAAGAGGTGATCGTCCTTCTTTCTTGCTTCTTCTTTGGGATTCCGCTGGTCTTGCATCTTTGAGCTAGCCCAGTTAGCGTATATGTAGTGCCGGAATTCCCAAATTAGCTGCTGACAATCCCTCGATATGAATAGCCCAGGCTTCTTTTTGTATGTCTTAGTAGCCTCATCATACTCATAATCAAGCAGGGACTTGATCTTGGATCGGCCCTCTTGCACCGTATCCTTGCTTTTGTCAGCAGTCTCTAGCTTCTTGATGCCACATCTAATCAGCTCAGCCTTGTGATTAATGCCTGATATGGCACTCTTGGCTGATATATCCGTTATGCCGAAGCGATAATCAATCTTCCACAGTTCCAGTTTCTCCTTGATTAGCTCCGCTAGCTCACTGATCAGACACTCTTTCAGTATCTCGTCAAAGACAACGATCTCATTGCCAGGAGTAAACGCACAGAAAACCACTGCATGAGGGTTCCTGTCCGACTCATGGGTGTCAATCCCTAGTATGACCATCCATCGCTGGTCAACCATGTGAGCTATTGTAGGCGGATCTATAATATGATGCACAGTTTCAAAGCTTTTATAGATCAGCCCTGTCGGAGATACAAATTCACCGTAGATGACAGCATCTCGCATATCTGGATCGACATTCTTCTCGATCATTTCGATCTCGTTCCTATCCAGATACTTGTTATCGTAAATAGATACCTTCTCGTAATCAACTATATCAGGGTTACGAGCTTCAAGAATCTCGTCATAAGCCCATGTCAACCCGTATAGTGGTGTCATAGTTAGGAGTAGCTTGCCCTTGGTATCAACTGTTCTCATCTGGTTCTGTACGTATTGCGCCCTAAACTTAGGCTCCTCGTCCATCCAGACCATGTGGTACTTAGCACCACCAAACTTGTCCAAGTCCATCTGATAGGTCAGGAACTTAATATGACCTACTTTACCATCTCCTACTGACACCTCAAGAACTTTAGGCTCAGAGTGATAATGATATGTTCCCTCAGGTAGAAGCTCTTTCCAATAGGGCATCATAATTTCCTTGATTCCGTGGTCCTCATCGACACAGCATATACGTATCTGTATCGGAGATGGATACGGCTCATGATACGGATGAAGTCCGTATAACGTCCATATGACTTCTTGCCAGCCCCACCTAGTTTTGCCTGCTCTATTCCCTCCAAAGATCGCTCTGATCTTCTTCTCGGACTGATGCAAGCGAAGATGCTTTGGGCTAGCTGCCCCATATTTCATGAACTCCAACTCAGGTAACATTACTCTTGATCTCCCTCAGACGCTTCACCATAGCTTGACGGTCCTGTGTCATCGCTTTGGCTACCCATTCCAAATCCTCCGAATGAGCCACCTCCGCCTCCGTTTCCGCCGCCTTCGTGGTCACCGTAATACCGTTTTCGCTGCTCATCGTATTCGGCTTGCAGCTTCCTCTGCCACGCTGCTTCTCCGCCAGCCTGGTACATCGCCTGTGCTCTGTTAAGAGCTTCCTTCTGAGCTGCTATATCAGACTGAGTTTTGGCTATTTGAGCATCAAGCTGACCAAAATATCCGCCCACAGCTACTAGCTGATTCTTCCTATTCATTAGATCTGTTAGGCTCTGCTCAGTTTGCTGCCAAATTGGTTGGCCTTCCGCAGTGTAATGGGCCATGTATGGAAACAGGTTATGTGCTGTAGAGAACTGTTGAAATGCCCGTTCCTGTGATGCTCTCTGCTTCTGCAACTCAGCTATCTGTGCTCCCAAAGATCCCCCCGTATAACCACCGACTTCCTGCATACGCCGTTGTCTATCCAGAAGATCACTCAGCCTTTCTCCGGTCTGCTGGTACAGAGGTACGCCTTCAGCCGTAAAGTGCTGCTCCCAAGGTGTTTCTTTAAATGTGGGCAGTACTGGCTGAAATCCTCCTCTTCCCCATTTACCAAACCTACCACCAAGACCAGGATCAAAACCCCATCCAGGTGATGTTCGTCCTAGCTGACCAGATAACGTGGGCTTGTATAGCTCTTGATAATTAGTCGGCATCTACTTTCACCTCTTTGACTTCAACATCTATGATGTCCTCGTCCAATTTCTTCCTTATCTGCTCACGGAGATTCGCTCTCTTATCTTCTCCGTCGAAAATAGAAAACTTTACCATGGTCACCGAGTCAGGGATAGATCCATAGACCCTTGATAGTATTGTCTTTGCTGCATCCAAACGGATCTTCTCGGAGACTCCATCATCCTTGAGAAAATTAGCAATGACATCCAGAGCTGCGTCTAAGAGATCGTGGATCTTCATAAGTCCGCCCTGCTCTATCATGTGCATCTTCTTGCGAGTTTCAGGATCGCTTAGGACTCTATACCCCCATCTCATAGCGCTACTGGGAGCCATATCAGGGCGTACTTTCATAGCAGCGTCCTTAGCATTCCTCTTATGCGAGGGCATACTCGTATACTCATTAAGGAACTGCTGCTCCATGCTCTTCTCAGCATCGGTTTTGTCCTTCTTTCTACGCCCACGTAGCTCAACCTTCTTAACCATTATCTCTTCTTCCTTCCTCCGTACTTCTTAGCTCTATAGGCCGCATAAGCACGCTCAGCCGCAGCCTTACTCGTGAATCGCTTGCTACCCATGTACCAATACTTTCCTCTTTTTACGACTGGCATTATCGGCCTCTCCTTCCTGCAAGCTTAGGCCGTCTACGAACAACCTTGCTCGGCCCTTTGGCTTCTCTAGTAGTCCAGCCTCGCTGTCTACCTTTACGCACTTCCTCGTGAAGAGCCGCCAGCTTGCGTTGCCGACTCAGCGGGTTTCCGCCTACATCGACCATTTTCTTACTCATGCCTTTAGAGACATGCGCCTGTTCCTTAGGCGTTAGCTTCATCCTTCTTTTTGCCATCTTCTTTACTCTCCTTGACTCTCTTCTCCAGCGCTGCCATCTGCTTCTCAACACCATCCAAGTGCTGATCAAGCACGTTACCCATCATGCCTCGAAGAGACATCATTGCGAATTGTGAAAGTCTATTTCCCATTTCCTCTTGGGCGAACTGATCTAAAAGTTGCATAACTTGTTCCTTTACTGTAGCCATGATAATCCTCCTATTAGAAATCAAAATCTAGTGCTGCACGGCCCCACGTATTAGTTGCCGTACACACATAGATATAACTNNCCCAAGCAACCTGTCCTTGAGTTCCAGTGTCACCGGAACCCGAAGGAGTTTTTGCGGTGCTTATGTTAATGTAATCCGCATCAACTTTCAATGCGGCGTTAAACTTAAACTCATCCTCAGAATAATCCCATCGTAATTCTTTGGTGAACGCATCATTCTTACCGAAGTAGATCATAGCATCGGTAGCACTAGCACATGCCAGGTACTCAACACGAATAGCTGTCTGAGTATTTACATCACCAATTGAATAGATCTGACTGATATACAATGCGCCATTCGCATATACGTTACCACTAAACTCAAACCTAGATGATGCCTCACTCCATAGAAGAGTATCGTCTGATCCATGAAAGTAGATTACTGCATCATCAGAAGCCGCAGCAGTAAAACCAACATAGGCGTTATCGTTTACTCTAAGGTTCTCTTTAACCGTTAACTCACCAGTATTTTTCAGGTCGAGCTTACTAGTTCCAGTATACTTAAGAGAGATAACATCTGCTATGCCAGGTGTGTATGACAGATCCCAATACTCACCAGACCCATCACCGTATATTCTGATTATTGATGTACGGTTCACGTATCCAACATTCAGGTATAGGTCAGTCTCAAATCCGGCGTATCCCCATGTAGTCAGATTACCGTAGTTAGTTATATCTCCTACTACATCCAAGTCTCCTATTACAGATCCACCAAGAACCATGTTGGCCGTCATGTTAACTACGTCACCAAATCTTACTGATCCAGCATTGGTATAGATGGCGTAAGCACCACCACCAAACGGACCTGGATTAGTAATGTTTTGTATATAAAGACCAGTGTTTTCGTTTTGTGCCGAAGCAGCAATAGCATTGATTCTAATTCCGAAGACATCTTGAACATCTGGTGTAACCATGCCCGACATGTCAATTTCTATACCACGTACATCACCCATCTCAACATTGGAAGTAACATCAGGTTTAATGTAAGCCCCAACAACAGCTGTAATTACATCGAAGTACCTGTACTTAGGATTTACGTAAAGTCCATAGACAGTGTTGCCGTCTATGTAAGCCGACGCATCGACAACAATCCTTGCTCCAAACACATCTGCGTACTGAGCAGTAGGACTAATAAGCGAATCTATGTTCAACAGCCTATTACTAACAGGAGAAGCATTGTTACCAATTGCAGCTACACCATCCACGTCTAGGTTCGACGTTGTTTTAACTGTGTCCCCAAATCTCACTGATCCAGAGTTGGTGTAGATGGCATAAGAATTATTACCAATGATATTACCAAGATAAATTCCATAAACATTAGTTAAGACACAATCTGAAGTATCTGCTTGCTCAAGACGAAAACCATATACATTAGTGAAAGTCCCACTAGCAGCTGTCTGAAATTGCTGATAAATATAATGCCCAGTTAATGTAGCAGTAGTAGCAACACTAGCACCATATTGAAACAACGACTTATTCTGATAAAATTGGCCTGTTCCACCAGACATAGTTCCCTGATTATCCCATCGACCAACAGTGCTAATACCATACCACTCGCTACCTACATTGCAGTAACCATCCAGATATATCATACCAAGGCTAGGTCGTTTGGTTGCCCCAGTAGTATGAATTAACCAGCTTTGTGTATTATCGAACCTAGCGAAGTCTATGTCTTGATAAGGTAGGATAGTCCTAGCAAAGTAGGATAGGTCAGTTGCCTTAAACGTACCAATAACTGATCCTGCAAGAACCATGTTCGATGTCATGTTAACTACGTCGCCAAATCTTACTGATCCTGTTCCAGTATGGATGGCATATTTATTAACGCTAGCAGGTGCAATTAGATGACCAACCTGTATACCGTAGACGTTGGTAGTGTTTGTGAGACCAGTGAAACCCAAAAACAGTCCGGTTACATCGTTAAAAAGTAGGCTGTTCGCATTTACGTAGTCGTATATACCGAAGAGGCTACCCGGATTAAGAACATTCACATTCGTATTTATATAAAGACCACCAGCATACTCACCATCCATATTTCCAGAGATGGTAGGTGTCATGTGAGCACCGTAGGTACTGTCATTTACGCCTCTTCTGAATGTGCCACTTATCCTAAAGGGTGCCATTGCAGCACCTATATTCCGCCCATCCGCATCAATGGCAAGTTCAGGACAGTTTACGGTATTAACAGCAGTAACGACGTCACCGAATCTTACTGATCCAGAGTTAGTGTAAATGGCATAGTTAACACCACTAGCACCACTGATATTACCAATGTCAATACCATAGGCATTAGTAGCAGCGAAGTCGATACCACTGAGCCTAAGTCCATAGACATTACTTACATGATCCGAAGCGTATGCACCACCAGCCCACCGGAAACCGTGCATATCCTTTATGTTTCCAGTACCTTGGAGAGCCATCTGAGCTTCAAACCCAGTCCAACCACTAGTTATATCTCCACCAGCATTTGTGGTCATTAATACCTGAACACCTTTAATGCTAGTGTGGGCACTACCAGAATCATTACGATAAATTATGTGTATGCCATTGTTAGCATCCTCAACGCCATCACTAAGCCAAAGTTGAATACCGCCCTGGTTCGGTCTAGTATATGGTGTAGGTAGACCTCTGGTACGTACTAAATAATCACCAGCTCCATCCACATAATCATCAAGGCTTATAGAAGAAGCCGATCTGATTCCACCAGCTGCAATAACCTCTCCATGAGAATATATAGCTTTGCTGAACTCGAACCACTGACTAGCGCCGTGATAGTAGGACATTGATTCATAGTGATAACTTGGGTAACCACCGAAGTAAATTGTCGGAGAGTAACCATCAGCACTAGCATGACGGCCACCACTTACGATCATATATGACTTATTGACAGTAAGGACACTATTGACTTCTACTCCGCCTTGGAAATAGGTGTTCTTAGTGAATTCAAACCTGCTATCAGTACCATCCCACTTGATCTGTGCGTGTGCGCCTAGATTAGCACTACCTGAGAAGTAGATTACTGCGTCCTCGGATTCAGCAGAAGCATCTGAATTTACTAACAGATTTCCTCTAACTTTCAGGTTTCCTTCTATGTCTTGTACCGAACCTGCCGATACAGCATAAACTGTTGCGTCTATTGCATTGAACAGGGCATTTACCTGATCGAACCAGCTAATGTCCCATTCATCAATTAGAGGCCAGTTGTAATGGTTTGTTTGAACCATCTAATCTATCACACCTTTGTCCATGTAGAAGAAGGTTTAGACTGTGTATCCCAATGGGTACCTGCGCCTTCTCCCCAAGTGCCGTGGCCCCAAGGGAAATGTCCCCATTGACCATGGCCCCAACCGAAAGCATAAAGAACGTACAAAGCCATGTCTTTTAACCAATTGCCAGTTGCTCTTGCTCTCTTAGTCCATGTAGTCATATTAATCCGCCCTATAAAAAATTATCTCATCTGCCACTACAACATATCTACCAGATGACGGGTGTTTGTCAACAGCATCCAACTCTAGTGTCTTTATGCCTGGAGTATCTACAACTATTCCGCTAAAGGTCGTGATGTTTCTCCAAGATTGAATAGCAGAATACATATCTATTGTACCTATTAAAACCCCATCTAGCCTGAATCTAGCACTACCACCGTTGATCCATTTAGAATGTATTATTTTCATATTGTACGTACCAGCGTCCAGCCTTACATTCCATTCAACACTATCATACTGCCCCTCTCCAGCTGCGGCTGTGTAGTTATAAATCGTACCATTACGAATGTAGTTCTGCAATCCATCTTCAATATAGATTCTCCATGATCCCCTGTTTACCTTAGACCAAAACCATGTACTAATGTATATCATAAGGCATATTTCTCCTTTAGATACCTTACAACCCTTGCGTTAGCTTCCGGCCCTATTGGATAGTTGTAATATAGAACCTCAGCAAGATGAGTTCCAGGTGAAGAGCCTGCTGATGTACGGATCTCAAAGTTATCAGTAGGCGGTATATTGTGCTGCGTCTCCCATGCAGTCGTCATCATGGGAATGCCATTTCTATAAAGCTCAGTATGTCCTCGTGATATAACGAGACTTATTATACGCCACTGATTGCTAGCAGTATCTCCCTGCCCCCAACTGACTCCTCCTAGAAGAGCAGACCAACTACTTTGATAAGTTGTTATTCCATACCCATTAGAAGACCCATTCCCATTGTAAATAGAAGGGTTTTGTTGAACTGTATAGTTAGAGGACTTCACTACTGCTATTATTGTGCCACCACGTCTCAGAGTATTCCATACTGGAGCATCAAGGAGACGTATACCACCAGAAGACATAACCGATGGCAGGCCATTGATCACATTCTCCCTATACTCCCACCAATATGCACTAGTAGCTTGTGTCAGATCATTACCTGAAGCACTCTGGTCCTGCCAAGCACTTACTGGATCACCGTGACTCAATCCTGTTCCTGTTATAGTATCAGCAGACCACCATCCAGATAATCCAGGTACATCAACTGGAGAAAACGATGTGACACCATCTGGATAGAGAACTATCTCCTGCAATGAGATTTGGTAGTTTGTAGCCGCTGCACGTTTACCTTTGTTTCTAAGGGTTAGAGTTTTAACACCACTATTAGCTACTTCAATATTAGTCTTTAGATAACGACGACCCGCAACTGGTGACTTGTTTGTATACATGTCGATGGTTTCTAAGACTTCACCATCGAGAATTACATCCCAAATTCCTCTGTTCTCCCATGGCGTAAACATGATACCAAGACAATAAGTTCCGGCTTGTATATATGTCTTATAGTCAACCCACCAGCCACTAGCAGCAGGACTGCATACAACTTCACCGCATCTATGCAACTGATCATTGGCGGTGATTGCCATATTTCCACTTGCTTCATGATAGAATCTAGGACTTATGAAAATCATTACTCCTCCTTATGCCGTCCTGTAGAGTACCATCTCACCGTGAGAAGCTATATAGCTAGTAGATGAAGGATTTTGGTCAGCCACTCTTATAGTAATATTCTTCATCCCTGATTCCACAACTGTAATACCACTGACAGTAGCAATTAGATTTGGGCTAAATGCAGATTCATACATATCAACGCTTCCAGCTACTACATCATCAATACTAAGTTCTACGATCCCTCTATCTGTACTTCCGTGATACAAAATCTCCCAAGTATATGTTCCAGCAAGTATAAAAGCCCTATAAGTGAGAGAATCTCCAGATGCGTCAGATGTATTATAAATATGAGCGTTCCTCATCACCTGGACATTCATCGTGATCTGCCATGTACCAACACTCGCTGAGTTCATCCAAGAGCTTATGTATACCATCTCATAATAAGGCTCCTCAGGAATTGCCCCACCTCTCCTGGTTAAACTCACTCCAAGTCCAAGTCTGTATGGCCTTCTTCTAAGGCGTTTAATGAGACCTCGCATTTATTCAAAAATCCCCTTTAGACCGTCTCCAGAAATCACTCCTAGTGGCCCTTCTACCTCTTCCTTGGCACGATCCGCAGCAGTAGCCTTTCTTGGAACCTCAATCTGAGTAAGCTCCACGTTGTAAGTCCCATCTGATCTCTTCTCTTTCACTTTGGCAGTCATTGTCAGTGTGAACTCTTCGTCAAGATCATAGTCCTTCAGTTCTGAATGCAGATCAGCGTGTAGTATAAACTCTGGAGGACCAGGAAGATACAAACCTCCACCATCTCCAGGTTCCGTTCCGTCAAATTTTCCTTCTCTCGGCATTACTAATCCCCCTTAGTACCCGAAATACTGCATCATCTCTGAGCAGCGTTCCAGTACAATAGTTATCTGCTGCTTAGACAGGACTTTTTTGTATTTCCCAATAATCCCGTCGTTTACGTGTGGCATCTTAGGGCCGGTCCGTTTCTCCTCTTGCCTTAGATGCTCAATAGTATTCCACTCTATGATCTCTGGTCGCCATTCTAAGCCAAAAAACTCGGAGATCTTCTCCATCTGTTCACATCCATAGTCCTCATATCTGACTATCAGAGTGTTTGGCCTGTCCACGTATCCTTTCACATGGTCATTCCAATTACCAAATCTGGAGAATCCGAGCTTGTCACTCTTCCATCTAGTTCGTCTTCCATCGACCACATATTCCATGGCCTGCTTTAGAGATGCCTTCCTATCAGTGAAAAACCATATCACACTGACAACCACATCCAGTGGATTTCTGACAGTGTATACGGACTTGACATCCGCCGGTACATCACAGGCTTTGGCGTGATTCTTATAGTAATCATGATCGGTCAGCACGCATTTCTCACTCAGCCCTGGAAAAAGCTGATGGAGCCTGTCAATTCTTACTGGCGTACCCACAAGCATTGAATATATGTTATAAGCTATCCTATGCAAACCGCTTCTAGGAAAGCCTGATATTAAGTTCATGCTTCCTGTTCCAATATCCACAACCTGACCAGTTCTATTTCTGCGTCTGTAAGAGGTCTGTTATAGACGATTATGTGCCTTACATCACAGTCAGTACCATTATCCCCAACAGCCCTAAGGTTATCAAAGTTGTAGTCATAGTCATAAGCCCAGTTGTTATAGCTATAGCCTCCGTCGTCATCTTTCCAAGCTGATGCAGCTGATGTGTCCATCCAACCGTAAGATTCAACTCCGCCTGCCGCATCCTGATGTTTTTGGGCACAAACATGAAATGCTGAACCAGGATCAGGAGCATCACCAGTTCCGAGATTTGCGTCCCATGATCCACCAGCACCATGAGAAAGGTTTTGAGCTAATTTTGTAGCACCACCATCGGCCATGAGATAAGCTGAAAAAGATCCGTTATCTCCTGTAGTTTCATAAAGACGTACACCATTATAATCAGCTTTGATTATCTTTCTCTGATAAACAATCATCGTAGGGCCGTCGCCCTCATTTGGGAAAGACATAGACATAGCTGGAGATAAGTCAAACTGATCATTAGTTGGACCAGCAGTAACACCAAAACGCAGCGCTGGCTTTCCCCATCCAGAGTCGGGTATCCACGTTGGCATTTGTGTAGATGCAGATTGCGTCAACGAAGTTCCAATATCACTCTGATCATCCCAAGCACTGCAAAGTTCGTTGCCTTCGTAATCACCATGGGTGACACCGACATCAGCATTGAGCCATAATACGCAACCATCTAAGGATTTCGGTGTCCATACACCGGCACCAACGATTAGTCTCCTGCTCAAGCTAAGTCCTAAGGCACGTCTCGGTGCATATTTTCTCCAATACGGCAGTTTCACCTAACGCTCATCCCCTTTATTTTATCAATGCGAACATAAACCAGACATCACAAGGCGTACCAGACTGAAGAACCTTCAACTTCTCTGTGTTCCCAACTCCACGAACCATCTCAGTGTTGGATTTAAGCAGATATCGTCCAACAGGACTGTCGGAGTCCTCATAAACATATACGTCTTGGTTAGCAATGATAAAGATTTCAGCTGCATAGTCAGGAATAAGGATTTCTACAGCCGATCCTCCAGTAGCACTGGCGGGTGAGCTTACGGGTGTGCTATCTACTGTAACAAACTCAGTAGATATAGGGTAAGCACTAGGATTGACAGGATTGCTTCTAGCCATAAACATAGCCTCCTAAGAAATGAGAATAAAAAAAGCACGAAACCTTAACGATTCCGTGCTCTTCGCCATACATTGCGTGTACGGTTATTTAACAATTTGAGTTCCTCAAACAGCTGTGCAGCAAGCTCCTTCGCCTCATCTTCAGTCTTACCCTCGGATATGTAGAGTTCGATCAACTCCTCCTCGGTATAATGCTGAATCCTATCGCCAAATGAGTTCACTACAGCAGTGTAAGGCATGATATTTTACCTCTTTATCCTCACCTTCTAAGGTATTTAGAAGCCCTTTTTGTCCCACTTACGGAGTAATTATTTTAGGTTTCTCCGTTTCGGGCTGTAAGAGCTGCTGGACAAAGGATCTAGGCATGTAGACGTTGGTACATCTGATACATACCAGCATAGGTAGAGCGATCAATAGAGCCTGATCACCTATTGGTAGAGGGATCTTAGGCTGGATTGCGCCCTCAACAGCATGAGTACCGCAGAATGGGCAGATATCAAACTTCCGCTTATTGGCCTCTTCTAGCTCCTGCTGCTTCTTGATTGACATACCTCTCTCGTCAACCTCGTCATCAACAGCTTTAACGCCCTCAGGTAAAGGCTCTTCTGCCTTCTCAGGTGCGTCTTCGGCCTCTTCTACCCACTTCTCAGCCTGCTTCTCTTCCTCAGACTTCTCCTCAGCCTTTCTAACCTCATCAAGCTCCTCGTGATGCTTCTTGTCCTCTTCAATCTTCTGCTTAATCTCGTCTTCCAGCTTCTCCCGCTCCACATCAGGCTCAGGGGCGTGCTGATGATCCATCTTTTCCTTAGCTGTCTCTGCATCCTTATGGGCCTCGACAACCTTCTCTAGCTCTTCCTTTCCCATCTGTTCTGTTATTCCTTCTTTCTTCTTAGCCATTATATATCCTCCGGTTTTAGTTCTCCACTCTCTAGCATAGTCACGATCCTATTCATGCTCCTCCCAACGGAGGATCGGCTAGTTCCCAGGATCATTTCCACATCTCTGTAGGAGTAGCCATTCTTGACGTAATCGAATATGATCATATCCATCCTATGCTGGCCTGAGTACTTCCTGTCAAGAGCATCCAAGAACATATCCTCGACAGTGTTGCTAGATCGTGGAGTATCTGTTCCCTTAACCTGTTTTCTTGTGGACTCTAGCTGATGCGCCCTCCAGATTGACCTAAGCTGGTAGTCTATTAGACGCTGAATCGGGTCCACTCTGTCCACGATCTGTCTCTTCATTGATGAACTCCTCCAAACCGTCTTTAAATTCAGTAAGACCTCTCAGATCGGTGTTTACCACTATCTCGCTCCAGTTGTCATCCAGAATCAGGTCGTATGGGTATTTACCTACCGTCGCTCTCTTTATCTGTATCGCTATGTCTTTGTTGATACGCAGGTACACCGATAGTTCTCCTATTCAGCATTTCGACTTTCCGCTCCAGCGTTTCTATCCTGGCAGCTAAGCCAATAATAATGTCCATCAAATCAGGATTCCCCAATGGAATAGTCTCTACATTGTCAATCGTAACCTTATTTGCCACGTTTATACACCTCCGCATGAGCGCCTGTATCTGAAGTAACTGCCATCTTCACCAGCCCACGACAACGCTCACATCTAGTCAGATAGTCCTCCCAAGGCACATTGTACTCACTGAACAGTCTGCAAGTTTTCTCTTGGAAGTTGTAGTTCTGACACATATCATTTGGGCATTTCAACGGCATCTGCCATCTCCCTCAGGAATTTGGCGTACTGGCTACTTGGTAGCAGATCTAGGTTAGGATATAAGCAGTGACCACCAAGCTTACCCTGGATCGGCTGCAATACAGGCCGCATATACTCTGCGTGTCCTAACTTCAGCCAGCCCTCATTGTACGTCTGCTGAAACAACGTGAAAGCCTCGTGGAAAGGCACATTATTGTGCTGACAGATACGCTCTGCCTCTTTGACAAACTCAATACAAGCGGCATAGTAGTTAGTGCTAAGGATCTTACCAAGCTCAGTCGTATCCGAGTTTCTAACCACGATGGTCCTGATGTCGGCTCTCATGAAGTACTTGGCTACCTCGTCAGCATCCTTGCCGCCGACGAACTTAACCATTCTCCTGATACCGTCCTCTAAGAACGGGTGTTTGCCCCTGATAGGAGAGTGTGTGCATTTCAACTGGTTGCACGTCCCCACTGGGACGGTTGAATGGACCACAGTGTATTTCGGGTCATACTCTTTCATGTAGAGCATGGTGTCTGCTACAAAGTCCTTCTCAGTGTATGGGTAGCAGATGTGCATAATGTCAGTCTTCTGGAAGACCAGCTGCTCACCGCCGAATATGGCCTGATCACGCCACCCACTCAGATAGTAAGGTCTCAGGACGTTGTAGAGAGCCTTCCCTACCTCACCGTACCCGATTATCAGTGAATTCATACTTACCTCCCTTAATCAACTTAACCTTCTCGTAGCACCAAAGCTTTCTAGGCTTCATCTCGTGGTACATCCTGACTTCTTTCCAAGGAAAGCCGTCGTCCAGAATGATGCCCTTATTCCTGTCGTGCATGAAGACCATTCCCTTTTTCAAGGCGAATAGCCATATCAGGTTAATTTTTCCGTGGCTCATAGGATACATCCTCACCACAGAACGGGCAGTTCCACCACATAGCTGAACAGCCATCAGTACCACAAAACAGCTGCGTAGGCTTGCCATTCACTGTTTTCACTGTACCATCCTTATTGTAGAAATCCCACAGAAAGATCTTCTTACCACAGCTTCTACAGTCTTTATGACTTCCGCCTGCCCAGTTTTTTATTACCCTCATTCGGGTATAGAAGTCCTGTTGCATGATATGACTCCAATATATCCCCTAGCTCCTTGATCCAAGGCAGCAGGATAGTGAATAGCGGACCCTCACTCTTTTGGGCCGTCTCCTTCATTTTGTTGTAGATCATAGTCAGCTTTACTACTTCATCCTTCGTCATGCTGCCCTCATTTCCTCGACGGTAGCTCCCTCGTGCATTCCCTTAGGGACTTTGGGAAGCTCCTTCATGATTTTGATGTGATGACCAGGATTAACCACGTCCAGGCTAAGCTCGCCTAGAAGTCTGTACCTGATGTCATGCTGCTTCACCTTGAGTCCGTCAATAGAGGGATCTAGCTCATTCTCAGGAATCTCAATCAGATGCCAGTCTCTATTCTTCAGATATCGGCGGTGGATATAGCTGAGATCCAAGATAACAGCGTCCAGGTTAAGCCCATTGTAGTCCAGAATCTTGTCCTCAACTACGTTGATCGTACCCAGTTCAGTAGGCATCTCAAGCATGTCCATCCCTCTAGGATGAAGCATACCATTGGGTCTAACATGGATATTGGCCGCCTTCAAGTAAGCCTCTGAAGCAAACATCCATCTGACAGGAGATCCATGTGCGAACACATGCTCCCATACTGATTTGTTGAGCTTACTACCAGGAGCCTTCTCGTCATAGGCCACATCAGGCTTGAATACCTGTTCTGTGATCTCAGTCAACGGAAAGTCCGTTAAACCGCCCATAGTGCGGTACGTATGGCCCTTCTCAGTAAACTCTTTTGCGTGCCCGAAATAATGGGCAATGTTAATATCTCTCAAGGATTCTATGCACTTCTTCCGCAGGAGTCCCTTCTGGTCCACCTCCACGTTATTCGCCAGTATGAACTTGCCATCCGGCTTTATCCTATCTACAGTCTTAACGAATATCTGTGTGTAGTTATTCAGCTTGGAGCCATCCTTGTTCTCCCATTCGAGCTTAGGATACCAAGCGTCTAAGCTGACTGTAGCTAGAACCACGAACAACGGACCTATCGCCGGATCTTCTAACATATCATACGGCCAGGTCGTTGTGTGAGTGAGAGGTGTTCCCTGATGAAAATGGTGCGTCGGTTGTAACTGCAATAACTCACTCATATTAGTTCCCTTTCCCTTTCTTCTCATTATGGTTCATTTCCCAATCACTCATTAGCTAACCCCGCATTCTTAGTCCACTCCTTCTCAAAGATCACGTTCTCAAGCCTGCGAACCACTGTATGCACCGCTTCCTCGATGTCGTAGCTGTTGCCGCTCATCCACCGGCTCATTGTCACCAACATAATCTCAACAACTTCGTGAAAGGCGCATTTTGATAGCAGTTTATTTGTGGGTTGGACACTCCACTTATGGCTGAGCGCAACATTAAGGGTCTTACCTGAGTGGTCCCAATTGACCGCCGCCAGTGCTTCCTTCAGCTGCTTATGCTCAAAGTAGACTCTCCACGACTTCTCAGCCCAAAAATCTAGCCATCTGTGGATTTGCCCTTGATAGTACTCGAAATTTTCCTCTGTAACGTCGTAGTAGACCTTTTTCTTAGCCATCTAAATACCTCAATAGTTCGTCATTAGCTTCTGAGCTACGAAGGAAATGCTCGTATAGCTCCATTCCAGTTTTAGCTGATTGCCAACATCCTAGCTCACAATCGTGCCGGATGCGCTCAACTATCGTCCTTCTCATATTTCCTAGTTCCTCTAGTGTAAATATCATTGGTGCTGGCATTATAGTAACTCCTTCGCTAGTTTATAGACCTGCATCGCTGAGTATGCGTCCTCAGGACAGTCCATACTAAGGAATTTCACTGCTTCTTCCAAAGCCTGCTGCTTAATCATAGCTAGAGTAACCATTTCGTCCACAATAGTGAGTCTCTGGTTGCCTCTAACGACCTCTGTAGCGGTTTTACCTACTCTGGACCCTCCGAGCACTGTATTCTTACCCATGTTACCCTCCTTCATTACTGCTATTAGTTCATCCCAACCTTCCACGGTACACCTCCAACTGAGTCCTGCACTTAATACAGGGTACGTGGTGACAGTCAAGTGGTATCTCCCCGTATGTACTCTCGTGGTAATGCTCGTCTGTATCATCGGGGAACTGCTTGATAAAGTAGAGAATGCAGCACTTGGGATAGCCGTATAGCCTGCCCATCCGGTAGAAATACTCATTGTCGGGCAAAGTACCGTCTTCCCACATGCTAATTAGCGCTTCATACTCGTCCATTAGAACAGCAACCTGTCTAGCTCTTCCCGAATCTCACCGAAAGACTGGGTGATATCATTGATGTAATCAACTGCCACACCGTTCAAGACCTCAGCCAATGATGGCGTATGTGCAGGATCACCTGCTCCCTTAGCTGATTCAGTAGTAGAACCTTGGATTTTCTCAACAAAGCCCCAAAACCTGTTCCTCTCAGCTGCTAATCTGTCGAGAGCGACTAGGATACTTGCATGTTTGTCTTCTTTCATTGCTTTTGGTTCGTTTGACATATCTTCTCCTCATTACGCTCGAAATCCCCACACATCTCGTGGGATCGAACTTCCTTCTTGTGTTTAGTACAGTCTCCATGGCCTGTCATGTCAGTACCGTAGTAAGACAGACAGTACTCACAACGAGGCCATCCGATGTAAGCCATTTTCTTAGTCAACGTACTTCTCCTTCTTAATAACGTCGTTAATGTACTCCACATTCACTCGTTTTCTAGGTTCCCTAACTAGCTTCACCCTGTAAACACTCTTACACGCAGGACAGACTAAAGCTCTACCGAACCAGCCATCCATAATGTTACGTAGACCGAAACCGCAGACCTTACAGTAAGCCTTAGCGATAAAAGGTGTAGCATGAACCTCGAAGTCTCCAAAATTCATTTTTCCCTCTCATGTCTCTCTACTGCGGAAACTAAGTATTTTAGAGCACTTTCAAAACTCTCCCAGTCCATTTCCTCCTCTATCCCAGTAGGCTCATGCCTTAGTTTCCAGGTAGTCCAATTACTCCCTGCGAAAGAGGGTTCGTAGATGATGGAAATGTCAGATAAAGGAATTTTCATTTCTTTTTTCCTCCTATATATGTTACACGCTAGTGACGGTTTTTGCGTCAAATTGTAAATACCTAAAGATACTAAGGAAATTGGAATGCGAGAAATTTTAAGTGGCACGACGGCAGGAATCCTCATTTTTTAGCCGCCAGGGGGGGTTTTGGGATGGTGGCCCTCTATCTATCCATGTCAACGATCTATGCACAACTTACCTATGCCATATGCCAATTGACCAACCGAGAAAATTTGACCACCCACGACGGAGATCGACGGTATATATGGTGCTTTCAGTGTGTATTCCCTTTGGGGATATACTTGTTTTGCTTGGGCTTCGTTCTGTTTTCTGTTTCATTTTTCTTTTCCCTTTGTTTGAATTCATTGACATGATTAAACAGGGGTGACAAAAATTGTCACTGGTGACGCAAATTGCGGCCTTTTGGCGGAGCTATGCAAAATTCATGCCAATCGAAAAAACCTTGTGATTTCGCGGATTTAGCCCGAATTTCGGGAATTTGGCATGGGGCTTGCACTCCCAAAAAATCGAATTTTGATTCACTGTTTTTCACTTGCTCTTTTTCACCACCACATAGCACCCTGACGCTGCTGCCCAGTGGACTGGCACTCACATAAGTCCAGTCATTCATACGGTGTCTGTGATAGTCCTTAAGGGTGCGTTGAATACGGCCTGTCTCGGTTGCCCTATCACCCTGATCATGAGAGGAGATACACTATGGCAAAGGGTGATAAGAGAGTGTGTCTCAGAGATCGCCTGCTAGCTGAGAAGGAGAAGATTAGACAGCGTGATGCTGAGATAGACATGCACTTAAAGACAATGGACAAGGAGAACGAGACTAAGTGGATTAATGCTCGTGTCAGAGAGTGCAAGGTCTTAGCGAAGCAGGACAAGGATAGCAGGATAATCTCCGAGACGCATCAAAAGCAATTGGCAGACATTTGGGGTAAGATATACAGGCATGATCTCACCCCTGAGATGGTAGCAAGGGCAGTCGAGAACACTGGTAAGAAGCGTAGCAAGCCCCTGGATATTATCCTGTCGGACAGTAAGGGCGAGACTCTGAGGGACATTGTACCCGACTAACACTAGCCGATCAGGGTGATAGGGGAGCCGAGACAGGTTATGCCTTGTCGCTCCTTGACATAGCAGCCTAAGTGCATTACCTTCCGACAGTGCGCTCGATAACATGGCCTTCGTACATGACTGTAATGCTCCAGTCCATGTCGATCAGCGTACAGAAAGTGAGGTTAGCACTATGAGTAAGAAGGACAAGGCTGCACAGCCTAAGAAGTACAGTGTCAAGGAATTTGTGCTCCGCATGATTGACAAGCTCAAGAATGAGGGGTACAACTCGATCCACGTGGTCTACTCCGGCGGCAATCAGGCGTTCACGGAGTACTTCGGATACAAGCCGTTTGAGAAGAACGCAGACGGTACGGTGAAGCGGGATGTCTACTCCGAGCTGCACGAGCAGGGTGTCATCGGGATGTATATGACCACAGGTGGGCCGGTTATCTGGCCTGCTGACGAGCAGCCCAACCCCAACAAGGGCAAGAAGGCGAAGGATAAGAAGGCCAGCTCCAAGCTGTCCACAGTCCTGAGCTAACATCAAACCTAGCACTTAGGCTGCTATGTGAGGGAGCGACGGGGATCATGCAAGACATGGTATTCTAGCGTTCAGCGATAATGGGTATCCTCTGTCCCCCATGCCTACAACACGCCAGCAATGGCGATTATATAGGTAGGACTTAGAGTATGCGGCTGAGTATCGCATACCAACTGGTCTTTGACAATTGAATCTCGAAGTTAGTCCACTGCTGTTGGCCTGCCAATGGTAGACCATCGCCAACTAAGATGGCAGCCACCATTGGTACAAACGCCAGTGAAGCAACGGACGTGAGCAGGGTTGGGTAGACCACCACCACTTCATAGCTGCGCCTGCTCGTTAGCTGCTCAATCATCGGTGTCGAAAGAGATCGGCCAGCCTTATACACCATGGGCTTTAAGGGTCTGGAATCTCGCCCGAAAGGGTGCCTAGCTTGATCAACTAGGATTGAGCCGCCTCAGTACTCATACACACCAGGAACGGGGCGAGTAACCACTGTCGGGAGTATGAGTTAGACAAAGCTATGTCGGAGATTGCGGTCTTGGGTTGGTGCTGTCCCTGAGTGAAACAGACCACCATCCACGTTACTGTAAGTGCGAATTGGGACTGTGTGATAGCTGGATATGGGTACCAGATCACCAGTTCAATGGATGCTAGGCTAACTATAGCACAGAAATAGTCGGTAGGTGATGGAGATACCGTGGTGTGGCAGCCAAAACTCCATTACATGAGACTGCGTGTGCTCAAGACTCGGTGCAAATTTCAGCCTTTGATACCACCGAGTACCCCACAACATAGAAGGTGCCTGGTCACTCCTCAAGATACGCCTCTGTCTTGAGTGTATACCAAATGCCTGGAGGTTAAGGCCATAGTGTACCCTTAGCAGGTAAGGGCGCAATGGACTGCGATACAGCCTATCAAACCGTTAGCGTGTCAGAGGTACGGCCTCAGACATAGACAAGTACCGGAGCGTTATTGGATTGGAGAGATTGTCTGGTATGCTCCTTCTATCTGTTAGCTCGTTAATCACAACCGATAGAATAAAAAAAAATTATACCAGTCACCGCAGGAGGCAAAGGGCAGAGATACTGATCTGTTGTGAAGCCAATGGAGCAGGTCGGTGTCTGCCTGGTAGGGTAGACGGCTGGCGGCGTTAATTAATTACACTGACAAAGCTAGCAGCCACCATTATTCTCCAAGTGTGGATCAGCTGAGAGGTTGATCTGCCCTCGCCTTTTGCACTAACAAGGAGGTCTGTCTTATGGATTGGCAAACCAAAGTCTTTATCGTGTACGCTATAGGTATGTTCGCTGCATCCTTAGCGTTTGGTTATTACATGGGGGTAT
>JABAOF010011404.1_pt4 | contig 27219 bp, 30 predicted proteins | sample 7062171 | NCBI WGS metagenome assembly JABAOF01 (sample SAMN14538628, study PRJNA623070) | marine sediment metagenome | biome: marine biome [ENVO:00000428]; feature: marine pelagic biome [ENVO:01000023]; material: deep marine sediment [ENVO:00002113] | place: India: Gulf of Khambhat ...
GCCGGAAACCGCCGAATCTCGCCCCGGAGCCGTGCCGGTGAAAAGGGCGCCGCCGCCCTCTTAGCCGATGCCGGGAGACGCCCGTTAGCGCGTTGAGCGAGTGGCCTCACTTGCCTTGGTCGGCCCTGACCCGGGCAGGCGGAGCAACTTGGGTGGTACCGCGGGAGCATGCCTCTCGTCCCAAAGGGCGAGGGGCTTATTTGTTAGGAGACGGATGAGAGTTAGGCAGGAGCATATCTATGGCACTGGAAAAGGGACGGAAGGCCATGCGAAGTGACGTGGTGAAAAAGGGCCCGGAGAGAGCGCCGCACCGTGCGCTGCTGTATGGCACCGGCATGGGCCACAGAGAGATGAACAGGCCTTTCATTGCGGTGGCGACGGCGTGGAACGACATAGTCCCCGGCCATGTGGGGATGCGGGATTTGGAGCGCTATATCGAGCGGGGCATCTATGCCGCCGGAGGCGCCGCCTTTTTCTTCGGATTGCCGGGCATCTGTGACGGCATCGCCATGGGGCATATGGGGATGCATTATTCTCTGCCCTCTCGCGAACTGATTGCCGACAGTGTGGAGTCAATGGTGCAGGCCCATGCATTTGATGGGCTGGTGCTGTTGACGAACTGTGACAAGATAACCCCGGGGATGTTGATGGCGGCGGCGCGGGTGAATATCTCCTCCATTGTGGTGACCGCAGGCCCCATGCTGGCGGGCCGTTGTACGCCCATTGAAGGGAAACTCTCCGCGCTCGCGCTGGAGTTTCAAAAGCAGGGCGATCTGGGCCGAGCCGCCACGGCTTCCCGGTTGGCCCACGGTCATATCATATACGGTGATGCCTATTACGCGGCGGCGTGGCGCAAGGAGGGCAAAATAAGCCAGTCGGCGCTGGAAACCATGGAACAGGCCGCCTGTCCCGGAATGGGTTCTTGCCAGGGTCTGTATACGGCGAATACCATGGCCTGTCTGACGGAGGCGCTGGGGATGAGCCTGCCGGGGTGCGGGACCGCCCTCGCCATCTCCGCCGCCAAGAAACGCATTGCCTATGAATCTGGAGAGCAGATCCTGTCCTTGGTGAAAAAAGGGCTGCTCCCCCGGCAGATCATGAGCAAAGCGGCATTTCGCAATGCCATCCGGGTGGATTTGGCTCTGGGCGGCTCAACAAACACTGTCTTGCATCTGCCGGCGATCGCCCATGATGCGGGAGTGGATTTGCCCATCAGGTGGTTTGATGAACTTTCCCGCTCGACGCCGCATGTGAGCAATCTTCTGCCTTCCATCGGCGCGCTTCACGCCATGGAGGACTTGGACCGGGCGGGAGGGATCCCCGCCGTGCTGCATGTACTGCGAGATTCTGTAGAGAGCAGCCCCACAGTCTCCGGAAAAGACCTGCGCTCTATTGCAAGGGCGGGCCGGGTGTTGAATAGGGAGGTCATCAGACCTTTGGATAGACCCTATCACGAGGAAGGCGGAATCGCCATTTTGAGTGGTAATCTGGCGCGTGACGGTGCCGTGATAAAATCTTCCGCAGTGGCGGAGGAGATGCGGACCTTCCGCGGAAAGGCGAAAGTATTTGACAGTGAAGAGGCCGCCACAGAGGCCATCCTGGGGGACAAAATCTCCGCTGGTGAAGTGGTAGTCATCAGGTATGAAGGCCCCAGGGGCGGCCCGGGAATGAGAGAGATGCTCTATCCCACGGCACTGATTACAGGAAAGGGACTGAGCCGAGAAGTGGCCTTGATTACTGATGGGCGCTTCTCCGGAGCAAGCATCGGTCTCTCTGTCGGCCACGTCTCACCGGAGGCGGCCGAGGGAGGGCCTATCGGGCTGGTGAAAAATGGAGACATCATCGAGATTGATGTGGACAAGAGGAGACTGGAACTGAAAGTTCCCGCGGCCGAACTTGCCCGGAGAAAGAAGAATTGGAAACCTCCTCAGCCAAAGATAAAGACAGGATACCTGGTACGCTACGCGAGCACAGTGAGTTCTGCGGCAAAAGGGGCCATCGTCTCACCCGAATAGGAATCCGTGGGCAGGACTTCATGTCCTGCCACTCACTGATCATTGCTTTTCCATGATAGGAGAGAACAAATATGAAGATAAGCGGCGCGCAAGCCTTAATTGAATGTTTAAAACGAGAAGGGGTGGAGGTCATTTTCGGCTATCCGGGGGGAGCCACTTTGCCCATCTATGACGTTCTTTACTCCACACCGGAGATACGCCACATCCTGACGCGGCACGAACAGGGCGCGGCCCATGCCGCGGACGCTTATGCCCGCGCCAGTGGCAAGGTGGGGGTGTGTATGGCCACCTCCGGTCCCGGCGCCACCAACCTGGTTACCGGAATCGCCACCGCGCAGATGGATTCCTCTCCCATTGTGGCGATCACCGGACAGGTTGCCACCTATGCTATTGGCAAGGATTCTTTCCAGGAGGCCGATATCACCGGTATCACCATGCCCATCACGAAGCACAATTTCCTCATTACCCATGTGGAGGAAATCGCTCAGGTGATGAAACAGGCCTTCCACATCGCCTCCACGGGCCGGCAAGGGCCGGTTTTGGTGGATATTCCAAAGGATTTGCAGGTGGCGAAACTCGAGTTCGACTATCCGAAAGAGACGGACCTGCGAAGTTATCGGCCTTTTTCCGGGGAAGGCCATGTGCGCATGATAAAGAAAGCAGTGGCGCTTCTCTCCACGGCCGAGCGCCCGGTGATATATGCGGGGGGAGGGGTCATCGCCTGCGGAGCGAGCGAAGAACTCCACGATTTGGCCGTGAAGTTGGATGCGCCGGTTACCACCAGCCTGATGTGTAAAGGTGGGATTCCGGAGAATGATCCGCTTTCTCTGGGAATGCCGGGTATGCACGGAACCGCCTATGCCAATTATGCGCTGCATGACGCGGATGTGATCTTGAGCGTGGGGACGCGGTTCGATGATCGGGTTACGGGCAAAATCTCCACCTTTGCCCGCAAGGCGAAGATCATCCACATAGATATTGACGCCGCCGAGATCGGCAAGAGCGTTGGAGTCGAGGTGCCCATCGTGGGCAACGCCAAACAGGTGCTGGCAGCCCTGATTCGCGCCTGCAAGAAGGTCAAACACCCCAAATGGAGGGAGCAGGTTGCGGAGTGGAAGAAGAAATATCCGCTGTCTTACAAGGGAAACGGCCTGAAGCCCCAGTTCGTGATGGAGCAGATCCGTGACGCAACCAAGGGTCAGGCCCTGATCTGCACCGGAGTGGGCCAGCATCAGATGTGGGCGGCGCAGTGGTATCCCTGCAGCAGGCCTCGCCAGTTCATCTCCTCAGGAGGATTGGGGACGATGGGATTCGGCCTGCCCGCGGCTATCGGCGCGCAGGTGGCCTGTCCGGAGAGCGTGGTGTGGGATATTGACGGGGACGGCTCTTTCCAGATGAACATTCAGGAGCTCGCCACCGCGGTGGTTAATAACCTGCCCATAAAGATCGCCGTCTTCAATAACCGCTATCTGGGGATGGTGCGCCAGTGGCAGCAGCTATTCCACGGCGCGCGCTATTCCCAGACGGATCTGGATGTGGGGACTCCCGATGTGGTGAAAGTGGCGGAGGCGTATGGAGTTCCCGCCGCGCGGGTGACGAAGCCGGAAGAGGCGAAGCCTGCCATACGCAAGGCCATGCAGACGAAAACCAAGCCGTTCCTGATTGATTTCCAGGTTGCGAGAGAAGAGAACGTTATGCCCATGGTTCCTGCGGGCGGCTCGATTGATGAAATGTTGATTGACTGAACAATGAGTTCATCCTCAAGTTGAGAGGAGGTAGGACGCAGATGGCGAGTAATGATAAGCAACATACCATTTCCGTATTAGTGGAGAACCGCCCCCGGGTCTTGGCGCGCACGGCGTCTCTCTTTTCCCGCCGGGGTTTTAACATTGATTCTTTAGCCGTCTCCACCACAGAGGACCCCACTATATCTCGTATGACAATTGTTGTAGCGGGTTCGGATTCGGTGCTGGAACAGATCACCAAACAACTGAACAAATTGGTTGACATCATAAAAGTACTGGACCACACGGATGAACCGCTGGTCTCACGGGAACTGGCGCTGATCAAGGTAAACGCGGATCCCGACTGCCGCGCGGAGATAATGCAGGTCGTTGACATTTTCCGCGGCAATATAGTGGATGTGGGAGAAAGAACCTTCATCATTGAATGCACGGGAACGGCGGCGAAGATTGACGCTCTTCAAGGGCTGCTGGAGAAGTACGGTATCCGGGAGATGATGCGCACCGGCCGCATTGTGCTGGCGCGGGGATTGAAGACTACGTGATATGACGGAACCACTGACGGTCGGCTGGGAGAGACTGTGGCGAGATGAGGAGATTGCAAAACGGTGGGCGGAAATGCCGCCTTTGCCCGAGGTCGTCAAAATGGCGGATATGCTTGAAGCCGAAGGGCGCAAGCGTGTGCTCGACATCGGCTGCGGGATGGGGCGTCATACCCTCTATCTCGCCGCGCGGGGCTTTGAAGTCACCGCCACGGACAATGCTCCCAGCGCGCTGAGCGTTTGCAAGAAGCAACTCGCTGAGGCCGGTCTGCAGGCCGAACTGGTTGAGTGTGATATGGCGGAATTGCCTTTTCCGGAAAAGCATTTCGACGGAGTGGTCGCGTCTCAGGTTATCCACCATGCTGACAGAGCGGCCCTTCAGCGAATCATACGCGAGATTTCACAAAGGCTCGCTCCGGGAGGCGTGTTCGTCTGGAAAACGCCGACAACTCGCCACTGCAATTGCGGGCACGGGCGGGAGGTAGAGCCGGGCACTTGGGTTAACCCGGAACAGGAAGACGGCATTCCTCACCACTACTGCACCGAGGAAGAAGCCCGCGAACTGCTTAACCCTTTTGACATTAAGTCAATGTGCGAAAGTGAATACGAGAAAGACGGAAGAATCCGTTGCCATTGGCGTATCATCGCGCGCAACAAGAACACAGTTTAACAAGCCAAGAAATGAAAGAATTAATAGACGAGCAAGTCTTCATCACAGGGCTTCGCGGGGCGGCCGTCCTATTGATGGCGGCGGGGCTTGTCTTCGCGATACTTGGCTGGCGATTGAAGAAGTCACCATTGCAGAGTCTGGGGCTGGGATTGGTGATTGCGGGCCCTCTGCTCTGGCTGTTATGGTTGGCCTACGGAAAGGTAATAGAACACTTCGGGCTGGATAGTGTCAAAGGCCTGGGTGTCAATATCGTCGTTTTTGTGATTGCGGGGATTCTCGCGGGCCTCATGGCGGGCCTGTTGAACCGGAGGCGAAGACCCAAGACCGAGTAATGACTCTCAACGCTAGACTCTAGACTCTAAACTCTAATACAACAACCGGAGGGAAAAATGGCCGAGATGTACTTTGATAAAGATGCTGATTTGGGCATACTGAAAGGTAAGACCATTGGCATTGTTGGCTATGGTATTCAGGGCAGAGCCCAGGCGCTGTGTCTGCGTGACAGCGGCCTGGAGGTGCAGGTAGCGGAATTGGAGGGCACGCCGAATTGGAAGAAAGCGGTTGAAGACGGCTTCAAGCCCGCTTCCGCGGCGGAGGTGGCAAAGGCCTCGCAAGTAATACAGATCTTGACCCAGGATCATGTGCAGGCTCTTATCTACAAGAACGATATCGTCCCTCATCTGGAAAAGGGAGACGCCCTGGGTTTCTCACATGGATTCAATATCCATTTCAATCAAATCGTCCCTCCGGAGACGGTGGATGTCTTTATGGTGGCCCCTAAAGGACCGGGCGCGCTGGTGAGGGAGATGTATGAACAGGGCAAAGGTGTGCCCGCCCTGTTGGCAGTCCATCAGGACTACACCGGCAAGGCGAAAAACCTGGGGATGGCCTATGCCAAAGGCATTGGGGCGACCCGCGCCGGTCTCATCATGACCACCTTCAAAGAAGAAACCGAGACCGATCTGTTCGGCGAGCAAACCGTGCTCTGCGGGGGTGTGACGGAACTCATCAAGGCCGGGTTCGATACTCTAATAGAGGCCGGCTATCAGCCGGAGATCGCTTATTACGAGGTGCTGCACGAACTGAAACTTATCACAGATTTGATTCAGGCCCATGGCATCAGGGGTATGAGAAAAAGGGTCTCTGATACCGCTGAATTCGGAGACATGACCCGGGGCAAGAGGATCATCACCGAGGAAACCAGAGAGGAGATGTGGAGTATCCTCTCCGAAATACAGACCGGAGAATTTGCCCAGGAATGGATACTGGAGAATATGACGGGTCGGCCCATCTTCCGCGCCTTGGAGAAGGCAGAAGCGGAACATCCGATTGAGGAGATCGGTGCCAGACTGCGGGAGATGATGCCCTGGATGAAGGAATAGAGCGCCTCTTTTGGTAGTGGCGGCGGAGGGCAACTGAGATGGCGAAGAAGACGGACAAGAGACAGAAGATCTATATTTTCGACACCACCCTGCGGGATGCCGAGCAATGCCCGGGGGCCAGCATGACTTCCCAAGAGAAACTGAATGTGGCTCAGCAATTGGCGCGTCTTGGGGTGGATATAATCGAGGCCGGATTCCCGTATTCTTCGCCCGGTGACTTTGAAGCAGTCCAGACTATTGTCAAGAAGGTAAAGGGTCCGACGATAACGGGGCTGGCTCGCTGTCGGCCGGAGGACATTGATCGCACCGCGGAGGCGCTGCAGGGAAGCAAGCGGGTCCGGCTGCACACCTTTATCGGCACTTCGCCCACACACCGCGAAGGCATATTGCGCAAATCCAAGAAAGAAGTGCTGGAGATGGCCGTCTCCTCTGTGGCGCGCGCCTGTCGGCTGGTGAAGGAAGTGGAATTCTCCCCCATGGACGCAACCCGCACGGAGTTCGACTATCTCTGTCAGGTTGTGGAGAAGACCATCGAGGCCGGGGCCGCGGTAATCAATATTCCGGATACCGTGGGCTACGCGCTGCCCTGGGAATTCGGTGACCTCATCCGCCGGCTGCGGGAATCGGTGCCGAATATTGACAAGGCGATACTGAGTGTGCACTGCCACGATGACCTGGGTCTGGCCACGGCGAACTCACTGGCGGCCGTGGCGAACGGCGCCACCCAGGTGGAATGTACCATCAACGGACTGGGTGAGCGAGCCGGAAACGCGGCGCTGGAGGAGATCGTCGTGGCGATCGATACCAGGCCGGAACTGAAGCGGAAGTTCGTCATAGGCCTCAACTTGAAGGAACTCTACCGCACCAGCCGCCTCGTGCGAGAGGTAACCGGAATGCCCGTGCAGCCGAATAAAGCCATCGTCGGCGCCAATGCCTTTGCTCATTCCTCCGGCATCCATGTGGACGGAGTGCTCAAACAGCGAGAAACCTTCGAGATAATCCGGCCTCAGAAGATCGGCCTGGAGCAGAGCCAGATCGTGCTGACGAGCCGCTCCGGCCGGCACGCGGTGAAACACCGCCTTGCCGAATTGGGCTACCAACTCTCAGCGGGAGAACTGGAGAAGACCTACCAGCGATTCCTCGCCGTCGCCGATCAGCGCAAACAGGTTACCGACGAAGAACTGGAATCTCTGGTGGCGGATGAGCTGCGCCTTGCTCAGGAGATCTACCAACTCGACTATCTGAATGTAGTGAGCGGCGGAACAACCATCCCCACGGCTACAGTACGCCTGCGGCGAGATGGTGATCTCCTCCAGGCGGTGACCAATGGTGTGGGCAGTGTGGATGCGGTTTACCGCGCCATCGCACAGATCATCAATGTCCAGCACCGTCTGGTGGACTACAACGTGAGTTCCGTTACCGGCGGGACCGACGCGCTGGGTGAGGTGATGGTGCGTATCAGCGACCGCGCGGGGACCATTCATACCGGGCGCGGCTCCAGCATGGATATCATTGACGCCTCCGCCAAGGCCTACCTCCAGGCCCTGAACAAGATGGTGCTGCGCGCAGGTGTCGCCGCGCGCACCAAATCAAAGCGCCGCCGCACACAGTCGAAAGCGAAGCAATAAGGAGCGAAGATTAAGGCTCATGCCTGCGGCTCAGACCATAACCCAGAAAATACTCGCGGCCCATTGCGGCCGCGAATTCGTCGAACCAGGGGAATTCATCAGCGTCCAACTCGACCTGATGCTGGCAAATGACATCACCGCGCCTCTGGCCCTGAAGGAATTCGCCAAGATCGGCTGTGAGCGGGTGCGCTTCCCGGAGAGGGTGGCCCTAGTGCCGGATCATTTTGTGCCGGCAAAAGATGTGCGCGCGGCGCAACAAGCGCAACTGCTGAAGAAGTTCGCCATCGAACAGAAGATCCCCAATTATTGGGAGATCGGCCGCGGGGGAATCGAACATACACTGCTGCCGGAGGAAGGTCTGGTGGTCTCCGGGGATTGTGTCATCGGGGCGGATTCTCACACCTGCACCTATGGCGCGCTGGGAGCCTTCTCCACCGGCGTTGGATCCACCGATTTCGCCGCCGCCCTGGCCACCGGTGAATGCTGGCTGCGGGTTCCGGAGAGCATCAAGTTCATTTACCGCGGCCAACTCCGTCCCTGGGTAGGCGGTAAGGACCTTATCCTCCATACCATCGGAGAGATTGGAGTGGATGGCGCGCTCTATCAAGCGATGGAGTTCTGTGGAGAGGCCGTCTCCGCGCTGGATATTGCGGGCCGGTTCACGATGTGCAATATGGCTATCGAGGCGGGCGGGAAAAACGGTATTATCGCACCCGATGAAATCACCTTGGCCTATCAGAAGAACCGGGCAAAGCGTTCTCCGAAAGTCTATGCCAGTGATCCCGACGCTCCCTATGCGCGAACCATTGAATTCGATTGTGAGAAAATTGAACCACAGGTTGCTTTCCCGCATCTGCCTTCAAACACGCGGCCTATCAGCCGGGTGGGGGAGGTGCCCATTGACCAGGCCGTTATCGGGTCTTGCACAAATGGCAGGATTGAGGATCTTCGCCAGGCTGCGGAGATATTGCGGGGGCGGAGAGTGCATTCGAATGTGAGACTGATTATCATCCCGGCCACACAGGAGATCCACCTTGCCGCGGTCAAAGAAGGGCTCGTCCAGATATTCCTGGAAGCGGGTGGAGTCTTCTCTCCCCCGACATGTGGACCCTGTCTGGGAGGACATATGGGGATTCTCGCCGAGGGAGAGCGGGCCATCGCCACCACCAACCGCAATTTCATCGGCCGCATGGGACACCCCAAGAGCGAGGTCTATCTGGCAAATCCGGCCATAACCGCCGCCTCCGCTGTGCTAGGCCGTATCGGCTCACCGGAGGAAGTGTAGGGTAAGGAGTGGGACATGAAACTGCGCGGGCGGGCGCACAAGTTTGGCGACAATATTGATACCGATATAATCATTCCTGCAATCTATCTGGACACCACCTCTGAGGAGGAACTCGCCGCGCATTGCATGGAGGGTTTGGCGGCCGATTTCGCACAGCGGGTGAAGCCGGGTGATGTGATGGTTGGCGGGTTGAACTTCGGCTGCGGCTCCTCCCGGGAACATGCGCCCGTGGCCATCAAGGCGGCGGGCATCTCCTGTGTGATCGCCGCCTCCTTCGCCCGCATCTTCTTCCGCAATGCCATTAATATCGGCCTGCCGGTGATGGTATGTCCTGAAGCGAGCCAGAATATCCAGGAAGGGGAGGAGATAGAGATTGACCTGGCCGCAGGTCAAATCAAGAACCTGACCAAAGGAACTTCCCATCAGGCGGCGGCCTTCCCGCCTTTCCTGCAGGAGATCATCTCAGCGGGCGGGTTGATCGAATACACCAAGAAGCGGACTGCTATTCCGTGAAATCGGCGGCGGGCTCAACGGCAATGCCGGCCGGCTCTATCGTCACCTCCAGGGCCGTTCCGAAGACCGTCACCTCCAATACACCATCCGCCGATGCCTCCACTTCTACTGAGGGAATCTCTTCCTCTTCATCGGACAGATTGACGAAGGAGACGAGATGACTACTGCCTCCGGAGAATCCATAGCCTTGACTGTCGCTTCTGATCAGGAGAGTGAGGGAGAATTCGCCTCCGCCCTCGGCGGCCGGCACGCCGTCTCTGGAGACCAAAGAGGCCTGGGGGCCATGGATTTCAAGGACGATCGCTTCAGATCCGTATTCTTGCACCTGCAGGAAGGGCCGCCCTTCTTCAACCAGAACTCGAATAGGCAGAGGAACGGCGATATTCATCCCCGCGCCTCCGAAGATGAGGTAGGGCTGAGATCCTCCTGCCAACTGGAGGCCGGAATCAACCTGAAACAATGTACTCCCATCTCCCCGGCTCAGGACCTGTGAGAAGAGTCGCGAAGTAGCGGGCTGGAATAGGCCGACCGCTCCATCATCAAAGAGAACCGCTTCCGCCGGTGTAAAGAGCCCCTCTCCTCCCATTATTGTGACGGGTCTGCGACGTCCGATGAGATCCCCATGGAACTCGTCAAAGAGCGCATCACCGCTCTGCCAATTCTCCCACAGGGGAGCGGAAGCGAAGATCGCATGGCCCGCGCCGAAATTGTTAATCAGGATACTGGGTGAGCGCGCCCCGAACTCATGGCGAGTCATGAACTCTTTGACATCGCCCATAGTCCAGACATCGCCTATCAGGCCGGAGAACGCGCCTCCCTCTCGCCGCCCTGAGGTCATCGCCTGTTCAGGCATTGAGGGAAAGAGTGGGTCTGACTCCATAACCACGAGATCAAATGGATTGGAGTAGATCGGAGCTATATATCTTGGCCCGAAGAGATCTGCCAGCGCCTCCGGCAAAAGATTGAGGGTTCTGCTCTCATACAAGCCTATCCCCCAATCCGCCACCAGGATCCCGCCTCCGCTCACATACTCAATAAGCGCCTGTTGGCTGAGCGGAGAGATGGTGAGGGCGCGCGGCGCGAAAATGACGCCATAGCGATTCAGGTTTATGTCAGTGAGCATGTCCGCAGTGAGATAGTCCATCAAACCGAAGCGTGTGCCACGGCCGAAGGTTTGAAAGAGAATACCGGGCTCTGCGGAGGGTGGGAAGTCGCAGAAGCCGTAATCCTCGCCTCCCGTGAATGGCTCATACAGGAAGGCCGCCTCCACCTGTGGGGTTCGGGGGAACAAATCCAGGCCCACGGCGAGGTCATTTAATCTGACCAGGGCGTTTTGCAGTCCCGCATCATTCCGGATGCTCGCCCAGCCGTCCAGTCCGATTCCCGTGGCCCCATGCAGCAAACACTCACCCGCCCAATCGTACAGGGTGGCGGCGGAGACTTCCGCCGCGTCGGCAAACCCGAAAGCGAGGAAATGGTTGCCCCTGCGCGCCATGTCTATGGCTTCGATTCCGATGAATCCCCCTCCCGCCGCCGGGGCCGGCTCGGCCGCAAGGCTAATCATCCCGTCATACGAATCAGAAGGCACTGTGAGAGAGCGAAAGTCGACCTGATCGCCAAGGATGATCAGATGGTTCGCATCCGCGGCTGCGATTTCGCTCGCCCAAAGGTCCAGCAATTCCCGATAAAGCCAATAACGGTAAAGGCCCAGGTCAATCGTCGCGCGGCCGAATTGTCCTTCTAAGAAGGCATCCACTTCAGCGGGTGAATCCTGGGAGATTTCAGAGAAATTGGAGAATCTGCTGGACCAAGCCTCATTCAGGTTCTTAATGTCTTCATAGACTTCACGCAGCCATCTCTGGAAGTCAGCGTCTGAATAGGGCACTATCTCCGGGGAAAGTCCTTCCACAATCCAGCCGAACAGCCCCGGCCGGTCTCTTAGTGCTGAGACGGTTGCGCTGACAAAACTCCTTACCTGGTTCTGATAGACGGAAGAACGCGGATGAGCCGCGATTGTAAATTCATCATTTTCATCCAGCTCCGCGGCACTTGCATCCAGCCCCACGAGAGAGCCGAGATAGAGATCTTCGCCCGCAGCCATAAGTTCGTCCGCGGCGGCCAGCGATTCCTCATCCGCCCAGGAGATCTCGATATGGAGTACATTCAACCCCGCTTCCGCGTAGGCCTCCACCTCCTCCATGTCAGTGAGTCCCCGCGCCCACATCAAGAGCAGGGGCGCCCCGTCCGCGAAAACCAGATTGCCTCTCTTTTCAACGACGACCGGTTCCGCGGGCGACGCTTCGGACACGGCCTCCATCTCCTCGAGATCCTCGTCCGGTTCTATTTGTCCGAGGACATGCGCCGGCCACGAAAGCATCACTACGAGCACGACCACCAGGATCGCCAGCCCAGTTCTCATCACTTAACCTCCAGCAGTAACGCTCCCAGCAATATAATCTGACACTTCCTGAAGAAGAACTTCTACTCCTCAATCTTCGTTGCTCTCTTGGCTCTTCGCTCCATGAGTATGATTACCCCCCAGGTGCCCAGATAAAGCAGGGCCAGCGGCATGGCCGCAAGCATCATGCTGATAGGATCCCAGGAGGGCGTGATTATGGCCGCGATAATGAATACCGCCACGGTCGCCTCTCGCCAGCGCCGCCGCAGGGTCGCCTCCGGCAAGATGCCAAGGCGGTTGAGAAGCACGATCAAGACCGGTAATTGGAAGCCGATTCCAAAGGCCAAAAGCAGTTTCGCCAGGAAAAGGATCGTTCCCTGAACCCGCAACTGTGCCGTCATTCCCGGCAGAACGAAATATTCGCTGAGCAGCCACTTCAGGAAAACACTGCACATCCAATAGCCGAAGGCGACGCCGCACAAAAAGAGAGCAAATACCACCAACGGCAGGGTCCGAATTACCCGCCGTTCCCGCTGCGTCAGCCCGGGCCGCACAAATCCCCACACTTCCAGCAAAACGAAGGGGAGCGCCAGAGCAAGCCCCGCCACCAGACTCACCTGGCATCTCACCCAAAAAGGCTCCATTATGTCCAGCACCTGTAAGGTGCCGCTGGTGTGCTGCAGTGTCTTGAGCACAGGTCGCTCCAACAAACGGAATATATAGGGATACAGAATCCAGCATATGCTCATACCCGCCATCACATAGACCAGCGAACGTATGATTCTGGCACGAAGTTCCTCCAGATGTTCAGTTAGAGCAAGTCGTCTATCTTCTTCCATCGTCTACTTCTTTAGACAGGAAATCAGCCGTTTGAACGCAGCCCTGCTTTCCCGACAGGAGGAGATCTTCACCCAAAGGTGCTCTGATACGGCGACTTCCCGGGTTGATTGACAGAATAGGCATTCTCTGCTAGCCTTTCAAGTAACAGGACAAGGTAACCAGAGCTTCTTTGTTTTAATATCACCGCACTATCTTCAGCAACTTCGCAGCAGAGTGCCTCCTGGATGTGATTCTGGGTGGCCGGACTTCTCAGAAACGCACTCACGCAACCATCCTCCGACAGGGCCCCCTTTAGCGGGCGTCCTCGTTTGTGCCTTCGTGCAGATTCGGGTAACCAATATGCAAATAAACCGAGGCCAGGCCGCAAGAATAGTTTCTTCTTTTTGTGCCCCGTTCTCCTGCCGCGCGACCATCTTTTTCATGATTTCCATAGGAATTGCGGTTGTCCTGAGACCAAGTTACTCCGGCGGAGGCTCTCCAGAGACGGTCGAGACAGTGCCCGCGCCGCAGATACAAGTCTTCGCGGATGGCGAATACATAACTGTTTCCGCAAAGGACATCACAGTCGCCGAGGCCTTGCGAGAGGCGGGGATTCTACTGGGCCCGCTGGACCGTGTGGAGCCTTCAATGAAAGAGCCCGCCCGGGCGGGGATGGAGATCCGCGTAACCCGTGTGGAGATGAGGATTGTCCGTGAGGATGTCTGTGAGCCGCACCAGAGGATAGTCCTTATGGATGAAGATTTGCGGCCCGAACAAGTAGTCGAAGTGCAAAAGGGCCAAGACGGGCAGATATGGAGAGAGGTGCGCATCTGGGAGAAGGACGGAAAAGAGACCAAGCGAGACATAATAAGTGAGATCCGGGTGCAGAAGAAGATCGACGCGGTAGAGATGCGCGGCGTTTCTTCACTTCCTTCCCGGCGAGCCGTTGTCCGCCGGTGCCTCACCATGGAAGCCACCGCCTATGATCCCGGCCCGCGGAGTTGCGGGAAGTTCGCTGACGGCCGCACCTCCATAGGCCTGAAGGCCGGTAAGGGAATAGTGGCCGTCGACCCCAGGGTCATTCCCCTCAGAACACCGCTCTACGTAGAGGGCTACGGGCTGGCCATTGCCGGAGATGTCGGAAGTGCCATCAAGGGCATGCGCATTGACCTCGGCTTCGACACCTACCGTGAAGCGATTCAGTTCGGCCGCCGCAAGGTAAAAGTGTATCTGTTGCAGTAGGTCTATCCCTTTCACAGAGACTGCGAGCGCTCAATCTCCTCCCAGCGAGCACTCATTCTCCTCATTTGTGGTTGTTGCTGCGTTTGATTCCCTCTCAGGTCCGCATTCTTTGGCTGGCGCAGATATGCTAAAATTAATTCTTGAGGCCCAGCGGCCTCAATTTTTGGAAGGAAGTCGAAATAATGCAGTACCGAGAATTTGGAAATCTGGGCTATCACATCTCCGCCTTGGGTTTTGGCGCTATGCGATTGCCCATGAAGGGTGATCACGTAGACGAAGAAACCTCCATAGAAATGATTCACCGAGCCTTTGAACTCGGAGTGAATTACATAGACACCGCGGAGCCTTACTGTAACGGCGAGAGCGAGATTGTTGTGAGCAAGGCGCTGAAGGGCTGGCGGGACAAGGTGTGGCTGTCCACCAAGAACTGGAAGAATGACCAACCCACAGGCCCCTGGAGGCAGATGCTCGACAACCAACTCCGCAAATTGGATGTGGACTACATCGATGTCTATCACATGCACGGTATCTCCTGGGAACTCTTCGACAATTACATCAGCCGCCCCGGCATGGCCCTGGAAGCCGCCCATAAGGCGAAAGATGAGGGTCTCATCCGCCATATCTCTTTCTCTTTCCACGATACCCCGGAAGCGCTGTGCAAGATAATTGACGCCGGCTGCTTTGAATCAGTTACCCTTCAATACAACCTGCTGGACAGAGCCAATGAGCCGGGCATCGCCCGCGCCCATGAGAAGGGAATGGGGGTAGTCGTGATGGGACCGGTCGGCGGAGGCCGGCTGGGCGCCCCTTCGCCGGAAGTCCAGGCCCTCATCCCCGGAGGCAGCAAGAGCACCGCGGAAGTGGCGCTGCGCTTCGTTTTGGCAAATCCGGGTGTCTCCTGCGCCATTTCAGGGATGGCCAATCTCGCCATGGTGGAGGAGAATTGTGCCACAGCCAGCCGGCAAGAACCCCTTTCCACAGAAGAGAAAGATGCCATTGAGGCACAACTGGAAGAGAAGAAACGGCTCGCCGAACTCTACTGTACCGGCTGCAATTACTGTATGCCTTGCCCCAATGGGGTCAACATCCCGGGCAACTTCCACGCCATGAACATGCTGCGGGTTTACGGGCTGAAGGAGCTCGCGCGCGGCCTCTATCAACAGTTCGGGGAGGATAAGGAGAACAACTTGCCGGCGAGCGCCTGTGTAGAGTGTGGAGAGTGTGAACCCAAATGTCCCCAGCACATCCCCATCATTGCCCAACTTAAAGAGACACACCGCGCTCTGGGAAAGGGCGAAAAGTAGATATTGTATCGACATGACTGCCCGAGAAGAGTGTGGAATATCTTCGCCGAGAAACCTTGTACAGGTTCAGATTTCTAAAGAAGAAAAAGGTTTGAAAGGATATCATATGAGGCTGTCCCCATTGCTGATTCGCTGCACAATGATTTTCATGCTGACCTTGCTCTTGGAGCCGGCCGGCTTCATGGGGGGCAATGCGCGGGCAGCGGCGCCCGCTCGGGCCGAGCGGGCCGTGGATCCGGGCGCGATGGAAGCGGTGGATGAGTATCTGTACGCCCTTGCCAGAGGAGACAAGGAAACTCTGAAGAGGTTGACTCCACAGCGGCCGGAGAATTTCTATGGGCCCTGTCTCTTCAAGAAGATGCCGACCTTGAGCGCTGCCCGCGCGAAAGGCCACCGCGGTCTGATTGACTTCGAAGGAGAACCCACAGACGCGGAGCTTCCAGCCCAAGGAACAATCGCGCTCACCATGAGAGACAGCCGCCAGTTCGACCGCTGGCAGGTGCGGGGCATCTTCTGGAAAGGAGCCTCTTCTCTCTCCCTCAACCCCTTCAACTACAGCCCCACCGAGCAAGACCGCATACAGGAGGTGCAAGTGCAGGCCTGTGCGGAGAAGTATCTGCGCGCTTGGTTGGAAGAAGATTGGGAAACCATGAGTCACATGACTTATGATTGGCTGAACCGTAAGAAACCTATGAAGGGATCATTCTATATCAGGTCCCTGGACCTGAAGCCCGCCCTGCTCTCCGACGGATCAGTAAGGGTGGAGTTCAGGGCGCGGATTTCTCTGCGACTCCCTCTCCTGTCCCTCATTCGCCGCACCGCAAGGGGAACACTTTTTGCAGTAGAAGAAGAAGGGCAGTGGAAAGTAAGGCAGATGACCGCAGCCCTCTGAGCGGGCGCAGTAGATCCAGGCTTGCGGCTCAGTGGATCGTCGTATCGTCGCTCTCTACCACGATAGCACCCGGCGGAGGTGCTTCCATCCCCTGCTGTTCGTCGAGCTTCTCTATTGTCGCCAGTAAGTCCTCACTGATGAAGATAGGCGCGCCACACCTTACGGCTATGGCGATGCCGTCAGAGGGCCGGCAATCAACTTCATGGACGCGTCCATTCGCGGAAACAGTGAGCGTGGCGTAGAAGGTGCCTTCCTTCATATCGGAGATAAGCAATTGAAGCACTTTCGCTTCGAGAAGAGAGAGGATGTTGGTCGTCAGGTCGTGGGTCATGGGCCGGGGGGGAGTGTTTCCCTCCAGATGAGACTGGATGGCCGCCGCCTCCGGCCAGCCTACCCAGATTTGAATCTGTCGCTCACCCGCGATATCCTGCAGGGTGATCCTCACCAAGGGGCTGCCCTCGGCCGCCTCCAGAGCGTTGACCTTCAACTGTACCATGGGACCTTCCTCCAATGGCCAGCATATTCGCTTCCTCCAGAGATGTCAAGCCGATGCGCTCTCTCCACGTTAACGCACTGGACAGCAATTGTCTCTCACTCTAGAATCTAGCTGTGGTGAGCAAAGGGAAGGCCGGCTTTCCATCCACGGTCTCTTTCCGGCTGAACCATATTTCCACCTCAAGGAGACATAGAATGCGAGAGATCAGCCTGCGCACTCATTCGCGATCAGAACTATTGGATATCACCGCAAAGGTGGCCGACGCGGTCAGAGAAAGTCAACTGGAGCAGGGTTGGGTCACTGCCTTTGTCACCCATACTACCGCAGGGATCACGATAAATGAGAATGCCGACCCGGATGTGGGCACTGATCTGCTCGCCACACTGGATAAGATTGTGCCGCGCCGCGGCGCCTACCGACACACGGAGGGTAATGCCGATTCCCATGTGAAAGCCTCACTCATGGGGTCCTCGGTTACAGTGCCGGTACAGGGCGGCGGACTTCTGCTGGGCACCTGGCAGGGAATTTTCTTCTGCGAGTTTGACGGGCCCCGCACGCGGCATGTGGTTATCGAGGTGGTGGGAGAACGAGCCGCAAGGTAGGCCTATTCCGGAACCTCGATCTGGTCAGCACGAACCTTCACTATCCGCCAACCGTCCAGCATAGTTGCCAGAGGGCTCGAAGAGAGACTTCCGTCGGTGAGGCTGACCAGCCTGCGCTCTTTTGTCATCGCGCGCAAGGTACTTCTCACCTTCTCCCAGAGCGGGGCGGCTTGCGGACGATCTCCGGTAGCCCCGGAAGGCGCGTTTTCTGCAGAGGCGCAGGAAGGGTCAAAGGAGCGGTTGTGTAACACCTCCAACACATAGCGGCCGAAATCGCTGGAGGCGAGGGGTACAAGTTGCCCGGAGGCGATTTCACGAATTGAAAGTATGATACCCTCTATAGGGCGACTGGGCCCTTCCTCACGGAGCAATCGGGGATCATATCCTGTAAACTGGTTGTGGGTTCGCAGGGAAAGGCGGATCTCCTCCCCCGGCGCCAGAACCTTAGGCGAACGCTTTACAGGTGTCCGCTTACGGCTCTTGGCGGCGGCAACTTTCTTCGATGCTGCAGTGTCTTTCTTCGTTTTCTTCATGGCTCACTCTGGCCGCGACGGTGCGGCGGTTTAGTCTACTGTCTTCGGAGCGCTCCGGCGGTGCAATCGCCCGGCACATTCCTTTGCCTCTCCCCGCAAGAGCTCGGTTGCATGGTTTAGCACAGGTAGAACGACTTCCAGACATTCTTTGGCGCCGCGGGGGCTGCCCGGAAGGTTGAGGATAAGGGTATTGCCGCGCACTCCGGCGACAGCGCGTGAAAGCATTGCATATATTGTAGCACTTAAAGTGCGGATTCGCATCGCCTCCGGCAGCCCGGGCACACGCCTTTCAATTATCTCTTCGGTCGCCTCTGGAGTCACATCTCGCGGTCCCATGCCTGTGCCGCCATTGGTAAGTACGATGTCAACCTCTCCTTTGTCACACAGTTTCCTCAAAGCGGCGGAAATCCGGGCCTGCTCGTCGGCGACAACTTCCAGGCCGACTACTTCCGCGCCTGCTGCCTGCAGCATCTCCCTCAAGGCGGGCCCGGTAAGATCTTCTCTTGCCCCTTCGGCTGCTGCGTCACTGACGGTTATGATAGCCACTCGCATAAGGTTCCTCTTCCGGCTTCCAGGGGTGGATGCATCCGTCATGAAAGCTCTTCCACCCTGACTTTGTCTCCGGCCCTTGCCTCTCCGCCTTGAAGCACTTCCGCAAAAACTCCTTCTCGGGGCATGATGCAATTCCCGCTGATTCTTCTTATCTCACACTCGGAGTGACACTCCTTGCCAATCTGCGTGAGGCGGAGCACTACATTGCCTCCGATCCTCAATATTGCTCCGACCTGCAACTGATTAAGCCTCAAACCGGATATGGTGATGTTTTCTGCAAAATCACCCGACCCTACTGTCGGCAGACCCTGGGCCCGCATCTTATCGATGCTTTCCTGACACAACAGACTGATTTGGCGTTCCGAGCCGCCGTGGGCATCTCCTACCACGCCATAGCCGGGGCGGAGAGTAATGGAGGTCACAGGCTTCTTGCGCGTGCCTTTCTCCTCACTTACACATACCGCGCTTACGCGTCCGGTTTCTTCGCCTCGGCTGTCTCCGGATTTCTCCACAGCCCTTGTCTGCCTCCGCTCTTTTCCAACAACCGTATCCCCGCGATTTCCACGGCGGGATCAAGGCCCTTACACATATCATGTACACACAGGGCGGCCGCGGCCACCGCGCACAAGGCCTCCATCTCAACACCGGTGCGGCCCTCAGCCTTTACCCGGGCCTCGATGTGCACGGTTCCATCCTCTTCTTGAGGATGCAGTACCACTTCGATTGCAGAAATCTCCCCAAGAGGATGACAGAGAGGGAGCAGCTCCGGGGTCCGCTTGGCGGCTTGGATACCCGCCAGTTGCGCGGCACAGATGACATCTCCCTTGGGGATGTTTCCGGAGAGAAGGGCGGCCATCGCTTCGCCGTTCAACCTGACCCAGCCTTCAGCAACAGCGCTGCGCAGGGTGGGCGCTTTTTCACTCACATCCACCATATGCAGCGAAGGGGAAGTGCTGTTCTTATCGGGGGCAGTCAAAGCGCGCGCCTCCTTGCACTGAATGCAATTCTGCGGTCAGCACCTCACTCCTGCTCAGGCATTGGCCGCAGAAACGATACTGGCGAATTTCTCCGCGTCGAGGCTCGCCCCACCCACCAGAACACCATCGATTGCATTCTGTTCCATGATCGCCGGGGCGTTCTCCGGGGTCACGCTGCCGCCGTAGAGCAGACGCATCTTCTCGGCGGTCTCTTTGCCCAGACAACCCTTCACGACTTCTCGCATCATGGCGATCACGCGGTCTGCCTCTGTCGGGTCACATACCTGGCCTGTGCCGATGGCCCACACCGGCTCATAGGCGATGACGAGTTCATCACCGTCGGCAGCCAGACCCTGGAGTGCCTTTTGAAGCTGATCTGAAATCACCTTATCAGTGTTTCCCGCTTGCCGTTCTTCCAGGGTCTCTCCAACACAGATTATCGGTCTCAGGCCGTGTTCGAGCGCAGCCTGGGCCTTGCGGTTGACAGTGGTGTCATTATCTCCAAAGACCGTCATCAATTCCGGCGTCATGGAAGCATCCGCTGTGCCGAAACGGCCGCGTCTCTCCGAATGTCCCACAATCACATATTTGCATCCGATGTCTTTCAACATGAGCGGAGAAATCAGACCCGTATAAGCGCCCTTCTCTTTCCAGAAGATGTCTTGCGCGCCGAGAGCAATCTTACTGCCCTGCAGCGCTTGAGCGACGGCATGGAGCGCGGTCATAGGCGGACATACGGCCGCCTCCACTCCGGAGAGTGACTGGATCCGGCCCCATAGGTCTTTCACCATCGCCGCGCCTTCGGCCGCGGTCTTGTTCATCTTCCAATTACCGGCCATCAAAGGAATTCGAGTCATTATTGAACCTCTCATTGATCTGAAAGTGCCGCCACACCGGGGAGAGTCTTTCCCTCCAGGAACTCCAGGCTTGCGCCCCCGCCGGTGGAGATGTGGCCCATCTTATCAGCCAGCCCCATCTGTTCCAGCGCGGCGGCGGAATCACCGCCTCCCACAATGGTCATCGCCTCCGAAGCGGCCAGTGCCTTGGCGACAGCGAGGGTCCCCTCTGCCAGAGGAGGTATTTCAAATACACCCATAGGCCCGTTCCAAATCACGGTCTGGGCGCGGCTTATCTGGTCCGCGAAACTCTTCGCTGTTCGAGGGCCGATATCGGCCCCCATCCAGTCTGCCGGGATTTCAGACCGGTCCACGACTTTGCGGGGAGCCTCCTCCTTCAATTCCGGGGTAACCACAACATCCTGGGGTAATTGCAGAGAAAGATCACTGCTCCTGGCGCGAGCGAGGAGTTTCTTCGCCAGCGGGATACGCTCTGCATCCAGTAGGGATTTGCCAATCTCAAAGCCGTCCGCCGCCAGAAAGGTGTAGGCCATGCCTCCACCCAGCAGCAGCGCGTCCACCTTGCCCAGCAGGTTCTCGATAACGGGAATCTTGTCAACCACCTTGGCTCCGCCCAGGATTGCCACAAAGGGTTGTTTGGGGCGGTCGAGAGCGCCGCCCAGTACCTCCAACTCCTTGCTCAGGAGAAGACCTGCTGCGGCCGGGAGCAACTTGGTTACTCCGACAGTGGAGGCGTGCGCGCGATGAGCGGTACCGAAAGCATCATTGACATAGAGGTCGGCAAGAGAAGCCAAGGCGCGGGAAAACCCCTCATCGTTCTTCTCTTCCTCCGCGTAGAAGCGGAGGTTTTCAAGAAGCAGCACATCACCCTCCTGCAACTTCCCAACCGCCGCCTCCGCCTCGGCTCCAATACAGTCTGGCGCAAAGGCAACCGGTTTGCCCAGCAATTCGCAGAAAGCCGCCGCTACCGGCCGCAGAGAATACTCTGGGTTGGGTTTGCCCTTGGGCCGGCCCAAGTGGGAACAGAGAATCACCTTGGCGCCCTTCTCGACGAGATATCGAATGGTCGGCAAAGAGGAGATCAGCCGCGTCTTGTCAGTTATCTTCCCCTCCACAATAGGGACATTGAAATCGACTCGCACCAGCACTCGCTTGCCGGTAGGTTCGATGTCATGGATAGTCTTCTTTGCCATTCTGTTGTCCTTCCAATAAGTCTTAATCTACCAGTCTTCACAAAATAATCGCGCGAACTCGAAGAAGCCCGCGCGATTGTCGTCTCACTTGCCTTTATTCACTTCTGGGCAGCGAGATATTTCAGCAAATCCGCAATACGGCAGGAGTATCCCCATTCGTTGTCATACCAGGCGAGCACCTTGACCATGTTGTCACCAAGCACTTTGGTCTGATCCGCATCAACTATGGCGGAAGCGCTGTTGCCTTTTATGTCAACAGACACAACCGGATCCTCAGTGTACTCCAGGATACCCTTCAATTCTCCCTGTGCCGCGCTCTGGAAGGCCTGGTTTATCTGTTTCGCGTCTGCCGCCTTCTTCAGGATAACAACCAGGTCCACCAAGGACACGGTGGGGATGGGGACACGTAGCGCAATGCCGTCCATCTTCCCTTTCAGTTGGGGCAGGGCCAGGTGGATTGCCTTGGCGGCACCGGTGGAGGTAGGGATGATATTCAGCGCGGCGGCGCGAGCGCGGCGCAGGTCTTTATGGGGAAGATCCTGCACTTTCTGGTCATTCGTATAGGCGTGAACCGTGGTCATGAAGCCCTTCTCGATGCCGAAATTCTCATCCAGGACTTTGCAGACGGGCGCCAAACAGTTGGTGGTGCAGGAGGCATTGGAGATGATGGTGTGTTTTGCCGGGTCCAGGGTCTTCTCATTCACACCCAGGACAATCGTCGGATTTTCCTCTGTCGCGCCCTTCATGGGAGCGGTGATGATTACTTTCTTCGCACCGGCCTGCAAATGGGCGGAGGCTTTCTCCGGGCTGGTGAACACGCCTGTTGATTCAATAACCACATCAATCCCCAGGTCCTTCCAGGGAAGTTGAGAGGGGTCTTTCTCGCAGATCACTTTGATCTTCTGGCCGTCCACGACTAGACCATCATCCGCGAGCGCCACGCTGCCCGGATAGGGGCCGTAATTGGAATCGTATTTGAGCAGATGAGCATTCGTTTTGGCGTCCGTGATATCATTGATTGCTACAACCTGAAACTCAGGGGTGCGATCCTTCATTGCGCGAAACGCCAGCCGACCGATGCGGCCGAATCCGTTAATGGCAACTTTGGGAGCCATTCCTTACCTCCTGTCACTACGTAACTAAGCGTTTGTTTGCATCTCCGCTTGCGGCTAATTTTAGCCACACACGACAAGGAGTGTCAAGTTGGCGCCTCCGCTTTTCGTCTTCGCAGGCCGCCAAAGCAAGTGATACTCGGTATTTACCTGAGTAGCATATCCAGCGCATTTCAAGGCCGCTTGAATCCTTTCATGCATAGATGCTATAATTCTCGCCGCATCTTTCAAAGAAGGTTCCGACCGGCGAGAAGAGGGCACAATGAAGAGGACCTATCAGCCAAGAAAGCGCCATAGACATAAAGTTCACGGATTCCTTGCGCGCATGAGGACTCCCGGCGGGAGAAATGTCATCAAGCGGCGACGGCGCAAAGGCCGCCGGCAGCTCTCTCCCGCCTGATTTGGGTTCTGGAAGCGGCAGGAGCGCTTGCCCATGCCAAGAGCCTCGTGCGACCCGAGTTGGATTGCCATGGAGCGTTTGCGTGCAAAGGGAGAGTTTCAGGAAGTTTTCAGCACAGGCCGGCGTTTGTCAAATTCCGTGGCGACATTTATGATTCTCCCCCGCGAAGGAGAGGGAGTCTACACAGCTTTCTCTGTCGGCAAGAGGTTTGGGAGTGCGGTAAGGAGAAACCGCTTAAAGCGACGACTGCGTGAAGCGTGCCGGTTGGAATTGGCGGGAAGCACTATTGCAGGCGGTTGGAGTGTTGTCTGTATTCCGCGCGCCCGCGCCGCGGAGGCGGATTTCTCAACTCTTCGGGCGGCACTCCGAGAATTGTTGGCCCTTGCCGGCGTGTTGGACAGGAGTAATTAGAAACTATATGGGCGCTGGATACCAGCCCTTGGATTGAAGATGACCCGTTTGGTTGTTGGTTTAATCTGGATATATCGGAAGATTCTCTCTCCACTGAAGCCGCCGGTCTGTCGCTTCTACCCCTCCTGCTCCACCTATGCTGCGGAGGCCTTCAAGACCCACGGTCTGGCAAAAGGCGGCTGGCTGACCTTGCGCCGGCTGAGTCACTGTCACCCCTTCCATCCGGGAGGCTTTGACCCGGTGCCGCGGAAGACAAAGGTTAAGGGTTGAGCCCGCCTTCGCCGAGGCTGCGGCGGGTGAAAGTTGAGAGTGGAGAGAAGCCTTGAACTCCAGACTCTGAACTCTCAACCCTCAACTCTGAACTATGAACTGAAAGACAGGCTTTGCTGAATGAAGACAACAAGTAATATCTTACTTCTGGTTTTCGGAATATTCATCCTGGTAACACTGTCGGGCTGTTTCCAGGGCGGTCCTCCGGCGCTTTCCCACTCGGATCTGGAAGTGCTGAAGACGGAGTTGGAGAAGATAGACAGTATCTCCGGTGATGTTGATGTCAAACTGGAGAAAGAGCGACTCGATTCCGAACAGCAGAAACTGGACAAGAAGAACCCGCAAAAAGCGCTCTATCTGTTCTTGATCGCCTATTGCGCGGAGAAACTGGGCAATTACGAAGAAGCCATCCCCAGATATGAGGCCGTAGGCCGCTCACACTACAAGTCCATGGCGTTTTTCCGCATCGGTGAAGTGGCCTCACATGTGGAGGGAATGTGGGAAGCTGACAAAAGGGCGCTCAAAGGCTATACAGGAGCCAGCGGGTATGCTCCACAGGGGAATATCCTCGTGCGTTATCCGGCGCTGGCTTCGGAACCGCTCAAAGAGTGGAAGGTCGAGGAACTTCGCGTCGCCGCCAACAGCCGCGCCGATAAGTACCAGAGGCGAGCCACCTCCTACAAGGCAATCGACGCGATCGTAACTTTCCTGGGCAAGAATCCCCGCTTCAGTTATGCACTGGCCATCTTGCTCATCGCCTTGGTTGTCAAGGTTATCACCACCCCCCTCAGCAACCGCCAAATAAAGAGTATGCGGGAGATGCAGGCCATCCAGCCTTTGCTGACCGAGATACAGCGCAAACACAAAGGGGACCGAGAAGCCTTGATGAAGGCTCAGATGAAACTCTTCAAGGAGCATAAGATAAACCCGATGGGCGGCTGTTTGCCATTGTTGGTGCAGATGCCCTTCCTTATCTGGGTCTATCGCGCGGTGTGGGCCTATAACTGGCAGTTTGAAGGGAAATCATTCCTCTGGATTTCCAACCTCGCCGTGCATGATTACCCGTTGCTCATTCTCTATGCAGGCAGCCTCTATTTCTCTCAGAAACTTACGACACCTCCCACCGCTGACCCCCAGCAGCAGCAAACCCAGCGGATGATGGCCATCATCTTCCCATTCATGTTCTTGTTCCTGTTCAAGTTCATGCCCGCCGCCTTCATCCTTTACTGGTTCGCTCAGAATGTGCTGATGACCGGCCACCAATACTACTTGTTGAGAAAAACCCCTCCATCGGCCGTTGCTCCAGCCGGCCCACCGGAAAAGAAGGCCACGAAGAAGGGCGGCGAGAAGAAATAGACCAGAGACTCAGGCTGAATCAACGAAGAGAGCGGTGCCATGCAGCAGATCGAGAAGACAGGCAGGACCGTGGAAGAGGCTCTTGCGGTAGCCCTAGAGGAACTTGGCGCGGAGCGAGATGAAGTAGATGTGGAGGTGTTGGCCGAATCCGGCCGGGGCATTCTGGGCATCTTCGGCCAGACCGAGGCGCGGATAAAGGTCACCCGGCGGCCATCGGTGGGTGCGAAGGCGGCGGAGTTGACTGGCGAGATGTTGTCTCTCCTGAACATACAGGCGCGGGTGGATGTGCGCCGTGAAGATGCGGAGAGCGCGGAACTGGAGATCAATGCCGGAGAGGATACGGGCCTGATAATCGGCCGCCGCGGAGAAACTTTGGGCGCACTGCAATACCTGGTGGCCCTGGTGGTGAATCGGGGCCAGCCGATAAGAAAGCGCATACTGCTGAACGCAGGCGGCTATCTGGAGAGAAGGGAACAAGCTCTGCATGCCCTCGCCAGGCGCACCGCACAGAAAGTCCGCTCCTCCGGCCGCCCCGTGACCCTGGAGGCTCTCTCTCCCCGAGAGAGGCGAATCGTCCACCTTGCTCTCGCCGATGAGCCGGGACTGACCACCTCGAGCACCGGCAACGATCCCAATCGCCGTGTCGTAGTTTCTCCTGCAGAAGAATCCTCCGCGCAAAAAGGTCAGCCAGGCGAGTCTGCTGAGTAGGAGGGCAGCGCGTACAGCCGCGGCTGCTTTAATATCTTGCCAGGCCGGTTTCTCACATACCCGCAACATCTATTCCCCGAAAGACCTGAAGATATATCTCACACTGCTGGAGCAGAGCGATGACTGATGAAATCAACATGAGAGAGAGTTGGAATCTAATCTCACCGCATTATCAGAAAAAACATCAGATTTCAGCCGACTTCGTTCACTACGGCCCGCATTGTCCCAATGAGGATCAACTGCAACTCATCGGTGATGTGCGCGGCAAGCATATACTCGAAATAGGCTGCGGCGGGGGCCAGTGCAGCATAGCCTTTGCCAAGCGCGGCGCCATCGCCGCGGGTATTGATCTCTCTGACGCGCAAATCGAATTCGCACGCAAATCCGCGCAGAAGGAGGGTGTTGAAGCAACCTTCTCGCAGGGGAATATCGAGGACCTTTCGGCTGTCCCGGACGCCAGCCAGGATGTGGTCTTCTCCGCCTTTGCCTTACACTATGTTAAAGATATCACACACTGCCTGGCAGAAGTCCGCCGCGTGCTGGTTCCCGGCGGCCTGCTGGTATTCAGCCTGGACCATCCCTTCTGGGATTGCCTCGCGGATGACAGCATGAAAATCGTCCGCTCCTATCATAACTGCTCTCCGTGGGTTTGGGATTGGGGTGAATTCAAGGACATCGGGGTCTGCGCGACGATGCGCTCATTTCACCGCAAAGTGGGGGAGTGGTTCCGCCTCCTTCGTGAGGCCGGCCTGCAAGTGCTCGAAATCCTGGAGCCGGAACCGGTCGAATCGGGCAGTGGTCAAGACTGGAGTAATTACTATTCTCCACAGCGCCAGCGCATGGTCCCTGCCAATATCATCTGGAAGGCAAGAAAGCCTTAGTGCTGTTTCTCATATTTGATGCTGTCTTTCTCGAAAGAAGCGCTGTAGGGCGGGCATTACTATGCCCGCCGAAGATAGAGGGAACGTTCGGCTGGCGTGGTAACGCCAGCCCTACAGCAATGCAGTCCGAATTATGAAAGAAGGCACTAGGGAATGTGCAGCATTCCGTCTCTGCGTCTTTGCGGTGAGACTTACTGCTTCCTCAGCAAATCCGCGGCAGCTGCTCCCCGCTCATCATTTCGACGATGCGTTCGCCGCCCACCGCGGTGTGCATTACGACTGTTCCCGTTGGGCAGGAGCGTGCCTCCTGCCCTGTGGCGACTTCCCCGATAACTGCGGCATCCTTCCCCAGCGGATGAGAGCGCAGGGCCTCCAGGGCTTTATCAGATTCCTCTTTAGCGACAAAGGCCACCAGCTTGCCTTCATTTGCCACATAGAG
>JABAOF010008933.1_pt3 | contig 27201 bp, 30 predicted proteins | sample 7062171 | NCBI WGS metagenome assembly JABAOF01 (sample SAMN14538628, study PRJNA623070) | marine sediment metagenome | biome: marine biome [ENVO:00000428]; feature: marine pelagic biome [ENVO:01000023]; material: deep marine sediment [ENVO:00002113] | place: India: Gulf of Khambhat ...
TTCCCGGATAAGAAATATTTCTACCACACCTTTAGGGGTAAAGTCAATCCCTTTTTAAAAAATGAGTATTTCTACCTATAAAGTTGCCGGATGCCTGGGGCCAGTGTCACGTTAAGGTTTAATTGACGGTTGGGTTTTCCTATTTGGTATTGGGTTCATTAGTAGGTAGATAAATCCGAAAATCGAATTTCGAAATTCGAAAGCCCCCGGCGGGGGCAGCTGATAAGAATCCGAATGACCGAAATACAAATGACCAAAACAGAAAACCGCAGGACATCGGCTCTTTTGGTAATACTCTAATTCTCCTTATCCAGGGTTAAACCTGAGACAAAGAGCTTGGATTCTTTGTAATACTGATTATTAAATTTGGGTTTAATAATCACATCGAAATTCATATTGTCATCAATCGACACCAGGCCGATGTTTTTTTGCTTAAACAATCTTTGATCGACATTTCCTATAGATTTCTCATATAAAGCAACAAATGAATAATCGGCAAATTTCTTGTAAAATGCCGCCTGGGTTAATGCTTGATTCCACTTTGAAAGCTTTGCTTCCACTGCAATCAAAAAAAAGTCACTTTCATCCAATTCAGCAACCCGGACGTATACATCTTTATCAATTTCGTCCAGCAATCCCTGTTTTTTGTAAAGTCTTAAGATAACATTTTTTAAGTATTTCCTTGAATAATGGACATTTCTTTCGATTTCATCAATCAGGACAGGCTGATTAATTTGCATCTTTTGGAGAAAATAGACGTCTATTTTATTTTTAAAATAAAAGAAACCCTTCCTGGTGGTATTGACCATACCTACAAAATCTGCAATCCCAAACCCGGAATCCACTTCATATATGATATTTTGGCAGTTCTGTCCATTTTTTAGAAAATTGATAATGCCCTCTTTCATTTCTGCTTCATATCTCATGGGTTTCCTCTTTTATTTTTTCAAAAACATTCAACCAACATTCCAGGTGCCCATAGGAAATATTTGGATAATTTTCATCTGCCCTTCTAATTCTGCCCAATTCCTTTAGTAATTTTACAGCACTTCTCACCTTGTTAAGGAAGCCATCAAAATCCGGATTGAAATTTATATCCGAGATCTCCTGGCTGCGTATTTCAAGAAAATGGAGTTTAGAGTATTTATTTAGATGAATTACATCATTCTTTCCCTGGCAAAACTTGCAGTTACAAATTAATTTTGGATTGTACCTTAGGACTTCAACCGCTTTATCAATATCAAAATAAGAAAAAATTTGAGGGATATAATACTTTCTCTGCATAGTGTATCCAACTGGTCTGTTTGAAAGTAGATTTGCAGCCGAAAAGCTGCTTAGTGACGCAATACCTGAAGAAAAAGCGTCTATTCCCAGGTATAAAAGCCCAAGACCTAAATTTCCTACACGGGCAGCAATGATGGGCCTTTTTAAAGTTTTAAATTTCAACAATAGTTTTATATACCCGTATAATTGGGATATATTGGTTATTTTCTCACTTATATTACTGATATAAAATATAAAACCGTCCGGTAGAACTTTTGAATACCTGTTGACCAGATCAATCCTGTTTTCTTCATCTGTTAATTCTTCGATATCGACACATACCCCTGCATAGAATTCCTTTTCTATTCTTTTTTTTTGCAAAAAGGCACGGGTCTCTTCAACAAGCTTCAGATCTATTTCAAGCCATTCATCTCCTATGTATTGAGAATAATGAAAGGGAGCGACCAATTTCTCAACTCCCCAACGCAGTTGCCAATCCAAAACATCAGAGACATATCTTTCCATTTGCTCCAGGGTAGATAGCTTTTTGGGAGTTAGCTTGTTAAACTCATCATAAACATACGGAAGATTTATAAGGCTGTTTGTTTCACTGAATTTCGAAAACGCCAACCTATTTGTAGATGGATCAAAATAAAAAGGTATCTTGAATTTTTTCAGGTCTTCAACTTGTTTTTGAAAATTTGGCAAGTAATTTGCTTGATATTCTACCCCATCCACATGGCCTCCTCTTCGAACAAAATTTTCAATTTCCGTCTTTTCCGTGTGCAAGAGTCTTATAAAGAAACTTTTCTGTTGATATGATTTGTCATCAATTATTTTAAAATCCATTTCCTTTTTTAAGATTGGGATTTCATTTAATATATTGGCTAGCTCCAGAGCACTTTGAAAAGGTCTTAAGTACGGCTGTTTCTCAAGTAACCTTAGTATAATATTTTCAAATGCATTTGAGATGGTTTTGTTTATACTTGAAGGTTTTTCCGGCGGATAGGTAATAATGTTGTTTATAAGGACAAAAACATTTTCTCCTTTGAATGGAAATTGATTGGTCAGAATTCTATACAGCATAACTCCCATAGAATATAGATCACTTCGGTAATCAGGTCGTTTTCCTTCGATTATCTCCGGTGGAATATAATTGGGCGTTCCCACAAGCTTACCTTTCGTTGTGATGGAGCTATAATCGAGCATTTTCACGAGCCCAAAATCCAGTATTTTTATTTTATTTTCATCTGTAATAAAGATATTTGCGGGCTTTAAATCTCTATGTATGACATCTTTTGAGTGGATATCATTAAGGCCGATTAAAATTTGTGAAAATATATCTCTCATTAAAGTTTCATTGGTTATAAACTCATCCCTTTTTGATTTCAAAAAATTTTCAAAGTCTCTACCTTCAACATATTCCATAACAAGATAAAAATGTTCAATATTGTTGCTTATCCAGATTCCACTGTCAAAATACTTGATAACATATTCACTATTGACTTTTTGGAGTGCTTTAATTTCTATTTTAAATCTCTTATACCCACCTGAACTGATTTCAGGGTGAATCGCCTCGGGTTTTAAGATCTTCAATGCAAATACTCTATTATCTTTCTCAACTTTATAAGTGCTTCCAAATGCACCACTCCCCAATGAATCAATTATCCTGTAGTCGTTGATCAGTTGTCCTTTTGATAACATTCTTCCCTCAATTTTTTTAGATTAAGATTAACTCAGCTTCATTTTTCTTAAAATTTCCACCCCCCCCNNAACTAATTCTGTTGGAACTTCCATCATTGTTTGCCCCAATGCTTCAAATGCTGCTTCATCTTCAGCGACGGCTTCTTCCTCAGACTGCGATTCATAATGGGCAAGCACTCTTTTTACACGCTCGGAATTCCAGCCTGGTGGAAATTTACTTTGTTTCATTTTTTCTTTCTCCTCCTGCGGCGACGATATGCGAGTTTTTAAGCTGCCGCCGCTGGAGCCTGACCTTACCCCTTTTCGCGATTCCGACTCAGCTTTTGATATCTTTAACATTGCCGGTTTTCCCGGATAAGAAATATTTCTACCACACCCTGGGAAAAAAATCAAGACCCGTTCAATGAATGGTGGATTGGTAAGAAAACCACAAGGAAATAAGTTAGCCGCGAAGGCATTTACAATGCGGTAAAAAGCGCGAAGTAACGCTAAGAAAAAAAGACAAAATAACATAAAAAAGACAGTATTTTTTGTCTGTCCCTTCTCTTCTCCAACGATGACTGGTTTTATTATTGGCCCACCTTCAAGTTTAACAAATTTTTTTTTGCTAAAATTGTTGACAAAATATATTTTGTCAATTATAATATGGATAGACAATAATTAATTGGAGGTAAAAAGAATTGCCGATAAAGAATATTACAGGACAGGCTGTTAGAGGAGAAAATTTTTTTAAAAGACCTTTACTGGTTCACCAATTATGGCGTAAGGTTGAGTCCGGCAGCAGCATTCTCATTGCTGCCCCCAGGAGAATTGGGAAAACCTCACTGCTTTACCATATTCATGATAACCCGAAAAAGGGTTACTATCTAATTTACCTGATTACCGAATCGGTTAATAGTGAAAAGGAATACTACAAAAAGATACTCAACAAAATCCTGGAGTCCAGTTTCTTAAATACTTTCCGGAAATTTTCTAAAAAAGCAAACCAGGTTTTAAGAGACCGTATCATGCGTATTACTGAAATAGGAAAAACCGTCAAATTCGATAGTGAAAGCCAGATTGATTATCGAGAAGAATTTATTCATCTTATTAAATCCCTTGATTTAAAAGGAGAAAGAATAATTTTTATGATTGATGAATTTCCTCAGACGCTGGAAAACATTATTGAAGATGACGACTCAAGAACCGCCATCCATTTTTTACAAGGCAACCGGGAAATCCGCCAGGACCCAGAAATAAATAATAAACTCCAGTTTATTTATACAGGGTCAATTGGACTGGAGAATATCGTGAATCGATTAAATTCAATCCACCTGATAAATGACCTGGATACCCTGAGGGTTCCCCCACTGACCAAAGCTGAGTCTCATGAATTGATGCAAAGAATCCTGGAAACCATGCCTTTTGAATTGAGCAAAACCATGCGGGAATTCATACTGGATAAAATAGAATGGTTGACTCCGTTCTATATCCAACTTGCCCTCCAGGAAATTTGCCATCGTCATGATGAAATAGAGGTGAGGAAAGTTACTAAAAAAATGATCGATCAAGCATTCCGGGAAATGCTGGAACTCAGGGGTTTCTTTGAACACTGGCATACCCGCCTCAGGAAAGCCTATAAAAGAGATGAATACAAATTTGCAAAAGAGTTGTTGAATTACATTTCAAACAATGAAAAAACGACGTCGGAAGAAATCCGAAATCTTTCTCAAAAATTTGACCTAAACGATTTTTATAAAGATATTGTTAATTCGTTGATATATGATGGCTATATTAATAACGAAATCGAGTCTCATGTCTATTGTTTTAATTCACCCTTGTTAAAACTATGGTGGAGGAAAAATGTGGCTAACTAAGCGTCCAGGCCCCACTTATAATCCTCTGCACCTCTCTGAACAGCAGGTATTAAACAATTTTATTGCCCGACAACATGAGTTTCGCACCATTTTCAGTGAGATCAAAAATTCCAGTATGCAATACCCGGAACAGCACATCATTATCCAGGGACAGCGGGGGCAAGGCAAGTCCATGCTGCTGGTAAAACTATACCGGGAGATAAAAAAAGATGAATTGCTAAATCGCCGTATTATCCCGGTTATTTTTACTGAAGAACAGTATAACGTGAACTCGCTTTTCGATTTCTGGGGGAATACCGCCGATTACCTGGAAGAAGAAAAAGGATTTACCGGACTTTACAAGAAAATCGCGGCGGTTTCCAGGGATGAAGAACCCGAATCAAGAGCGTTATCAATCCTGGAAACAACCTTAAAAAAGAAAAGGAAAAAATTGGTTTTACTGGTTGACAACATTGATCAGATACTGGATAAATTGACCAGGAAGGAGCAGCAGCGACTCAGGGAAGTATTGATTACCTGCGCTGATATTCGAATCATCGGAACAGCTCCGGTTGTTCCGGCATATTTTTTTGATTACTCCAACCCCTTTTACGAATTTTTCAGGATTATAGATTTAAAAGGATTAAATCAACAAGATACCCGAATACTTCTATTAAAGTTGGGAGAACTTTATGGGCAAGAAGATATACAACAAACAGTAGTAAATGAACCGGCAAGAGTAGAAACTCTGAGAAGGTTAATTGGAGGGAATCTGCGGCAGGTTATTTTTCTTTTTGAAGCTCTCCTGGATTATCCTGGAGGGAATGCTTACCATGACATGGAATTTATCCTGGACAGGGACACACCCTATTACAGGTATCAAATGGATAACCTGTCACCGCTTCAACAGAAAATCGTCCATATCATTGCCCTTCAATGGGATGCTGTCAGCACTAAAACCATTGCCGTGAAATCACGGATGCAAAGCAAAGCCGTATCCTCTCACCTGGCGCTTTTAGAAAAAAATCGCCTGGTCCGTAAGATTAAAACCAACACCAAAAATCATTTTTACCAGCTCAATGAGCGTTTTTTTAACCTTTGGTACCTGGTGAGGTATGGTAGGAAAGAAGGTAAACAACGGGTTCAATGGCTGGTTCATTTCCTGGAAAATTGGTACAGGCAGAACCAATCATTTTTGAGAGCTAATGGTGAAAAAACGGGGGATTCTTTAAAAGCAAACCGCATCCATGCGCCAACGCCAGTATATATGCCGGAGGATAGTAACCACAAGAATCAAAATTTTCAAAAATTTCTTTCGGTTGGGCAGGAACGATTGAAAGGTAGTGAAAGTATTACTAAGCACACAGGATGGATAATCGGTTTTTTTATTTTCTTGATGGGTCAAAAACATTATTATAAATTATTCGAAATTTTTAATGAGAATCCTTTCGATTTAAAGGAGAGATTTAAACCCATTTATTATGCGTTGATGTACTTTTTAAAGGATGAGTATCCCAATGAAAGTAGGAAGATGGGAGAGGAGTTGAGGGAGACGGTTGAGGAGATCATTTTTGCCGTAAGCATCAACATAACCGGCTCCGGGTCTCAATAACATCGAAGCAAATTATGTGGACAGGTATTTTATCTTCTCTTATGAGTTGAGATACAATATCTATAATTCGCTGTGTCACAAAATCCGGATGCATATTTTCAAGTCGAAGATTTATAACACTAGGTCTATCTAAGCCATCGTTCCGGGTACTCGGTCGGTTTAGGGGCTCGCCTGGGTTTATAATCTTTCATGGCTTTAAGTACCAGCTCAATGGTCTTGTCCAATTGAGGGTCCTTACCCGCGATCACGTCCTTTGGCAAGTTATCGATTTCGATATCAGGTATGACGCCCTGGTTTTCGATGATAAATTTGCTGTTAAGATCGTACATGCCGTCCACAGGGACATATGTATAACCGCCGTCCAGCATAGGCGTAAACGGGCGTACACCGATAACGCCTTCCCAGGTGCGCGTGCCAATGAGAGGCCCCAGCTTATATTTCTTCCAGTAGAAGGCGAAATAGTCGCCGTCTGAGCCGGCATAGAGGTTGGTAAGCGCTGCTTTAGGTCCCACCACCACAGGATAAGGATAGGTATAGGGAGATAAATTGCGGTTATTTTCCATACCAAGAAGGCGGCGGTTTATGCGTTCCAGTATCTGGTCGGAGACAAATCCGCCCGAGTTGAAGCGGGCATCAACGATTAATCCATCTTTGTCCAATTGTCCATAAAACCATTTGCCAAATTCGGAAAGTCCGAATTCTCTCATGTCAGGGAGATGGATGTACCCGACTTTGCCGCCGGTTTTTTCAGTAACGTAATCACGACTCCTCTTCACCCAGTTGTAGTAACGCAATTTTCTTTCATCTGGAATAGGCTTAATGTTTACCCGCCTCCTTTTAACAATCCGTTTCCTTTACTTTCAATTATTTGGCCAACTTAGGCAATAATTCCATTGCGTATAAGAACTCAGAATTGGTATCAAAGTTGAATGATTTGAGTTTTTTATAGGTCAAAGGGTAATGCACAGGGAGAACACGTCCTCTTTCTAGATCATCACCAAAAGCGATGTCAAAAGAACGGGATACTTCGCCTTTGATGCCACTGTGTTTCAACTGCCATTCCAGTAATTCACCCCACGAGTTGGGGGCTTGGGCAGAAGGCGTTCCCAAAAGTTTCGCTCCCGAAAAATACAGGTAGAGTGCCATATCCAGGCAATGGGGTCAGGTATTTTATGCATATAACATATCCGTGAACGTGGATGAGGAGATTGTGGGGGAGGTTAAGGATTGCCGGTTACCGGGATGGCGGAGGGGGATACTACATCCAGTTCGGTATAAGGTATGACATGAAACTGAGGCTTGATAAGACCTTGAAAATATACCTGGTCACGGGTCACTGGACACTGAACACCTATCACCACTAAAGGTCGCCTTCCCGGTAATAAAATACCTGACCCCATACCCCATCCGGGATCTGAAATTGCTTTAAGCAGCACAGGCAGATATGTGGCAGTGGGAGACCTAAACGGATGGGTGCAAATCTGGGACATAAAGACAAAAAAGATGATGCACTTCCTTGCCGACCCCAGCCTGTAGCTATAAAGAGATGAGGACGGTGCTTTTCTTTATTACTTTGTAATGACACGGTGAAATTCCCTTGCCTACTTACCTGGTTATTCCTATTAAGAGAGGCATGAGTGTATATACTCTATTTGGTCTGCTCACCAGTTGATCCTAAAAGGCAAGGAGGAAGGAACAATGAATAACAAAAATCGCAAAATATCAACAAATTTAGATTTTGGAATTTATGAATCTCAATTGACAGACGAAGAAGCTAAACAAAAAGGACTAGTCAAATTTGGAAAATATTGGGTGACTCCAAAAGATAAAACGTAAGCGTCAATTAAAGTCCATCTTCCATTAATCAAATATCTCAGGAATATACGGTTAATTATGCGCTAACATTTATTCTACTCCTGCTTAGAAAACTTCGGCATAATATTCACTGTAAGGTTCTTTCTGGTAATATTTCCACTCAGGTCTCTTATAATAAATACAAACCTGTACTCCCCAACAAATCCAGGACCAGGCATCCAGGAGAAAGAAGCATTCTTAAGCGTCGAACCAATGGGAAGAGGCAGTAGCCGATCTCCTGAAAATAAGAAACCTTTGACAAAGTATTCATTTTCAGTCAAATGCAATTCTATCCGCTCAAGTTCCCTTATTTTCAACAAAGAAATTCCTTTATCAGTTTGTGGGATTGCTTTCATATTTCCTGTTTTATCATAACCACGCCTGAATCTTAAGGGACTATGGTAATCTATCGGGACATTAGATATCTGTTGAGAGTTAAATTTGAAATTTTGAGATTGTTCCGTCTGGACTGATCCACCTCCAACATTCTGTATCATAAAATACCTGCTGCCGATTCCATCGGTATTACCAGCATTGTCGGTGGCCGTCCATTGGAGGGTATGCACTCCATTCTCAAAGGCGGTGGTATCAAGTGAAAAATATCCGACAGCTCCATTACTATTGCAATAATTTGGAAACAAAGAGGCAATATCAGACCTGTAAAGATTGTAAGTAGGATGGCTGAGACTTACTCCATCCACATAAACATTAATAGTAGAACCGTCTGTGGGAATACAGTTAGGCTGCGGAGTCAGTACCCAGCCCCAATTGATGAAACTGCTTCCTGAAGCGGTTCCTCCCTGGGTTGGGGTATCAATCGCTCCAAAGGGTTTTACGGTATTTGCGTTGTCGCAGATTATGGTTTTGGTGCCCAAAGTAGTGGTTTTACCGACTGTGTCGGTGGCGATGGCACAAAGAGTGAAAGTTCCATTGCCCCCGTTGGGTAAAAAGTTGGTCAGCATCATGTACCCCCAACCAGCCCTGGTGTTATTGGGATATTGAGGGTATGCTGCTGCCACATCCGGGCGTGCGCCTTCCACCATGGTGGCGTCACCGATGTAAATCAACTGGCTGCCCTGTCCTCGATAGATTTTTACATGAATAACACCGCTGTCATCCAGAGCCCAACCGGAAACGGCTATGCTGCTGGCCACTGTAGAACCATGGATTGGGGTATCAAAAGAACCGAACGGGGGATTTTTTTCCTCCATTATACTTTTATTATCCTGAATTACTGTCACAAAATTAAGCGAATAACCGTCATTTATGACAAAGATTCTCCCATTAGATTGATTTACAGCAATATCTTGAACTATTATACCTCCATGAGATGCACTGGGATTATCAACGGGAATTCTTTGTACATTTTTACTGGTACCCTCCATAACAGCAATAAAATCACGTCCGGCATAATACACATGATTTGTTTCATATCTCACTGCTACTCCTGTTGTGGAGCCATCTAATTCAACATTAAAAAATGAATCGGTACTTCCATCTATAATTGTGGAAATTCGATTGACTTCAGCGCTGGTGTGCATCTGGTTACTGGTAGAGTTGTATGCCCAGTGGAGCGCATCGTTATCCGCATAGATTGTTGTTGTAATTCCTGAGTTACGATCGTATATATAGAAAGGAACACCAACTCCGCCTCCGGTTGCCAAATAAATTTTATTTTCCCTCCAATTTACGCCCAGGGCCGCTCCGTGAAGGCCGTTAATGATTGTTTTTTCTAAAGTTTTACCGTTAATAATTGCTAAATAAACTTCAAAACGTCGTACGACAAAAATTTCGTGAGTTACTGGATTGATTCCAATCGCTTCGATGCCGCCGCCACCAAATCCAGGTACATTAGTTTCCTCATCTGTATCCATATCGATTTGTGTTAATCCTTCGATATGTAATGCGTATAATTTTCTTAGTTCTGAATCCATGACGAAGCCATCCGGTTGGAGCCAGTATCCACCCCACCATGAACCTTCATCTAAATAGCGAATAAAAGTTTCAGTTTTAGCATCTACAACTGCAATTTTTGTTATTAACGAGGGAGGGGCTTCACATGTTGCATAGATTTTCCCGCTGACTTCGTCAATCACCATTTGTAGTATCTCAGTTCCGATATGAACAGAACCCCTTTCAGAGAGAGTCGTACAGTCATAAAAGTACAAGTTTCCTGTTTTATTATCACCAATAACAACTTTATTTCCTTTTTCATAAACTTCAACCGAAAAAGGTTCTAAACCGACCCGCGAAATTTTTCCTACAACTGTTTGTCCCCAAATTGGATTTAAAATCATAAAAAATAAAGTGAAAAAAACACCAAAAGAAAATCGTCTTTTATCACGTCGCATAATTTTAAACCTCCTTTAAGTTTTAATATTAACACTTTTTGAGGAAATTGTCAATTCCGACTGAGGCGCGATTTTTTGACTGCCCCCTATTTTCTAGAAGAAAATTTCTTAACGCTAGACGTATTTTTCTTAACGCTAGAAGTAATTTTCTTAACGCACAAAGAAATTTACTCCGATATCGTAGAAATTTTGTTGATAAACAGAGAAAGTTTCTCCAATAACAGAGAAAATTTCTACGATCCAAATTTAATTTCACGTCCACAACTACTCCAGTGGCACAGTGGCACAGTGGCACGGTGGCAATGAGAAAAACCAATGACAAAGAAAAGGTGCCAGGTACTTTATTCTTATTACAGACCGGCAGGGTGAAGGAAATTAAACAAGAAACCGAAGCTCCGGTTAATGGAGAATAGATCATCTATTCGTTAAACACAATACTTATAAATTAATATACTTATTGGCATGTTCATTATCAATGGGTTTAGTAAACGATGAAACAATAAAAAACACTACAAAATTTAAAATTAATCCTTGAATCCCGGCATGAATATCCCATAACCTGGGAATTAATTGAAAGGTAATCCCAAAATTAAACAATACACCGGTAAGAAGTCCACATATTGCTCCTGTTTTAGTTGCTTTCCGCCAGAAAAATGTTGCGACAGCCAGGGGAAGCAATTGAACAATAGACCCGTAAGCACCAAGCAATAGTGAAACCAGTGTCTGCCCGCCAAAGATAGCTATAAAATAGGAGGTGGCCCCAAACCCTATTACTGACAGACGGATCCACCAGGTTGCTTCTTTATCAGTGGATTTTTTCTTTTTTAGAGGCTCCACTAAATCCTGGGCAAAAATAGAGCCGGCTGCATGGGTGACAGTATCCTGGGTAGACATTGCTGCAGCAAGAGCAGCAGCCAAAACTAAGCCGATAACCACAGATGGAAATTTCAAATGAGTAACCATCCAGGGTAAAATTCGATCGGGGGCCCCTAATTCGGTTGGAGATACTTGCATAATTCCTGCAAACCCAATAAATAATACAGGAACCATAAGGATGGCAAAAGTAGGATACATGACAATGGTTTTTTTTATCACGTTTTCGCTTTCTGCTGAAAAGGCTTTCATAAATAATTGCGGCCACATGGCAAAACCTAATAAAGAAACCAATAATGAGCTGCTGTATGCTGAAAAGCTCATATTAGTACCCGGACCCACAAGAAGATGCATTGGCCTGGTTTTTATTATCTGCTGAAACATTTCCGTTGGACTGCCATAGAGACTATAAACCAGGTAAAGTCCCAATGTCCAGGCAATAATAATCATAAACATGCCCTGGAAAACATTGGTCCATGCTACACCTCGCACTCCACCGAAAAAAACATAACAAAGGACAACAACGTAAGCGATTAAAGCTCCGGCCCAAAAAGGTATACGCCCTTCTGAAGCGATTTCGAAAATATACCCACTCCCCTTCATCTGCAGGGTGATATATTGGATAGAAGCAAGAATTGAAACAATAGCAATAATTACTGAAAGGGTTTTGGATTGGAACCGATCTCTGAACAATTGGGCCTGGGTTACATAGTTATATTTTTTTCCGGCTCGAAATGCCCTGGGGCCCCATATCCACCACGGTACAAGTCCCAGGGCACAAAAGCCTAATATATAAAATGATGCTGCGCCTTTGGAATAAGCCCATCCTGGTCCGCCTAAGAAGGCAAAAGCGCTAAAAATAGCACCCCCCATTAAAAAATACATCACAAAAAAACCAAAACTTCTACTGGCGGCAATATATTCAACAACAGATGATTTCCTGCCGCGACTGGCCCGGGAACCCAGGAAAAGAATAAAGAACAAATAGACGAAAATGATGATTGTAACTATAAGCCAGGACATCAGGATTTTCCTTTTGCATTAGAGTCTTTCTTTTCTACATAGTAAAGAACCTGTAAGGCAAAAAATTCAATTGCTATAAGAGAGACAATAAAAAACATTCCCAATGGCATCCCCAGTATAATTGGTTCGCCAGAGTTAGCAAAAAGCCAATAGAAAGCTTGAGCCAGGATGATCAGGCTAAAAATGATAAAAAATATAAGTCCGCTTTTTTTTAATTTTTTTAGTGACATCTAAACATTACCAATTACCAATTTTCACCACAAGAAAACATTACCATACCAAAAAGGAATTTTCAAGTTTTTGAAGTGAGAAAAGGGACAGGCAAGCCCACGAATTACACGAATTAACACGAATTTTCGGTCTTAACCGTTGACTTTTAAATGAACCTGTTTTAAAATAATACATCGGCAGGTAACGATATGATATCGAAAATCGAAAAAATCTTTAAGGCACTTGGAGATAAAAGCCGGCTCAGGATCATCAACATGCTGGGCGTAAAATCCCTGTGCGTTTGCGAAATAACAGAAGTACTCAAATTATCTCAATCCACAGTATCCGGTCATTTGAGAGTTCTAAAAGACGCCGGACTGGTGGAAGATGAAAAAGATGGATTGTGGGTGGAATACCGTCTTTGTAGAGATGAAGAATTCAATTCCCATATCCTGGATTTGATTCTTGACGCTCTGAAATCAGACCCGAAAATGGAAGAAGAAAGGAAGAAAGTATTACAGGCAAACAGGGAGGTGATATGTAAAAAGTAAAAAAATTTTACCGTCATATATCGGTATATCGGGATATACAGAAGTAGGTAAGAATGATGAAGATGAAAGAATGGCAGATGTTTTTTTTGATTTCAGGAATATTTTTACTTTGTTATTTTTTTCCTTTGAACCTGGTTCCCTTTAAAGGGCCTGTTTTCGAGGCACTTGCCCTGGTGAAGTGGTATGCGCGCGAGCATGTGTTGTTGTGCCTGGTTCCTGCTTTTTTTATTGCCGGCGCCATTTCCGTATTTTTGAGCAAGGAGTCTGTGATCAAATACCTCGGGCCGGAAGCCGACAAATTCCTCTCTTATGGGGTTGCTTCCGTATCGGGAAGCATCCTGGCGGTATGTTCCTGTACGGTTTTGCCCCTGTTTTCAGGAATCTATAAAAGAGGCGCCGGACTGGGGCCTGCCGCGACCTTTCTTTACTCCGGCCCCGCCATCAATGTCCTGGCTATTATCCTCACCGCCAGGGTCCTTGGCTGGCAACTGGGACTGGCGCGGGCTGTTGGAGCTATTGTATTTAGTGTTGTAGTCGGACTCTTGATGCACCTGGTTTTTTTAAAGGAAGAAAAGGAACGGCCCAGGGCAGAAGGTTTTCAAATGGTGGGAACCACAGATGAACGTCCGCTGTGGAAAAACACCCTCTATTTTGCTGCCATGGTCTTCATCTTAGTTTTTGCCAACTGGGGAAAACCCGGTGCCGGAGATACCGGGTTGTGGCCTTTGATTTTTCAATATAAATGGTGGATTACCGGTGTTTTCCTTGTATCGCTGGCATATATGATCTTGCGCTGGTTTAAAAGGGATGAGCTCAGCGAATGGGTTTCGTCTTCATGGGGATTCGCCAAACAAATCATGCCGCTTCTTTTCCTGGGAGTTCTGGCCGCCGGCATCCTGCTGGGCCGCCCGGGACATGAAGGCTTAATTCCCTCATCGGCAATTGAAAACCTGGTGGGCGGCAATTCCATATTTGCCAACTTCTTTGCTTCTATAGTAGGGGCTTTCATGTATTTTGCCACACTTACCGAAGTCCCGATACTGGAAGGATTGATCGGTGCGGGAATGGGTAAGGGGCCTGCCCTGGCCCTGCTGCTGGCCGGACCGGCCTTGAGCCTCCCCAACATGCTGGTGATACGCGGTGTTTTAGGTACGAAAAAAACAGCGGTATTTGTTAGCCTGGTTGTTATTATGGCGACAATCACCGGGATTATTTACGGAGCACTATTTTAAGAATTCTACAAATAGGAAAGTGATATAAGATGAGTAAAGTTTTAACCACGTTTTCATCTCCAAACGCATTTAGAAAAGCCTGGGAACTTCTAAAAGCACTGGACTTATCGCATGAAATTATCTCCCCTGCTCCTGGTTTTAATATGGTTGGAGTTCCAGCTGTGGTTTTGTCCCAGGAATCCCGTTCCGCTTTTATGCAGTACGGAGGAGATAGTACTATTAATTCCGGCTGGGTGGACTATAGGGAAGCCAGGATCAAAATACCCTCCGGCGATCCGGAAATATTCGCTGAAGACATATTTGGCAGATCATCTATTATGGTGCTTGCTCCATGCATTGCCGACACCAGCAAGATACGAATTATTGCTTATATATCAGGAAATTTAGCAGATGTTTTTCCCTACATGAACGCAAAGATGGGTGGCGCTTCTTATAATCCCCATGGCCCTATTTTTACGTTCATGGATGGTTACAGGATGGTTTCCCTGTATACCCAGCGTATTGCTGTGGCTAAGGCAGATGATATCGTCGATGCCTGGCGCGTGCTAGAGATGACTCGCACTCAGGCCAATACCTGCTGGAATAATCGCAGTCAAATTGAACCGAATTATAAAACCAGAAAAAAGCCTCCAGCCTTAGAAATATATTTTCGCCTTCCCAAAACCAATTGCAAACAGTGCGGAGAAAAGACCTGCCTGGCATTTGCATTGCAATTGTGGAGCGGGAAAGTTGTACCGAACCAGTGCCGGGAAATTTTTAACGGAAAATTCGGGCATCTAAAAGATGCACTACTGGAAATTTGCGGAGGAATGGGCGTGGAGGATATTCAACACTAAGGAGGTTACGATGAAAAAGATACAAATTTTAGGAACCGGGTGTGCCAAATGCAAAAAGCTCGCAGAACTTGCCGAAAAGGCAGCTTGCGAGCTGGATATTCAATACGAGCTGGAGAAGGTGACTGACCTCAACGACATCATGAATTTCGGTGTTATGGTCACTCCGGCCCTGGTGGTGGACGGCGACGTCAAAATCGCCGGGAAAGTTCCGAAAATAGATGACATCAAAAAGATGTTGTCATAAAAAATTCAAATAAATAAGGAGAACAACATGCCTGATGAAAAGAATGCCTGTGCCTGTAACGGAGGTGTTACACTCATATTCCCTTGTTCCGGTGCAGCCGATGTGGGTGAAATATCGGACCGGGCGGCCCGGGTTATGGCTGCGCGGGGACAGGGCAAGATGTTTTGCCTGGCCGGGATTGGCGGGAATATCAGTGGAATGATTGCTTCAGCCAGGGGTGCTGACCAGGTATTGGTCATCGATGGCTGCGGCGTGGACTGCGCCAAAAAAACCATGGAAGAAAGAGGGATCGATGATTACATCCATTTGCGGGTGACCGATCTGGGCATGGAAAAATCAAAATCCCCGGCCACACAAGAACGCATTGATTCAGTGGCCCAAAAGGGTAAGGAACTGCTTTCCAATTAGCAGTTTAGCAAAAAATAAAAGGCTGGAGGATACCATGATGATTCAAGTATTGGGGCCGGGATGCCCCAAATGTAAAAAAATGGAGGAAATCGCCCACCAGGCAGCCAACGAACTGACGGACGTTTACCTGGTGGAAAAAGTGACGGATATCGCGAAGATTACCGGTTTCGGTGTGGCCACAACCCCGGCGCTGGTTGTGAACGGATATGTCAAAGTCACCGGGAGAGTACCATCCCTGGAAGAGATGAAAAAGATACTATCTTCTTCATTGTAAAGAGGCAATTAACCGGGAATAATTTAAAATTAAACGAGGAGTATAAAAGATGATGAAAAAAATCGTTTTTCTATTCGTTATTGGCTTGTTGACTGTGGCCCTGCAAGGGGCATGGGGTAATGATGAAAGTCAAAAGGACAGTAAAACAGCAAGACAGGAAAGGAAATACCAATTATGATTCATAAAGGAGGTTAACAGCTATGCCTGGACAAAAAAAACTTAAGTTTTTAGATCGTTTTTTGACGCTGTGGATTTTTATTGCCATGGCGGTTGGGGTTGGACTGGGGTATTTTATCCCCTCCATAGTGAATTTCTGGAATCGCTTCAACAGCGGTACCACCAATATCCCCATTGCCATCGGTCTGATCTTGATGATGTACCCCCCGCTGGCCAAAGTCAAATATGAAGAGCTGGGGGATGTATTCAGGAACTGGAAGGTTTTGGGGCTGTCATTGGTGCAGAACTGGATCATCGGTCCTATTCTCATGTTTTTTCTGGCCATTCTTTTGCTGCAAGACCTGCCGCATTACATGGTAGGATTGATTATGATCGGCCTGGCCCGTTGTATTGCCATGGTGATTGTCTGGAACGACCTGGCTAAGGGTGACCCGGAATATGCGGCCGGATTGGTGGCTTTTAACAGTATCTTCCAGGTGCTGTTTTATTCCGTGTACGCCTGGGTTTTTATCACCAAACTACCGCCTCTTTTGGGTCTTAAAGGCAGTGTGGTGGACGTGAGTATCGGCCAGATCGCGGAAAGCGTGTTCATCTACCTGGGCATTCCTTTTATTGCCGGGATAATCACCCGTTTTGTCTTGATAAAACTGAAAGGGAAGCAGTGGTACGAGACGAAATTCATCCCCAAAATCAGCCCTGTCACCTTGATTGCGCTGCTTTTTACCATCATTGTCATGTTCAGCATGAAAGGTGAATTTATCGTCAAGATACCGCTGGATGTGGTCCGGGTGGCAATACCTTTATTGATCTATTTTATTGTCATGTTCCTGGTCAGTTTCTATTTGGGCCGCAAAATCGGGGCCAATTATCCCCAGACTACCACCCTGGCTTTTACGGCAGCCAGCAATAATTTCGAGCTGGCTATTGCGGTAGCGGTTGCTGTTTTCGGGATCAATTCCGGGGAAGCCTTTGCCGCTGTTATCGGACCACTGGTGGAGGTGCCGGTTTTGATTTCCCTGGTCAATGTGGCTTTGAAATTCCAGGCAAAATATTTCAAAAGGTAAATGAAAAAGAAATTGCTTTTCATCTGTACGCATAATTCGGCGCGGTCTCAAATGGCTGAAGGGCTGGTAAATCATTTCTGGAAAGACCGCTGCCAGGCATTCAGCGCCGGCACCCAGCCGGGCATAGTTAATCCCTTTGCCATTAAAGTGATGAAGGAACAGGGCATCGATATTTCAAACGCCAGGTCAAAAAATGCCAGCAAATTTATTGGTAAAGCGTTTGACCTGGTGGTCACGGTATGCGACAGTGCTAAAGAAATATGTCCCTTTTTCCCGGGGGCTAAAGAATACATTCACAAAGGATTTCCAGATCCTTCCCAGGCCAAAGGGGATGAAAATGAAATTATTGCCGCTTTCAGGAAAATGAGGGATGACATCTATATTTGGTTGAAAAATATTTTAGACTAAAACCACTATGAACCAGCAACCGAAATTTACCTGTTTTATCTGGAGACATGGATTAATAGAAAGAATTTCGAGTTAATTACCGGTGATGATGAACATGTTAGAACGAGATCCCGATTCCTCCTATTAGAGCCAACCCTCCCAGGTCTACCTGTCCTTCAGTACCGTCTACCTTCAGAATTATGTATTTGACCTTTAAATCGATAAAGAGCAATTCAGTGAACTGGAATTTAACTCCCCCTTCACCAAAAAAGCCAAATTTCTTCTCATCCACAGTACCGATTACATTCTCTTCCTTGTACATATAATAACCGGTACCGGCTCCGATATAGGGGAATATTATTTTTTTGCCCATGAAGTATCTAAGTCCCAATTCTATGGGTATGATTTTCAACTTTGTATCTTCCTGGGTGAAGGTAAGTTTTCCCTTTACCGAAAAATAGTCAGTATGCAGGAATACTTGCAGGGATTTTAGCACCTGGTACCCCAAATCAATGCTGTAAGCCATGTTGTTTTTCCCATATACTTCAGTGTATAGATTTGTACCGGTTTCGTCTTCAACTCCCTTTACATTCCTTATACCCGCGCCAATGCTAAGGGAGAAATTGTTTACTTCCGCACCCATCAATCCCAGTGCCATCAAAAAAATTAACGAAAATATAAATTTTTTCATTTTTCTTGACTCCTTATGATTTCATCTATATCCTGTACTACTCTTTGACAACAAGATTGCAGCACATGAGCAATTCTCTTTCACCCTCATGATTGACTGCATAAACGTAATAGATATCCGGCATGGGTTCGGGGATCCTGAAGGTATATTGGTAAAGTTCTGCTTGACCGGTATGATCCACCTGGGCAAAATCGGATCTCTCCAGGGTGTTTATGTCAAATTTGACTATGTCATATCTGTCAATATCCTGGGCTTGGGGAGGGAATCCCTTCCACTTTATCTCGCAGAAATACTGTTTAAAAAATAGACTCTTATTGACATGAGCAAAAGCCCCAAAATCCAGAGGAGGTAATTCTGTTACCGAATCGGGGTGAGTGATATTAAGCGTATAGGCTTGTCTCTCAAGAACCGTGAAATGATATTTCCCATCTCTTACAATTATATTATCTAGAGAATAATAGCCATCCCAGGAGCCTCCCCAACCCATATTGATGTGAAACGTTCTTGAACCGGTGGAGATTCGATAGCCATCTATCACCACCAAATGTCCCACTTCTACATCATAAATAACGAATGCCACGGGGAAACCCCGATCAACATGGTTTTTCGCCAGATCAAACCATTCCGTATCATCCCTGCTGTGCTTTCTCACATAGATGATATCCCTGGGGTATTTGAAAAAAATCGGGAAGGTAATGACTGACTGTGAAGTGTTGGCACCACTCCCATCCGGGGAATAATCCATATTCAATGAAACACCTACATCAAACATCAGTTGGGCAATGGCCTCGCGCTGCTCCTCTGTCCCGGAATCCGGGGTGGGATAATTGTCCAGCATGAGGTCCCAGTAGTAAGGATGATCAAAAGAGGTAGAAACCGGAATATTGTGCGTATAGGTTTGGTAACTCCAGGAACCCTGGCCTCTATCCGGATAGGCGTGATATTTCATGATCTGGGCAAAACCTGTAGCAACACAGCCGGTTACACATCTCCTGTCATCCAAAACCGGGCACTTCAGGTTATAGGGTTCCTTCTGGTACCAGGTCGTACTCAGCAGCGGTTGTACCTCTTGCACCTCTTCTGCCTCTTGTACACCAACAACCGGGGATATTACTCTCTTAAGGGGTGGAAATTCACGTGTTAAGAGTTTGAAATCGTTCCTGTTTCTTTCCATAAAATACTTCTGCGGATCCAGCACCCCTGACTTTGCTTTCTCAATTATTTCCAGGTTCTGATTAAAGATGAATTCCTCCAGTGGTTTTCCTTCTTCTCCAAAATTGTTCTTTAACGAATAGACCTTGATAGGGGGTAGATAGTCTTCGGCTGAAACCATCACATATCCTCGTGGGGAAAAATGAAACACATGAGCGACAGTAATCCCTTCTCTCACGATAGACTCACCAGCCAGGACGGTAACATCGTCGTTATAACAGGTTTTTAAACTTATTGCCCAGTTCCTGGCAATCATATGTGCCTTTTCAAAAGGAATAGGTTCAGCAAAGACTGGTATACAAACAAAAAGACAAATTATAAACAAGCAAATCTTTTTCACTTTTTATCCTCCTTTGTTTTTTTGTTCTCTAGGTAACATAGCGGAGAAAAAAAGTCAACAAATTTTCAAGAATAATTTAGAAATTCGCCTGTCCTCGTTGATATTTTTATCAATCTATGTTATAACGTTTTGCCCGGCCTAGAAATATAAATGAAAAAAATAGGAAAAGGTTCAAAATTATACGTTTTGAATACAGCGAAAATAAAAAGTTCCATGGAGTAATGTAATGAAAGGAGAAGTAACAGGTTCCACTTTGAAAGAGGCGGATTTATTCTTGGAAGGGGAGGTCCTGGTGAATATGGCAAAAAAATATGGGACCCCCTTGTATGTATATGATGGGAATTTAATCATTAGACGTTTCCGTGAGTTACATAATTTTATAAAGTGGCCGAAACTCAGGATTTTGTATGCAATGAAAGCAAACTATAATATCGCGATTCTAAAGCTGTTGAAAGACCACGGCGCTTATATCGATACGGTCAGCCCTGCCGAAGTACACCTGGTTTTAAAATTGGGATATTTACCCGGCCACATTCTCTATACTGCCAATAACATAACGGATGAGGAAATGCATGAGGTAAAAAAAACCGGGGTATTAATGAATATCGGTTCCCTCTCCAGGTTGGAAAAGTACGGTAAAGCGTACCCGGAAACAGAGATATGTTTAAGGTTTAACCCGGATGTCACGGCAGGAATTCATGAGTATGTGAGGACCGGCGGTGATTTAACGAAATTCGGGATCCTGATGCAGGATTTACCCGCTGTTAAAAAGATTACCGATAAATACCATTTGAAAGTTATAGGGCTGCATGAACATACAGGTTCGGGAATTGCGGAGACAGAAAAAGTTTATCAAAGCATGAAGAATCTCCTGGGTATTGCCAAAAGGGAAGATTTCCCCGATCTCCGTTTTATCGATTTCGGCGGCGGATTTAAAGTTCCTTATTCCCCTGATGAAAAAAGAATCAACTATGATCAATTCGGGAAAAAAATCGCTGAGATTTTTTCTGAATTTTGCCAGGAGTATGGAAACGAACTGGAAATGTATTTTGAACCCGGGAAATATCTGGTTGCCGAAGCAGGCTCCCTGGTAGTGCAAGTAAATACATTAAAAGATAACAAGGGACGGTTAATCGCCGGAACCGATTCAGGATTTCCTCATTTGATAAGACCTGTGGTTTACGGTGCCTACCACGAGATACAAAACCTCTCCAACCCGTTCAAGCCGGGAACGGTTATTAAAAAATATGATATCTGCGGAAATATATGCGAAACAGGGGACTGCTTTGCGACTCAAAGGGATTTACCCGAAATCAAGGAAGGCGATTTCCTGGCAGTAAAGAACAGCGGGGCTTATTGTTATTCGATGGGAGGTATATATAACTTGAGAGCAATGCCCAATGAAGTCCTTATTCTCAATGGCAGGGACTACCTGGTTACTAAACGGCTTGCAAATGAAGAGTTGGCCGAATCGATCATTAACGGCAGCAGGAAATTTTAGGAACTTGAATGAAAAACCAGGGCGGAAAGGTGACAGACAAATTTTTAATTTCGGATTTAAGAACGTTGACGTGACTATGTTCCCAAAGTCGGGCTATTGACAAACGTCAATATTTACTATAGTATTTCCCATTATACCTTCAGGAGGATTAAAAAATGAAGCGTTTTCTTTCGGTTGTAATTTTTATTTCCCTATTACTGGCTTTAAGCGAATCGACTACCCTGTCGGCTAAAAAGAAAATCGACTCAAACCTGTACCGGAAAGTGGGTATCCTGGTCAATCGAATGACCAATAAACAGGTTTATTCACCAATGCCCCGGATTACTCTAAAAACCGACTATTCTCTCCGAAATCCCACCCAGGGAACAAATGTTTATATCGACGACCAGAAGCGGCTGTCGGAATCTGTTCCCAATTATCCACTCTATACCGGCAGCACCACCGATCATATCCTCATGTATTATAAAAATTTTTCTCCCCATATAACCAAAGGAATGGCAGCATTCTTCAGCCAAAAGGGGTTTGAAGCCATTGATTTTCATACCCTTGCCAAAGATATGAATATTCCTTTTTCGGAAATGTCGATCGCATCGATATTAAAGACCTGCAGCGCTAAAATCGATGCCCTGTTTATACTCCACTACATGGACATCGGAAATTTCCTGGTGGAGAAAAAAGGAGTACAGTCAAAAAACATTGGATTCGGCTCTATCTTATATTCAATCGCTGTGTTCGATGTGAATAAACAGAAACGTCTATTCTACTATTCCCCCATATTTCCCTTAACCATTGAAAACTCCCTGGCCCATGATGCCGATATCGTGAATAACCCTGAATCGGGGAATAAAATCAAGATTGATTGCCGGGAGAAGGGAAGAATCACCGAGACACACGTCACCCACAGTTTTACGGATGATGAGTTGATTAATCACATGATTCGTATTATTATAAATGGCCTCAAATGTCCGAAGAAACCCCTGAGCAAATGCCATAAAGAAATCAAGTGTTATTCTGTCAGAGGCCTGAGTTCTTTTGTCTATTGATCATCCCGGATCAATTCGGGGTTATCCTTCTTGAACTGATGGAAATGTTCCATAATCGAATACCTGAGCAACGGGACCCGTTTCATTAAATACAAAAGTTCTTCCACTTCACAATTTTCCGCCAGGAATTCCAAAACTTCGCTGTTGCATTTCAGGCTGCGGTTGAACATGTCTCCCTGGTTGCAAATCAACCAGTTTAATGAGACTTTCCTGTCCAATCCCAATGCATGAAGAGCACCGACAGTGGGTAAATATTCCCCTCTCTCGTTCTTGGAATAGGTTGAACGGGTGATGCATAACTCCGAGGCGAATTTCTCCTGGGAAAGTTTCAATTCCTCCCGGATTTTTTTTAATCGTGCCCCGATGTCTTTTTTTAATTTTTTACTCATCTATTGGGATTAATTCAGTTTCAGCAGCTCAAGGAACTGGGGCTGATCTGCCAGTGCTACCTGTCCCACTTTGTAGAGATCGGCCATACATTTATCCAGCTCAGCCATACGCTCGTCACGTCTCTGGGTGGCATCCTGGGCAACTTTCTTTTCATATTCCTGTCGAATATTCAACTGTTCCAACTGATCCAGTTTAGGAAGTTCCGCTTCCAATTCCTCACGGGTGAGTCCAGTATCCAGCAGCGCATTGGCAAGGGTTTCATCTTGAGTAGCAGGTACGTAAAAATGCCTGGCCTGGGACACGAAACCGGATAAACTGCTTTTGATCCTGGCAGACAATTTCAACGCTTTTAGTGTTGTAGGCTGATCAGCCAGCGAAACACGTCCCAATTTCCGGTATTTGCTGTAATTCTTCCTTACTTCCCCGAACAATTGATTCAACTCATCCGTTGTCTGGAATTGCTTGTTGTAGGCATCGTCTTTAATGCCATTTAAACTAATCACATCGGTATGAATGTCTAAAATTCCATTGATACGCTCCGCCCCATAACCCCGCGTTGACAGACAGTCTATCACGGGAGGCTTAAGGCAGTTTTCCAGGGCTACATTAATTTTCATTAATCGTTCTTCAAATCCTGATTTACTACTCATTTGTTTTACCTCCATTGAATAATTTTTTTTAATCGTGTTATTTTGTGTTCTATCCGGCCAAATATGTGTTTCACACGGCCGAACATGTGTTCCACACGGCCAAATATGTTTTTCATCCGGCCGGACATGTGTTCTGTACGGCCAAACATGTGTTCTATCCGGCCAAACCTGTGATCTATACGGCCAATTTTTTCTAATTTTGCCCGTTTGCTTTGCATTCCTGGCCGTCTCGACTACAACTTCGGCCGTTTGCACCACATTTCCGGCCGTTTGCATTTCATGTTTGGCCGTCTCGAATACAATTCCGGCCGTTTGCGACACACCTTTGGCCGTCTGCTTTACATTCCCGGCCGTCTCCACTACAATTACAGCCGAATGCACTGCATTTTCTATTGAATCGGTTATTTTTTTTGTCAGATTTCCTGTAAATCCGAAGAGATGAACAAAAAATAGTTTGTCCGTGGGTTTTATCTCCGGCGTGTAAACTGTGAAACTGTTAATTTGTTTTACCATATTCAATTCCACTTCTTAGTTATGTTCAATTTACAGTTGCAATGATACAATTTTTAGCATTCGGCATGATTGCACGTCTCATGTGAATGCCGATACGAAGCTATATTCTAAATACAGGAATAGTAGATGTCAAACCCGGTTTTTTAAAAATTGCCGATATTGACGATGAAAATGCAGTTATATCGGTATTCTTTATGGCAAGAATTGTTCATGCCGGCGCAGTGGTTTTCTCGGTTTTTTCCTTTATTCTTTTTTCCTTTTCCAATCGGTACTTCCGGGTCTGGCGCTGTATTTTCGGGACAATAACTGCGATAACCCGGTATGTTTCCGGGGTGATGCCGTAAACCTCCTTAAACGCCCGGATAAAAGAATTACTGTCGCCGAAATCCAGGATTTCGGATATTTTTCTTATGGATAGTTTCTTTTTTTTAACCAGTAAGCGTGCACCGTGCATAATCCTGACCCGTTTAATAAAATCCCCCAGGAGGAAATCGAATTCTTTTTTAAAGGCTTTGGAAAGGTAAGAAGGTGTGACCTTGTATTTGCGGGCCAGCCAATCGACGTTGAGGTAACTGAAATCTTCAGGTTCGCTTTGCTTGATATACTCTAACACCTGCCAGGCGATGATCACTTCCCTGTTATAGCTCTCTGTTTCCATTACTTATACTCCTTTGTCTTTATTATTAACCTTAGGTAAATAGTTTATACGTAATTAATCGGCTTTTTGTTTCGATTTTGCCCTTTTTCTTGCCTGACAACTTTTACTACAATCGGTTAGCGCGTAAGAAGAAGGGTTTGGAATATAGATATATAGCGGTACGAGAGGAGTTGGCACAAAAATCGCTTCCCGGTATGGAAGATTGTTTACAATTACCCTTCCCAACCATTGAGCTGAATCATAAGAGGTATAAGCTAAGCGCCATTGTAACTAATTTGGATTGGTATGGTGAGTTGATTGTTCACTGGTATCGAGAGAGATGTGGTAAGAGTGAAGAAGCGCATAGTATAATGAAAGAAGACCTTGCAGGAGGTAGACTTCCATCGTCGGATTTTGGCGAGAATGCGGCGTGGTGGTGGATAATGTTATTAGCCCTGAATATCAACAGCATAATGAGGCGATTTGTTCTTGGCCAAAAATGTAAAAAGTGGAAGAGTAAAAGGATGAAAGCGATTCGCTTTCATATCATAAATATTCCTGGCCGCGTAGTTAAGGGAAGTGGAGGTAGAAGTGATGAATTAATTGTGAGGGTTGCCCATGGTCATCCTTGTTTTCAATTATATTTATTTGTTCGTCAAAGGATAATGGAGCTATCCTATTCATGCTCATATCCATGTGGTCCGCCTGAAAATGAGAATGCATAAGAATAAAAAAGAGGAGGTGATGAAATTGATTGTAATTAATTGAGAGGTCTGCCCTGAGGGTGTTTAGTGTTTATTATTAACGATTTATCGCCGGTTTGGGAGGTCAAAATTGAGGGATTTTTAATAATTTAGCTCGTTAGTTTTGTAAAATCCATCAAAAATGAGGGAAGGGGGGGATTACAAAAATAGGTGGTGGATTTTGGAGTATTTTTTGTCTTGACAATGGGGGCCACTTTATGTTATACTATTATAATTTAAATGTGAGTTTTAAATAGTTTAGCACTTAAAATTTAAATCGAAAAATCTATAAAGCAGAATAATAAGGCCAAGATGGCTTAAAATAAAAAAAGGAGGACCTTAATGACACAAAACAATTCGTTATTTGAAGAGATCAATGATGATTTCAGATTAGACAGAGTAAGAGCTGGCGCTAGTGATTGTAAGTGCTGTGGTGGAGTGGTTTCAACCACTTTAGCTAGCGTAAAAGCACTCTGTGACGAGATGCAAAGCGGCAGCATCTCGGACCCCATTGGGTAGGTAAGTTTTTTATTGGCACCCACTCATGTACTGGAATTCGGGGTGGGTGCCCTTATAATTATAGTAGACCCAATAAAATGAAAAACAAGACACAGTCAATCAATTTTGAGAATATCGAGATAGTAAATTCTGGTATTTTAGGCACTGTTTTTTCAACCGAAAAACATAAATACTTTTATGATACCATCTCTAGCAAAATCCTTAAAGTTCAGGATATCCTATTTGATATTCTTGAGGCTTTAACTGAATCAAATAAGAAATTTCGCATTAAGAAGCTAGAAAAACTTAGTTTGATACATAACAAGAAAAAAATCATTGATTGTTTATCGAACATAGAGAATCATAAAAAGCAAAAAGGGCTATTCAGGATATTATCTCCTGATTTCAAAATCGTTCTCGACAGAGGAGACGATACTCCTTTGTTTAACCAAGTAATCTTAGAAGTTACTCAGAACTGTAATTTCAGATGCTCATATTGCATCTTTTCCGGGAATTACATAGGTGAGAGAAATCATGGCGACACTCGTATGACTGAGGATATCGCAATTTCTTCACTTGACTTCTACTATGAATACGCGGAAAAAGACTTGGTGCCGGTGGTCAGTTTCTATGGTGGAGAGCCTTTATTAGAAAAACGATTAATAAAAAAAATTGTTAACTATGCAAAACAAAAAGATCCGCGGACAGCATTTACGATCCAAACCAATGGATATCTTTTGGATCGAGAAACAGTCGACTTCCTTTACAAAAACAGTTTTCTCATACATATTAGCATTGATGGCCCACAAGAAATCCATGATAAATGCAGAGTATTGCCCTCTGGGAAAGGAACTTTTAACAAGATCATTTCCAATCTCAAATATCTTTTCAAAACTGATCAAGAGTATTATATGAAGAACGTATACATAAGATACACTGAAGGGACATTGATCCATCTTAATGATATAATCGATTTTCACTATAGCCACCCTTTATTAAAGGACTTACAGACCAGCATGAGTTTCATAAATTCAGTTGGATTAAATGAAAACATATGTAATTCCAACCTTTAATAGTAATGGTAT